>Ga0209725_1000925_pt1 | contig 17356 bp, 13 predicted proteins | sample I18A1metaG_FD_184145 | JGI IMG/M metagenome (GOLD analysis project Ga0209725, IMG submission 184145) | Lake sediment bacterial and archeal communities from Gulf of Boni, Indonesia to study Microbial Dark Matter (Phase II) - ​I18A1 metaG... | ecosystem: Environmental > Aquatic > Freshwater > Lake... | reverse complement strand
CTGCAGAAGTAGAGGTTGATCAAGGCAAGAGGTTGTGGCTTAAAGTGACTACAGGTGAAGGCCTAGGGCTGGCGAAGATCCAGTGGGGTGACGCAGCCCACTCGAGCTATCTCGCCACACAGGAAGGACCTTATCAAGGAGAGCCGATTCCCGAATTCCCCAACATGACAGTACAGCTACTGCTAGTCACATCGGTGTTCGCGGTGTTCGCCTTCGGAAGAGCTCTTAGAAAACAGAGAATAATTGAAGCCTTAAGATACTAGGAATCTAACGCAGGGCAGCAGAAGCTCCCTAGCCGTAGGCTTCTCACAGCCTTACGCCAGAGAAGACTTAAATTTCTACAGGCCTATCCACTTTGCCTAGGGGCTGTGGGCTAGAGCATACTGAGTTGGTAGGCTTAAACTGACAAAAGTATGCGGCAAACCTGGTCTACACGGACAACTACTAGACCGGGAGAAGCTACGTGGCTTGGGAAATAGAACTTTCGAGAACCCACGTGATCGCCGGTTCAAATCCGGCCAGCCCCACCACGATTCAGGTTCTTTATCAAGGGAGAAACAGGCAAACTGCTCATTTTTGGCGAACCAACCCCTTTTGATGTGACGGAGACATTGAATTGCGATAGGGTCCTCTTCAAGGTGATGTCGATAGGGATTTCGCCAGTTAATGCAACAGTCCCTGCTTCTGTCTTGAATGTAACTGCCATACTTCCTGGAGAATGGCCTCCCAGTTTCCGAGCCTCTAAACCGTCTACGATCTCTCTATCTCCCTCGATAGCCTTAACCCTGTCCATGACTTGCAGAATATTATCTGAAAATCCTTTGTAGTAAAATAGTCCGTATAACGGAGAGATAGCCAAGGAATCTCATCTCTTTGCACGCCGTCTTGAGAGAACTGTTGGAATCATCCAGTTCGGTTCTTTTCTGCACCACTGCCTATCCTGATTCTCAACTTCCTTACAATCTGTGAAGCCTGTATCCACCAGGGTCTTCTTGTTCACTCCCTCAACGTACCAAATTCGGACTGGAACACGAACTGCGCCGATAGAACCATTGGGCTGCCTAAACGACTTGTCGTATCCGTAAGGATAGTCTTTCTCAGTCTAATCGCGAGTTCTAGCATATGCGTCCAAGAAGAAATTGTAAGCCCCCTGCCAATTCACCGATAAGTTGACCGTAGACTCGTATACCTACGTCTCGATCCATGTACATAACGGTAATTGCCCTTACGGGACCATGATCTCGCGTTCAACGTGAGTAAACAGTTTGGGGCCTGTATCCGTTGCTACCAAGCTGTCTTCCAACCTGATACCCATCTTATGTGGAATATACACTGCACACATGACAACAAAAGTCATATTTGCCTCGATCATAGTGTTAAGGGAGAAAGGCTCCTCTTCAGTCTCCAATCCTGTACCGTGAACTGCACTGTGTACAAAGTACTTTCCGTAGCCTGCCTGTTCGACAACATCACGTGATGCTTTGTCGATATCTGACACTCTCACACCGACCCTTACTGTTGACAGTGCTCTCCTAGAACCCTCAACCACAATAGAGACTATATCCCGGTGTTCTTTCGGTATTGATCCAAAGGCGATGCCTCTAGACAAGTCACCTGCATACCCTTGCCATGCTGCACCCAAGTCAACAAGCACAGAATCGCCTCGAGCAACCTTCCTATCTCCCGGTCTTCTCTCGGTGTTAGATGAATTTGGCCCTACCCCAACCATCGTCGTAAATGACAAATCACAGCCAGCAGATCGAATAGCCTTTTCCGCTTCAACCGCGATCTCCCGTTCGCTTACACCTTCCTTAATTGCATTAGTTGCAGCCAGCATGCCTTGATCAGTGATTTCACCGGCTCTTTCCAGCATCTTAATCTCCCATCCGCTCTTGATCCTTCTAAGTTCCCGCAATATCGTGGACGGCTGCAGAACCACATCGGGAAGATATTGTTCTACGATCTTATAGATTGAGAAAGGCATTATTTCCAATCCTTCGAGACCAACATTTCGTGAGGAACGCGCTACTTCGCTTCGGAAGCGTTTGAGTTCAGAAGCTAAGCTTGCGATCGGCTTGATGTCCTTAACATACGAAACTTCTTGGGCGAAGAGGATCTGAAAATCTGGGACAAAAAGCGTCGGATCACCCTCAAGCGGTATCAGAAGCAATGTTGGCGACCAGATACTCCCATCGTAGAAGGTAAGAGGACGGAAATTGGAGAGATATCTGACATTACCTTGCCTCCATTCATCTGAAAAGACAATCAGTGAATCAGTTCCCTTGATCCGCATAGCTTTCTGCACCTTATCCAACCGCTCTTCAAATTCATTCACACGAATCAACCGAAACAGAAATTGAGTGATCAAAAACCCTTAAGCTTTTTCATGCTTCTTTGAAACAAGGAACCGGTTGGTCCTCTGATCGTTCTGACCTCTGGATAATCTAGTTCAAGATCAAGTCGTCGTCTACTTTCTCCGCGAGGAGTTCATGCTCGTTTTCTAAGCTCAGATAAGAATACATTCGCTCTTATTGCGGAATTTTGTTGCTGATACATATTCTTATGATTTTCCAGAATTTCTCTCGGTTTGATAGGTTGCTTATGTTGTATAGGGTTTGGAAGGTTGCTGTGTAGAGGGATAGGTTCTTCTTATTGATGCCTCTATGCTTAGCGAGCCAAGGTTTGAAGAGGCTTACTATGCTTTCGTCATGGTTGACGTGGACGTCGCCTCTCGCATACTCGCCGAGGCTATGATTCACCGCCTCATGCATGTAGCCAAGAGCCTCCAGAACTTGGTATGGCGTCCACTCGTCCGTGTAGATGGTTGAGCCCTCCTCCACGAGGGCTTTGACTTTGCGGATCGGCGATTCATGTATAACCGGTTCAAGGAAGAGTGGGCCATCCCTCTCTTGGAGGTATAGGATCATGAGTGTATCCTTATCATAGCTACCTCGGCCAAGAGGCGGCTTCAAGCCTTTACTCCTAGCTGGTCTACCAGGCCTATCATGGTAGGTTCTACCTTTCAAGCCAGCATTCACATAGAAATCGTCCACTTCCACGACGCCTCGAAGGGAATGAATGTCATTCGATGAATGTCATCGAATGTCAACGAATGTAATCATCTATTTCAGTAGTAGTAACTCGCAAATGATAAATACTGAATTAACAAAGACCGTAGTCGCAGAAAAATACGGTGATATACTTTGAGTGAAGAGAAAGTTTCTAGACGTGGCTACATGAAGTACGTTGGCGGCATTGTCGTTGTCGCTGTTGTGGCGGCTGCTGGCTACGGTGTCTATGAAGCAACGAAGCCTCCTCCGACAACGCCTACTCCCACTCCGACACCTACTCCTACGCCAACACCAACACCGACGCCAACGCCAACTGTAACAGAGATCGCAGAGATAATGGGCGAATACAAAAAGGCTAGACTTGACTGGAAGCAATGTTCAGGTCAGGCGGTACACGTCGCACTATGTACCCATCCATACACCGACTCGTTGCTACCGCTGATTCCTCTATTTGAAGAGTTAACAGGGGTGAAGGTTGTCTACGACGTGTATCCTGCTGAAACAGAGAAGTACTATCCGAAGTTGACGGCTGATTTTGCTGCGCAGGCAGGGATCTTCGATGTTGTCTTCATAGGCCCAGTCTATCAATTTGCAGAACCTGGCTGGATTGAGACCCTCGATAGTTACCTAACCAACCCTAAGTTTGACCCCGATTGGTTTGACGCAGACGACTTCTATTCCTTGGCTTGGTGGGTGGCCAAATGGGACGGAAAAGTTGGACCTGGAATTGAACATGCTGGTAAGGGCGACAGTTACGCGTTTCCCGTTATGACTGAAACATATCCAATGATCTACAGAAAGGACCTGTTTGACAAGTATGCAATAGAGGTTCCAGACACATGGGAAGATGTGTATGCTGCTGTAACCAAACTTAACGAAGGTCTGAAGAAAGACGGAATCTACGGACAGACCTATCCATATATCGCCAGAGGGGGCCGTTTCGCTGGAATGGTTCAATACTGCGGCTTCTCTTCTTGTTACTTCGGTTATGGTGCAAAGGACTTTGACGATAAGATTATCCCGCAATTCAACAAGTCTGAGGCAGTTGCCGCTGTGGATCTATACGCAAAGATATTGAGGGAAGGCGGCCCGCCGGGTCTCTTAAGCTACGGTTGGAAAGACGTTATGACACTCTTCCCACAAGGACTTGCTGCAATGGTCATAGATTGCGATTTTTGGGCAGCACAATACGAAGATCCTACCATGTCAAAGGTAGCTGGAAAGCTTGGATACTCGGTTCCGCCAAAGGGCCCTGTGAGAAGAGTAGCAGGTATGTGGACTTGGAATCTTGCGATGAGCAAGTTCTCGGGTCATAAAGATGCAGCGTGGCTGTTCCTGTATTGGGCTCTGAGCAAGCCAACGTTGAAATGGGCTACCGCCAAATACGGGAACTATATGCCTGTAAGGCGTAGTGTGTGGCGTGATCCAGCTGTAGAAGCGGTGTCAGGCAAGTGGGGTGCGTTCAGGAGTGTTGCAGAAGAGATGTGGGATAAGGTCACTATCTGGCCGTGGACTACAGTTCCAGAGCTCTGGGCTTGGGGGGACATCTTTGCAGGATTCGTACAGAAGGTCATCTCAGGCGAAATGACAGCTAAGGCGAGCATGGATCTTGCATACAAGGAAATATACAACTTCATGAAAGAGAAAGGATACTACGGCTAGTGGAGTTGAAATACTCCTCCTCACTTTTTTTGCTAGAGGGCCCAAATGTTTGTTCCGACGAGAGGGAAGTAAAGGTTTTCTCCTCGTTCTACCTTCTTTAATTCTCTGTTTCTTTCTTGGGTTTTACCCGTTTCTTCAGATAATCTACTTCTCTCTTTTCAGAAGTACGCTGGGTGACAGCGCGCCGATATTCCAAGGCTTTGGCAACTTTAGCGCTATCATAAGTAACGACATGTCTCGGGAAAGCTTGATTACAACGCTCTATTTCGTAGTGTGTACGGTTGGCGTAGAGATCCCTCTTGGTCTAGCCTTTGCTTTGCTTTTGAACAAAGATTTGAGAGGCAAACAGGTCTTTAGGTTCGTTATGATCTTTCCGATGGCTATTTCACCGATGCTAGCCGCAACGATGTGGAATTTGACAGTACGACCTGAGACGGGCCCAGTCAACTACATTCTGCAACTATTACATCTTCCTCAGCCAAGATGGATGGCAGGGACGCCCATAGAGGCCTTTGCAACTGTTATGCTTATCGATATATGGCAATGGACGCCTTTTGTGGCCCTAGTCCTATTGGCAGGTCTTCAAGGCGTTCCAAGGGAGCCCTGTGAGGCGGCAGAAGTAGATGGTGCGAATAGGATACAGACGCTCAGATATATTGTAGTTCCATATATCAAGAACATACTTCTACTTGTTCTACTTCTACGATTAGCAGACTCGCTCAGAACGATGGACATGATATTTGGCACCACTAATGGTGGACCTGGAACCGCGACGCTCGTCTTTTCATTACTTCTATACTATAAGGTCTATTCGCAGTCTCTGCTGGGCGTGGGATCAGCGATGGCATTATTCATGTTCGTTATTCTGAACATCCTGGGGGTCGTGGCATTCAAGGTAGCGAGGCAAAAAGCATGAAAACCAAGACATTCGAAAACTTGTTGTCATACTTGGTGCTCGGCGCCTCTTCAATAGTCGCTATATTTCCTTTCTGCTGGATGGTTGTCACGTCTTTCAAGCAGCCAATTGATGTGATTACGCAACCGCCAAAGTTCATCTTTGACCCAACCCTTATGAATTATATAGCAGTCGTCACTACAGGCGGATGGAGTGCCCAAGGTAACTTCATGCTGAAAGTCGCAAATAGCATAGAGGCCGGCCTAGCCGCAGTTTTAGTATCGATTGCATCCGGGACTCCAGCAGCATACGCAATTGCCAGAATTAACTTTCCTTACAAAGACAACATATATTTCACATACGTGACTTTCAGGTTTCTTCCTCCGTTCGTGGCCATTATCCCCTTGTTCATTATGTATGGATATCTAAAACTGTACGACTCGCTTGTGGGCCTGACGCTCGCCTACATATTGATTAGCTTGCCTCTGACTGTTTGGATGATGGTTCCCTTCTTTGAACAGATACCAAAAGACATTGAAGAAGCAGCAACAATAGATGGCTGCTCCGGAGTTAGCCTCTTCTATAGAATACTTCTTCCCTTGATTAAGCCAGGAATTGCGGCAACCATGGCGCTTAACTTCATTTTCTGTTGGAACGACTTTATTTTTGGGCTCATCCTGACCTTTCAGCAAGCTCAACCAGTGCAATATGCCATGTCGCTTTTCGTCTCATACGCAGTAGTTCATTGGGGTCAAATGGCGGCAGCGGGCGTTATATGTGCGATACCCATTCTGGTCTTCCTTGTGTTCGTTCAAAAGTACATCATTCGAGGTTTGACGTTCGGAGCGGTGAAAGGATAGAGGACCAACCGGTTCTTTGTTTCAACGAAGCGAAGAGAGAACGCTTGGGAATTGTTCAACTTAGATGAGAGAAGGCATTGATGAAGCCTAGGACTGTGACAAGGACGATAGCAACGAAGCACCTTAAAGATGATAGAAAAAGGAAGTATCTGCTTGGAGACGGAGAGAATTTTTGCGAAAGGATTCATTGGCTCTGCGGATTCGCTGACACATTGATCGACATAACTCGAGCATAAAGAGACTTCGGACAAAACTGTGTAGATTGTATAAGGCTAGAATAGCCCTTTTCTTTCGTTTGTTACCTAATTACCTTCAGAACTCCGTTCCTATCCAGCAGGAAGGGCCGAAGTACAGCTGGATAGTTTGATAAGGGGAGGATTTCCAGTTTGATTTTGATGTTCAACACCTCGGTAATGAAATTACGGCGCCGCTCTATCCTGTTAAAGGTCTCGGGATACTTTTCCTCCAAGTCTTGCCGGAGCTTCTCGTCTGCAATAACTATCGTGTCTTCAACGTTGCTTCCGAAATCACCTGGAGGCATCCTAGGTATAATGTCTACTTGAATAGCCATGCCTGACTTGAGGGTGCATTTCGAGCCCTTGTAGAACGGGCTGCTCATCCACTCATCGATATGGATTAAATGGCCAGGATTGAGTGTTAGCGGAAATCCCATCGCATCTACCTTATCTTGGATTTCTCCACCAGTCACCCCTATACCTATCGACTCATACCAATCAACCACGAGTGAGAAGTATCGGGCGCAAACTTCCCTGAGGTATCTCGGCTGAATGCCAGACAACTCGTTCTCCCCCTCAACCACATATCCCTGCCTGCAAATCAGAGTTCCCCACAACCCCAGGGCGGTTGTCAACGGATCTCCTCGCTCGATAGTTTTCATAGATGGACTCGATAGACCATAGCGCGCTCTCCCTCCTGTGCATAACATTGGATGACATGAAAGAGGCATTCCGTTGAGTTTCATCAGCTGCACCGCTTCATATTCTGTCATTCCAGGCTGAAGTTGTTCTGTCATTTCACGCACTCCCTGTGAAGCCACTGTTGCAGCAAATTCAAATGCGGCGATTTGGTCAACATTGTTTGACGCTCGGACCCCGGAATCAGGATCCATGAGTATATCGTTAGCGTTCTGTACTGCACCACATGGACCGACGAGTTCTCGCAGCGCATCTGCCAAGTAAGAGGGTATCTCAAGCGCATTTGTTGGGTTGACGAAGTCTGCTTTGGTAAAGTATTTCCAACCAATAACGCCGACCTTCATACCTCGTCGAATGCCTGCTTCCTTCATAAATAGGCTGGGCTCTTTCATCCTGTCGCGAGGCTGGCCGATGAGTGAGAAGCATTGAACAAGCATCTTTTCAACTTGGATCTGCAAGACTCCATCCGCGTACCCCCAACCTTCATTGCCTACCATGAGTGTGGGTAAGCCCTCTCTGCGTAGTACGAATAGCGATTCTTCAAATCTCGGATCATATCCGCATAGAAATGCCAGATTTGCGCTGTGTTCTCGATCACTATAGACTACTAGAGCGTCAAGGCACTTCTTGTTCATTGTTTCTCTTGTGACAGAGATTCGTCTCTCATATTCCTCGCGAGGGACTCTAGGTTCCTTACTCGGCTTCCCGAACTCAGGGACTTCAATGCTGTCTAGAATAACTTCCCTCAAGAACCATCCTCCACTCAATCAAGTCGCAGTGGCTCTATTAGAGTTGGATACAAAAAACTTTCGTTTGATCTGAATTGACCGTTAGGGTGGTGATAGTGCAGAAATCAGTTGCACACAACCATACACTTAGATCATCTTTGATAGGCATCACTACTACCCCTGCCGATGATTTGAGTTGCGCTTTATAGTTACAGAGACCCCAATCAAATTCTTGAATCCTTTCGACCCGCTTCTTGTTATGGACATCGCTAGAACCAAAGAAAAGTAAAAAAATTGAACTCGATAGGAAACATCGATTGTTTAAAACTGTAACCTTTTGGAAACGCGGAAGAAATCGTAGAGAGAGCCAAGTGCACAATCGTGACAGCACCCGATTTGGGATCTATTCTAAAGTCCAGCAGTGAGATACATGAAACTATCCTAGAGTGCATTGCTTTCTACGAAACAAGTCGAACGTATAGGAGATATCCTCTTAAACCCAAAAGGGGCTGAACTACACGATCTGACGGGCTTAGTTGCTAAGAGGATACTTACAGTACTCTCTTGCAGCTTCAAGCACACGATAGATATTTTCATACAGCACCTCTGCGCGAACGTTAGCAAAGCTTCAAATCGATGATACTCTTGAAGGACTGGTACAGCTTACGATGTTTAGGCTTAAAAGTTCTGTAGATTGTAGGTCTTCGACATTTGCGTTCTCTATAGGATAATCGATCTTATGGCGCCAGTATCCATCATCTGGTCTATTTCATCTAATCCCTCATATTTGTCTCTGAAAGAATCATCGACGACTCGATTGATCTCCAATTCTTAGAAGTCTTTGCGTATATGAACTGAAAATCAGTCTCATGAGGATCGCGGTCTCTCACAAGACCAAGACTGAGTGCAACCGTATTAAGGCTAGGAGAGACCTATCATAAGCCTCTCCAAATACGCCTTTCCGAATCCTATCTCTTTCTCAGCATCCTCATAGGGTCAAACGTCTAGACTCAAATAGCCCTTGTAACCAACTCACCGAGAGGGACGGGCTGCCTTTCGGAAATGCCAGCAGAACATGAAGCAGGTCGTCAAAAACCTGTTTCACTAAATCTTATAGTTATACAATTGAAAGAGAGGTCAGTGCACGCTTTTTTATCCTTCATATTGTTGCCAATCATTTTTCGTAATCGGTAACAACATATTTTTCGCCTTTTTGAATTACTTTATGTTCTTCTTTTAGCCTTCGACTCCGCCGAGATATTTCTCGTTTATCACTCCGCCAGTCTTCAAGGTGTGCCAGTAGGAAGTGATTCCTCTTTCACCCTTTTGTTTTCGTTCTTCAGCAGCATTAGCCGCAATCCAAGCAAAGATGCCAGTAGTAATGGGCATCTTTGCTATGCCTTGACTGCTCCGAATGTCAACCCTCTAACAATGTGTTTCTGAAGCAGAAAAGCAGCGGCTAGGATTGGAAGTATCAAGAGCACTCCGGCGGCCGACATTTCGCCCCACTTTATTCCTCCATACATTACTATCATCCCAGTGAGCCCTCGAGTAACCGTGGCTGCTCTGCTTCCAGTCAACGCAAGTGCAAAGATGAATTCGTTCCAGCACATGATAAAAGTGAATAATGCCGTAACAGCTAGTCCGCCTGTGACCAGCGGTAAAGTAACGCGTCTAAAAGCTTGTAACCTTGAACACCCGTCGACCAAGGCAGCCTCCTCGATCTCAACCGGCAGATCTTGAAAGAAACTACTGGTCAGCCAAACCGAGAAAGGCAAGTTCAAGGCTACGTAGATTAGAACCATACCGGGGATAGTGTCGGCTAGTTGAAGGTTTCCCCAAAGCACGTACAATGGAACAACTACCGATATGGGTGGGAAGAATCGCATCGACAAAATCCAAATCTTTAGGTTGTTGCTTCCCTTGAACGCGAGCTTTGCGAACGCATATCCGCTCAAGGAGCCAAAAAGCACAGTAATTGCAGTGGACGCCGCTGCGATAATAACGCTATTCTGAACATTTCGGTAGAATTCTGAGGTCGATGGATCTAGCACCATTGCATAGTTAGACAAGCGCATTTCTTCAAAAATCTTTAGTGAAATATCGAGAATGAAGCCTCTTGGCACCAAGGATTGGATGACCAACCACACGACTGGCAACAGGATGAAAATCATCGCAATGAGAAGGATTATCCAGCTCAACGCATTCTCGATGGTTCTCAGTCTTCGAGTGTTCATCGGGAGCGTCACTTCTTGGAGACGAATATGCCTCTTATGAACATCATGACAACTACCATTGTGATTATGTTCAATATCCAAGATAACGATGCGGCATATCCAACTCTGAATTGTTCGCTCAGACCGACTCTATATATGTACAGGGAAACGGTGTAGGTGCTGAAGCCGGGACCCCCATTCGTAACTATCAGCGGTTGGTCGAAGAGCTTGATCAAATCCGTCAACCGGAACAGTATTGCCACGGCTATTATGGTTCTCATCAAAGGTAGCGTGATATGCCTGAATACTTGAAATCTCGAGGCTCCATCTATCAATGCTGCTTCATAAGGATCCCTTGAAAGAGCTTGGAGACCTGCAAGCAAAATAAGAAACATGAAAGGAGTCCATTGCCATATGTCAACCACAATCAAGGAAGGTAGGGCGGTTTGAGGGTTTGAAACCCATTCCGGAGTTCGAATTCCGAAGCTATTCAAGACTCTGTCAACTATACCCACGTCAGGCCAATACATGAACCTCCAGAGGTAGCCGGCCACAAGAGGAGCTACCATTATTGGAATCATGAAAACTACTCTTACGATAGATGCTCCCTTTGTCTTCTGATTCAATATTAGAGCCAGAATTAATCCTAGACCTAGCTCTACGGGGAGAGCCAAAACGATGAAGAGTGCGGTAACTCTCAAAGAGGAGAGGAATATTGGATCTTGAAAGGCAGTAATGTAGTTGTCGAAACCTATGAAATTGGCTGATTGAGTAATCAATCTGTATTCAAAAAAACTGAAGTAGCTACAGTAAAGAAGGGGGAAGATTGCGACGAAGAGGAGCATGGCGATTGTCGGTGCGTTTAGCAGGTACGGCAGTAGCTCACTCTTGATCTTTTCTCTCATAGCGTTCTGCACACAGAGCTATGTTGGGTAGTTATACTTCTTCCAGATCTCCACCATTGCTTTCTGAGATTCATCCAATGCTTCCTTGGGACTCTTCACTCCGACTAATGCTTCGTGCATGTATCGGGTTACCGGGTCAACCGCCTGTGGAAACGCCGCCGTACGCATCCAGCAGATCCAGAGATAGTCGCCCTTCCAGCTTTCAAGCGCCGCGTCAACCCAGGGATTGGTCTTGCGAAGTTCTGGATCTTGATATATTGAATATCTCGCTCCAAAGTATGACATCTTCTTTGCGCTTTCCTTTCCGAACTCGTAGCTTGTGGCGAACTGTATCCATAGAAATGCAGCATCCTTGTTCTTCGAGTCCTTGTTTATTCCAAGGTTCCATCCTCCGCTACTCATCCTAGGCTTTGATCCCGGAACCTCCCATGAGGTAACGCCGGGCGGCAGAGGCCTTTCTTTTCCCACGGGCTTTCCCCAGTATGGCATAAATGCGTATCCGACCTTGTCTATGAAGTCTGGCTTCGTATATTCCGAGTACATCATATTCCAGAGTTGAGCAACAGCGACTTTGCCGGTTCTGAACCACTCTGAAGCTTCTGGCCACCCCATGTTCTCCGCGCCTTTCGGAACCCATTTTTGTCTGTGATGGTATAACGCCAAATTGAACGCTTCCAGTTGACCTGGACTGTTCAAGTTTGGCTTGCCTTCTTCTGTGGTGTAATATTCACTTCGTGAGAACGCCTCAGGATGCCACAGTTCCCAGAAGGTGTACGGGTTTGCTGCGAATCCGTATCCGTAGATTCCCTTGTCAGGTCTTGTGAAGAACTCTATTATATCGCAGAACTGCTTCCATGTTAAAGCATCGGGAGGCTTCGGAACCTCCAAGTCGTACCCATATTTTGCCTTGAAGGCGGCCTTCTCATTCGGATCGTTGAACCAATCCTTTCTATAGAGCAGTTGTGTGCAGTCTGCTCCAGTTGGCAAGGTGTATAAGATGCCTCCACCTCCTCTCCTTGTAAATTTGTGCTCGTCGTCGTATCTACAGGATTGGTCCAGAACCCACCCCGCGAAGTCCGAAAGGTCGACATTGTACTTCTTAACGAACGGTTCCAGCGGCTCATAGAATGCCGAGTTCTGACCGATCATCCAGACAAAGTTGGTCAGAACGTCGATCGCTCCCTTGTGACCTGTCAGCTCCAGCAGGTTCTTCTCATTCAGTTCCTCGATGCCAACATTTATGATGTTCACAGTTATCCCGGTTTGATCTGTGAACTTCGCCTTGAGTGAATTCGCCACCGTGGTCACCGGGTCAAGCGTGGAGAAGGTAACGGTTACACCTTCGAACGGCTTAGTGGGAGTAGGTGTTGGCGTAGGAGTAGGCGTAGGGCTGGGCGTGGGAGTTGGCGTAGGAGTTGGAGTCGTAGGCCCGATCGTGCTTTGGTACAATTCATAAGCGCCGACCGCTACTGCGACGGCAACGATGGCTCCACCGACAGCTTTCAGGTAACCTCGTCTCGATTGTTTGCTCTCAGTCAACCAATTTTCCTCCTGAGCATTTACCAAAGCAGGTTATCAATTAATAAAATATTCGATTAAGGCTGATAAGTCTTAATCTATTGATCGCCATTTTGTGTATGGCTTAGTGGCCTCCTCAGAACCGAAAAAGACCGCCGACAATACGTGGAGTGACTAAAGCCTATCTCAGAATCCTAACTAGGTTTCAAAACTTCATCAACCACTCTACATGAGCTTGAGTGCACGTGTAAAGTTGCGCATGTCACTATCCTCTGCAGCAGGACCATACATAGCGAAGACGAATTTTCTGCATTGCCATCCATACGTCAGACCATGCCTAGGCAATACCCATCTTATTATCTTCTGACCTGAAACATCTACAACGCTTCTTTCTCCATCCGACTTGTAGCTGGCATCCCATTCCTGCAACTTATTATCAAAGAAAGCTTCGGCAGAAGACAAATTCTTGAATTGAAAAACGAATAGAGCCACACGTTTCTCATTCTGCCTATAGTCGGCGCAAAATCCTTCCGCATAGCCGTCAAACTTCCTCAATTCCGGGACTACTAACTCTAGTTTCCATCCTTTTGGCGGGGGATCTGGCATCAGCTCCATTAAGCTAACATCTCGAGGAACTGGATTGTGTCGGAGGAAGCTCACTCTAGGAAGAACAATGTATACTCTACTGTTCCACTTAGTCGTCACTAACTGTTGGTCTTCTGGTCCAATTCGACCGGTAGCTGTGAAGTGCAAGCCATGAATACCGAACTTCTTGGTGGGTGAAACGTCAAAGAATATTCTCTTTAGAAGGGTACCTGAAGGAGGAAGATTTCGTTCAGGATAGTAGTACATCCACCATTCCGGGGTAGCTGGATTTCCGTGATCTCTCCGCTCCCAATCAAGCATGTTGAGACCAACAATTTCTGTCGCGAGTCTCCGTACAATTACACAAGGCGATTCTATCGTTTTTCCTCCTGAGTTCTTCAGGGTGACCTCAACTGAGTATTTTCCACCAGCTCGTAACACTCTTTCGCCGGAGAGAGACATAGCGAAGTAGATGTAGATCCTCCCCGACGGAATAACGAGGCAACCATGCTTATATAAGTTGTACGAAATATTTTCGGTCAATTAAGCTCAAAATCCCAACACTCGGTGATTTTGACGAAGTTCGACATAGTATTCCTACATCCGCCCAGTATCATCGACTTTTGGAGGCGCCCTTGGTTTCCAGGCCCGATAGCGAGGACTGTCTCAAATCTAACACCGGCCTTTATCATGCTTCCCATCGGCATGCTGAGCGCAGCCGACTATCTTGACAGACAAGGATACAAAGTGAAAATCATAAATCTAGCCGAAAAAACTGTAACAGACGAGAACTTCAACCTTGAAGAATATTTGTCGAAGCTCGAGGCTGATGTTTTTGGCATAGGCCTCCACTGGTGCGTTCATTCAAGAGGTGCAATAGACACAGCTAGGCTGTGCAAGATCTATCACCCCAACTCAAATGTTATTCTAGGAGGATTGACAGCGACAAGGTTTGATGAAGAAATTGCCTCAAAATACTCCTGGGTTGACGCAGTCGTGAGAGGTGAAGGCGAAGAATCTATTGCAATGTATATTCGAAAACTAGGGAGACTTGGAGAGTTGTCCGAAGTACCGAACCTAACCTACAGAGAACTTGACGGAACAATTCGACGCAATAGTCTTGGCAGACCTACGGATGATTTAGATGACTTATGCTTTACCCGTCTTGATCTTGTTGAACCTCATCGAAGATTGGCAAATTTAAGCTTGCAGCATAGGACATTGAGAGTTTGGAATCTTCCGGTCTGTAGAGGCTGTCTATTCAACTGCGCCACCTGCGGAGGTTCGATGTACAGCTACAAGATGCTCCACGGCAGAGACAAACCCGCTTTCATAAGTCCCGGAAAAATGGTTGAGGAATTTCAAAAACTCGACGAGCAAAAGATCAATTCAATATTCCTGTTTCAAGATATCAGAATGGGAGGCGAGAAATACTGGAAGACCCTGCTCGAACATCTTCATAAAGAACACTGGTCACATCTAGAACACGTAACGCTAGAGCTTTTCAAAGAGGCAGATGAAGACTTCTTCAGAACCATTCAGAAATTTAAACCGACAGAAAAAGTAGGACTCACGATTTCCCCAGAATCGGGTTCAGAGATAGTTAGAGCGGCACATGGGCGGCTGTATTCGAATGAACTCCTCCTCAAAAGCATAAGATCATCTCTAGATGCAGGATTCTCCATTTCCACATACTTCATGATTGGTTTGGCCAAAGAAACATCAATCTCAATCACCGAAACTTGGAAGCTGTGGGAGAAGATCCTCAAAATCAGTAAGCCTGAGTCAGAAACAGTTGCGAGCATCGATTTCGGTCCGATGATACTACTTGACCCCGGGTCGCTTGCTTTCGATCAACCTGAGGCTAGCGGATACTCGCTGAAGTCTCGGGCTTTTCAAGACTACTACAAGAAGATGGGTCTTCCAAGTTGGAAACAATGGATAAGCTATGAAACAAATTACTTGAGAGTTGACGACTTGGTTAACTTGATACTCGATTCTTCCACACGTTTTGTGGATCTCTTCGAGACCTTTGAGTTCATATCACACGATAAATCAGAGAAGCTCAAACGACAAATCTCACTGGATAAGCTTGTCCTTAAGGAGATAGATGACATACTGCAAATTAACGATGAGAGGCAGAGGGAAGTTAGATTGAATGAGTTAAAGGAGATCATGAAAGACCCGCTCCTCTCCTTTTCATACCTGTTGACCCATAACGAGTAGCAGTCTGTTTTCTTGTTGGAGGTATTCCTCATCTATATTCGTTGTCGCTGCAAAAGACTAATTGGACGCAAAGTGAGTCAACACAAGAAGATGGACTGTGAATTCATACAACATCGATGATGAAGTTACGTCTAAATTTGTAATGCCCGAAGACAGGAGATACAAACTGTAGATTCCACTATTCGAACATCTTCCATGAACCCTAAGATGCTCGCTGAAAGAATCTAGCTGTTGCATCTTGATATATTAAGAATCTGATGTCCCACAATGCTATCTCTGCCGTCTCGAAGTTCATATCGGCAACGATGCTAAGAGCTTCCTCTGTTGTTCTCGTAGCTTCTCCTCAGTTTAGAGGCCCAAATTCCGATAGATTGGTCTGGAAAGCCGATTGCTGTGAGTTTTGACTAGTCCAATAGTTTCAAGCAAAGAGATGCTGCCAAAAATGTCGGTGAGATATCAGAGGCCATAAAGTTTTTTCGCGTTGTTTCCAAGTATGCCGTCTATCTCACTCTGGCTGAAGGTTGGCCATCCGGCTTTCTCAGCCACTTTGTTGAGTCCATTCCTGATCCAGTCGATGTATCGTTTGAAGTCTTTAGCAGGCTCATTTGAGAATACTCCTTGACCCCAAGACCAGTAGTCCGAAGCATACATTATCCGATCGATCACGCCGTACTCCTTAGCCATCACTAGATTCCAGGTTACTATTGTAGGGCGATCGTACATCATCGCCAAGTCGGCGTAGATATTTGGATTACAAACCATCATAGTGAACAGCATCTCAGTCCATGGATATCCCAAATGCTCAATTACTATCTTCATCTTCGGAAAATCGATAGTGACATCATTGACAAGTGATATGTCAGCGTACTTCAAAGGTGCAAGAATGGAGGGGCCAGTCTGCGCACTATGATGATATTGAACGACAGCCTCAAGCTCAACAGCTTTCTCATAGAATGGGTAGACCTGTTTGTCGTTTGACCGATAGTGACCGTAGGGAGGAGTTAGAAGCACTCCTCGAAGCCCATGCCTCTTCACAGCTTCTTCAAAGTACTGCAATGCTCTCTCATTGAGTCTATTGTATCGGTCTAGAGGCTCAAGACTTGCCAAGCCAATGAACTTATCAGGATACTCTTTCACCGCCTTCATCACGTAGTCTTCGCCACATTGAGAGTGCCATATTCGAGTCATGTCTTGACCCATGACCACCGCTTTCTCCACTCCCGCGTACTCCAACCACTTAATAAGATCATTGAGTTTCGTATCATGTGGGAATGGCATCCCTACCCTATCCCAAGTCTCCTTCTCGAAGTTCTTGCTTTGTAGTAGGTGAAGATGGCTATCCACTATCATAGAAATCACCCAAGATATCGTCGAGCAAAGACATTTAAGACTTACTGGTCGCTGGAAGCGAGAGTTGAATCACATCGCCACGTCAATACATAGATCCGCCGAATCTTGAAGCTATAAAGTTCCGACCGGCAAGGTTCCACAAACCCCCATTTAACTCAGTCAGTTGATCAAGTATTAGAGTGTCTATCATTGATCATAATCTGTTTGCTTTTCTAGACGTACGTCCGCTCTTCGTGGACAATATCGTTTGCTGTAGGAGATTGGTCTTGAAATTGAGTCTATGACAGAAAGTAGCTTGCGACCATTCTTAAGCCTATTAGGATCATGATGAACCCGAAGAGTCTCGCTAATATCTTCTCTCTCAGCCTGTTTGCGATGGCTGCGCCGAGCTGGGTTCCCGCTATC
>Ga0209725_1000924_pt1 | contig 17371 bp, 20 predicted proteins | sample I18A1metaG_FD_184145 | JGI IMG/M metagenome (GOLD analysis project Ga0209725, IMG submission 184145) | Lake sediment bacterial and archeal communities from Gulf of Boni, Indonesia to study Microbial Dark Matter (Phase II) - ​I18A1 metaG... | ecosystem: Environmental > Aquatic > Freshwater > Lake... | reverse complement strand
TGTTATAGTTCTCTAACGACGTACTCAATGGGCCCGTGGCCTAGCACGGATAGGGCATCGGCCTTCTAAGCCGGGGGTCCGGGGTTCGAATCCCCGCGGGCCCGCCACTTCAATTGAATTAATTCTACATCTCACCACCGATTCGTTCGAACATTTCTTCCATACCTTCTTCGAGTGGTCCCTCCTTTCCCGAGACTATGGCTGAGGAATGGGGCTTGACAATGCTCATTCCAAGTTCTTTCAACGTTTTTTCAATTCCTTTCCCTGCACTTCCCGCCCACCAAGCCTTTAACTTGGTGTCGAAGGCAAAGGCTTTCTTGCCTTTAATGTCCACGCTTCTCAGTTTTTCAAGAAAAGCTTTCATCGGTTTAGATACGCCAAACGCGTGCGTGGGTCCGCCAATTGCCAGAAAATCATATTCAACCAGCTTATCGACATCAACTTCATCGACTTTGACACAATCAACCTTAACCCCTTGGTTTTCCATACCACGTGCCAATGCTCTGGCTATCTTTTCGGTGTTGCCAAATTTTGTGTCATAAATAACTATCGCCCGTTTCATTTCTCCATCACTGTATTATCTTTGTATGCTGTGCTGCTTATGCGCTTGACCGAATGGATGGACGTAATAGCTTAATCGACATGACTTCCATCCAAAAGAGCGCAAGCCCTAGCCCCAGTCTTTGAAGCAGGCTAGCCCATGGACTGAAAATCGGGAACATTGGGAGCGGAGAGAGGAACGTCGCAACGACAGCAAATGCCAACGTGAAGACCCAATAGCTCCGCCATCGGCTGTCCTTCCTCAAACGCAGCGAGAGGACAAGCATCCCGAAGGTCGTGGCAATTGAAGCGATCGTAGCTGTTATCGTGGCGTGCTTCTCGTTGCAAGCCCAAAACTTGCTCTGCAAGCAAAACATGTTCAAAATATGTTATTCTTCCAGATCTACCCGGGCATGCATCTTGGTACAGAAAGATTTGACTTAAGAAAACAACGACGATACATATTATATAATGTAAAGAAGTTATACTTAGTAAAGTTTAATAGCGTGTTTCTCCCCGTTAAAGGTTAGAAGAGAAATGTTGACTCTGTTCCAGCCTTCGCCCGAAGGCAAGATAATCTACGCTTTGTCCGATAGAGAGAAATCGTTCTCAGAGTTGGTTAAGGCTACAGGCCTGAGTGAAAGGTGGCTTTCAATGAAACTTAAGGAACTCATCTTCCTAGGCGCGGTGAAGCATGAAGACAACAGGTATCGAGTCGATTATGAAAGGCTGCATGCCTTATTAAATCCCTCTCTGAAGGATTACGCTTGGATAGCCACCTACGAAATTGTCAAGGAGCATCCCCAAGTTCTGTGCGTTTTGTTGTTTGGAGGTGTGGCGAAGGGAAAGATTCATGAGGAAAGCGATGTTGACCTCTTAGTTGTTGCTGAGGAGCCGCTGGACCTATCTCAAGATGAATATGAGACTTCAATGAAATTTAAGGTACAATTTGAAATAGTCACCATGGATGTAAAGGAGTTTTTGGCTATACTACACCTTAAATCCTCTTTCCTTTTCGGGATCCTAGAAAAATACGTGATTCTCTTCGACCGCGTCGGCATCGCAGCCCTGTTAAGGACTGCCACGAAGGAAATCAATGATGCATGGCACTACGATGAGGATGAAGAATTATGGCTGAAGATGAGGAAGTAAAAGCCTTCACTAGAAACGCGAAAGAACAGCTGATCGACGCAGAAATCAGTCTACGCGAGAAGCGGCATCACCTCTCCTTCCTATGCAGCTCACTAAGCGCGGAGAACGCAACGTCCGGACTAATCATAGCGCTTGGCGGAAGAACCAGCAAAAAACACAACAATTGGATGGTCCTCGGACATTTAGCCAGTGAAGACGAGGAAATGAAGCCAAAAATTCTCGAAATATCCAGAATGCTCCATGAAATCGAGCCACATATCCCAAAACTTCTACGTTACCCATTCCGCTATGATCAAAAGTGGATTATCCCAACAGAATACTACACGAAAGAGATGGCTGAACAAGCTCTGGAAAAAGCCAAGCAAATTCTAAAAATCAGTCAAGAATGCCTAGAAAAACTGGGAATTAGAAATGGTTGAATCTGGAGTATCAGGTTTATGAGTCAATAGTTTATTCTCAAGATTGTTGACATATTTGTCTGTGCCCGCATCCCCACGGGCCCGCCACCCTCTGCATGAGTTCTTGATTTTCGAGCCTATCTCCTGAAGTGCTCCCACCCACGGAACGGTACAATTTTTTCCTCTTCTCCCTTCATTTTTAGAATGACTTTCCTCTCCTTTGTCACTCTTCCTATCTTTGTCAGGGTGCCACCTGCCATCTCTGTGACCCTATATGCTTTCTCCCATAAACCAGTCTTAATGGCCACGACAAGTTCGTACTCTTCTCCCCCATAGAGCGCAAGGTCTCTTGGATCCAGTCCGTGAATATCTGCAAATCTTTCAACTTCCGGGGGAATAGGAAGATCTGTTACGATAAAGCCTACGTCACTCATTGAGCCAAGCTGGTGAAGACTTATGGCTAGTCCATCGCTCGAGTCGATAGATGCTGTGGCTGCCCTAGACCTTGCCAACGCTAACCCCTCCTTAAGCCTGGCTTTCGGCATGTAAACATGTTCCAAAAGCTTTTCCTTGATCTCTGTCGGCGCGTCTAGTTTTTCTAGCAGAATCTTTAAGCCGGAGGATGTTTGCCCAAATGTGCCTGTCACCGCCAGCACATCTCCCGGACTGGCGCCAGAACGAGTGACCAAAGATTTTTCTGACCCAAAGCCGATGGCTGTACAGCTGATTATGAGATCGGACGACTCACCTGTGTCTCCGCCGACGACGTAGGTGCCGTATTCCCTCGCACCAGAGTTTAACCCTCTACCAACATCTTCAACGTCTGATTCTAGAAAAGTTCTCGGAAATCCAACTGAGGCCAAGAATGCGATGGGCTTCACGCCTTTTGCCGCGAAATCGCTGATGTTCATGACCACGGCTTTTCTAGCTGCCTGCCAGAGACTCATACCTGGAGGAACATCTGTCTTGCCCACAAGCATGTCTGTCTTGAAAACAGCAAGCCGACCACGACCGATTCTAATCGCCGAAACATCATCTCCAAAGGGAACAGGAATATCAGGCATCTCATCAAGAAGACCGATGATCCTCTTGACTATTTCGAACTCGCCCAACTCGTGTAATGTGTCCAAGGGAAGTAGCCTCCAAAACGAGAAAAGAGATATAACACCGAGTTTCTTAAAAGTATGGGACAAACACCCCTTTCGGAGAAGGCCCCGGTGGCTCAGTGGCTAGAGCGACAGTCAGAAATGGTCGATCCTCGTAAGGAAACCAGGTGAGCTGTTGGTCGCGGGTTCAAGTCCCGCCCGGGGCTCCAGGGATGAACCCGGGATTTTTTCACTTCCTCTTCCTGAAGAGTTTGGGTGCGCGATTTATATTCTGTGATTTGTGTATTTCTTTTTTAGGTGATACTTCTGCCAGTCTGCAAGAAGTGTGGTAGTATGGTCCCTGCAGGGGCTTCGTTCTGCCCAAACTGCGGAGCGCATCTTGGCAAAGTCAAGGCATCCAAACGATCTGAGAGTGAACCGATTCTGCACAGGTTTGGGTGCACAGGCACCGGCACAGAGTTTTTTGAGCTAGTTTTCACATCGAACCGAATTATTATCGCAAAAACGGGTGGCCAACCATACTTGACACTCAGCCAAATGCTACAGGCCGCGGCGGAGAGCAAAAAGAAGGAGGCAGAGTTGCAAGGACTCTCTCCAGAAGGAATCTTAGCAGACAATCCTGAAAACATTCCAATACCGTATTCAGGCATACTCTCCATCGAGATGAAGCGTCCAGGTTTTATGGGCGGAGGTAGAATGAAAATTCAAATGAGAGAGACCAAGAAGCAGCATGAGTTTCGTCTCCCAGAAAAACGCGATTTTCAGGGCCATGCGGATTTCTTGCGTTCAGTTTTAAGAGAGAGAGTCATCGTCAAATGATTCTACTGTTAGTAGCGACGCCGGAAAATCTTACGGCGTTAGAAGTCTCTGCTTCGGCCAGGACGAGGAGTAGCCTGTCACAGGAGTGGAACTCTGGGGGTAGGATGTTTCTTAACGCTAAACGCAACCGCGAGATCGATTCAGATGATAGCCTAGGCTTGGCGCTTGGTGCAGGGGTAGGTACTGCATCAGGTGTCACACTTGGATTATATTTGGTATTATCTTAAGCGTACAAGAAAGCTAAAAAATGACTTTCGAGGGGTTTGAGCTCTATCTATCTCGCACGAGTGAGGGGAAAAGGAACATGGGTTATAAAAACATATGGTTATTCGCCATATTAGGCCTCTTTTGCATATGTGTTGGCGTCTTCATTACTATGATAGGCGTCTCCGTTCTATCGTCTGATGTGGGTAACGTGTTTGCAAGAGTGATTATGGCTGCCTTTGGAATACAATCAATAGCCACCACTGTAGTAGGCGTATTCTTCACCGCAGCAGGGATCTATAGCATTGCTTGGGGGCTAATCGTTTGGCTAGCTTTACTTACACGGTCACCTATCCTCGAACAAATAGTCTTCGGAAAGAAAAGTCGATGAGCCCGCGCGCGAAGTTCAAGGAAAAGTAATATATAAGCCTCGCTCCAAAACATGGTAAAAAAAGGGTCACGCGTTATCGGTCGATAAGAAGTGATTGGATCTTTGTCAACAAGATACGTGTGACAAAGTTTGTCAAAAAATTTAAATTCTTCACCAAAAGCGACATTACTCAGAGAGGAGGAGGGGTCGATTCTTAGGATGCCTCTTTTTGGAAGGAAAATGCCTGTCGTCCAAAAGCTGATCGAAGATTTGGGAGATAAGAAATTAGAAAAACAAGTAAGAGCGGCAAGGATCCTGTCAGAGGTTGGTGAGTCTGCTATTCCAGTCCTCATTGAGGCCTTGGGCGATACGAACAAACAAGCGATGGTAGGCGTGGCACTAAAAGATATGATCAAGCACGGCCACACGAGACCAATGGCCGTTATAGCACACTTGATCGAAGCTTTAGGCGACAAGAACAAACAAGCGATGGCGGCAGCTCTTTTAAAGTCGCGTGAGTTCAGTCACGCAGCAATAGAACCTTTGGTTGCCTCGTACCTTACCTCATCGAATGAAGACAAAAAAATCTACGCATATTTGGCTCTTAAAGGTATTAGTGAAGATAAATTTTTTCAAGACCAGAATACGCGTGAAGCTGCTTCAAACGCATTAAAGCGAATTAAAGCGTGATTATAGCCCCAACAGACGCGAAGATGAGTTGGGTGAAGATGGAAGAAGACGAGATTAAGGAACTTATAGGGAAGCTCTCGAGTAAGGAGAGTGCTGAAGAAGCAATTCCGGCACTCGTCGAGATCGGCCAGCCAGCTATAGAGCCTCTGATTGAGTGTATGGAAAAGGACATCGCCACCGGTATGGATGCCGAGATGGGTTCGAGGAGCTACCACGCTGCTGTGGCCTTGTCTAAGATAGGGCAACCAGCGGTGGAGCCGCTTTTGAAAGCCTTGCCTTCTACTCGATGGGCTCATTTTGCTTTGGGGTTGATCGGTGGTGAGGAAGCCTTTCAGACCCTTCTGGAAGAGCTTAGAACAGGTAACTGGCGCAGGATACAGGCGGCGGCTAGGGCTCTCGGGGAGATTGGTAATGATAGGGCTTTGCCTGCCTTGAAGCAGTTAACTGGTACCAGTTCATGGGAGGTCCATACGGCTGTGACGGAGGCCATAGGCAGGATCGAGCGGAAGAAGATTGGGGAGAAGTGGCTGGAAGTAGATAGACGCGACCCCCTCGGGCAGGTAAAAAGAGTGTGGAGCCAGTTCGATGAGATCAGGGCTAATGACAGCTTGCGTGAGAAGGCTATCGCTTGGCATCGTGATTTCGTCGCCGCTATGCCAAGCCTCCCGTTTCCCTCGGACCGCGAAAGAGGGGATGTTTGGGCTATGCTTGGGACACTGATCTACTACTTCAAAAACCCGGAAACAAGTAGCATATACAAAGAATGTGAAGAAGCAGCATACTGCTATGAACAGTGTTTACGATACACTCCAGAACGATACGACATCCAAAGCCATTTAAAGTCAGTGAAACCGAAGACCTAAAAGCGTTTCGCGCGCATCACGAGTGATGTATGGAGCTCAGATGGATTTTGGGCGAAAGCGCGGGCGATCGATCACACATTGGGGAGGAGAGGGCATAAAGATGCATGTATCACAATTCGCAAACAAACTTCGCTGCCAATACTGCGGCAAGGTTCACAGTACTAGGGAGTGGCCCATAAATGGAGATGCTACTCCCTTCTACTTCCAGGACGAGCCTGGGCGTTACACCTTGAAAGTCTCCTGTCCTCACTGTGGAAAAGACTGGTACGTGGTTTGGGACGACTATCCTGGACCGATAAAAACGATCGACCTTTATTTATAATAGACACGCGCGCGAACGAATAGATATACAATAGATCGGCAGGAGATTTTGTGATGCTTAAGGCTGGTGTAGCGAAGGTCAATATTACTCCGCCCGTCGGCGTTCCTATGTCCGGATATGCCGCTAGAAAAGGACTCTCTCAAGGAGTACACGACGAACTCTACGCAAAGGCGCTGGTTCTAGATGACGGCGAGCAAAGAATAGCTTTGGTCGTCTCTGATTTACTATATCTAGATGAAGATTTCACGGAATCCGTCAGAAGACTGATAGAGGAGTCAACTGGCATCGGTGGCCAGAATGTGATTGTTGTGGTTACACACACCCACGCTGGGCCAGTAGGCAGCTGTTTGAATCTCATGTATAGGCTAGAGGACGAAGCTGTGGTAAACAGGATAAAGGGGATGAGGAGTCTTGTTGAAGACCTGCGTAGCGTATTGGAGAGAAAGATAGCGGGCGCCGTTTACGTAGCGGCTCAGAGCATGGAGGACGCGAGAATAGGAGCAGGCAAAGGCTTGGTACACGCTGTTGGCACTAACAGACGCGACCCAAGAGACCCTATGGACCCGGAGGTGGGCGTCATACGCATTGAAGACTTGGAAAGCAACGTGAAGGCAGTCCTATACAATTTCACCTGCCACCCAACCGTTTTGAGCGCCGAGAACCTGCTGTTCACCGCTGACTATCCTGGATACGCTTCAAGGGTCATAGAGGAGACTAAGAAAGGCGCTGTAGCCTTGTTCACAAACGGTGCCTTCGGCGACATCAGCACTCGTTTTACAAGGCGAGAGCAGACATTTAGAGAGGCTGAAAGGCTGGGAACAATACTTGCCGCAGAGGTTTTGAAAACGCTCGAGCAGATCGAGACGACCGATCTAGTAAAGGTTAATGCAATTTCTAAGAAAGTGAATCTACCTTTCAAAGAGCTGCCGAGCTTGGAAGAGGCAGAGAGGATGGTGAAGGAGGCTCAGCAAAAATTGGAAAGTTTAAAGAAGCAGGGTGTTCCACACGGAGAACTCAGAGTTGCAATAACAGCGCTGGAAGGGGCCGAGATGACCCTGCATTTCGTAAAGGAAGGGTTGCTAAAGGGCAAAGAAGCCATCTCAGAGGTACAAGTCTTAGCGGCAAACGACACGGTCTTTATAGGAGTTCCTGGAGAACTATTCGTTGAGGTTGGTTTAGAAATCAAAAAGAAATCTGGTCTCGAACATGCGTATATTGTAGGATGCGCTAACGATAGCGTTGGATACATCTTGAGCCCCAATGCCTACGAGGAAGCACTGTATGAAACTGGCGCGACGCCGTTCTCCCAAGCCGCAGGACAAAGAATATTAGAAACCGCCTTAGAATTGATCAGAAAAGTCACCACAAAAACTTAAAAGTGTGATGTCCATCGACCTTGATCGACTGGATCAGGAGCGTGGAAAGGTCGTAGCATGTCCGTGGATAAAGACCTCAGAAACATTATCCAGAGAACAATCAAAGATATGCTTATGGAGGTTATAGTACGCTACAGGGGGATCCGGCAAGGTCACGAGTTCTATGATATGGAGTGGAGTGTGGTCAGGTGGCGCTAGCAGTCTTCAAGCGGAACGATCTCCCCCTCGAAAATGAAAGTGCCAGGAATGCCTAATACTTCAGGCGGTATGCACATTACCTTAATGGCGTTGTTCGACAAATCGAAATAGCCCTCAAGAATTGGCTGCCATATTTCAAATGGTCCCCCACCCTCAGGAAGGCTGAAATAATGGGGAAAATCCTCCCAGATCCAAGTTTCACGGTGACTGGTACCAGCAGGTCCTACGCCCTCCGTCACCATGTACAGGCTGCTCGTTGCCGTCCAGTTTCCATAGAGGCCACCTTCTGAGGAAGCGTCGAGTATTAGACGGAATGTACCCCATATTGTCCAATCAGGCCCCGAGATCGGACCCCAAGGTACTGTCTGGTCAATGTGTACCTTGTATTCTTCGCCTACCACTATGGTGACGCTGTCGCCGATGGTCGTCGTCTTTTCGGCGTAGTTTTGTTTGAGGAAGTCGAAGCCGGCTACGTGGCAGACTTCGGTGCCTGTTTTCTCGTATGTTTGGAACGTGTACATGACTGTGAGGGTTGCTGTGCCCTCCTCGTCTGGTGCGGTGTATGTTGTCTCAGCCACACCGTTACCATCTGTGGTGTCTGAGGCGGGGGATATGCTACCGAATAATGGAGAGAGGTGGAACTCCACCCCTCTGTCTGGGACGGGCGTCTCCCCACAGCACTCCAGGTATGCCGTTATGGTGGCTGTGTCGCTTGGTTTGAGTACGATCACATCTTGTGGTATGTCTATCTTTGGCTGGACGTATTCTATGAAGACCTCAACAACCAAAGAATAGGTCATGTGCCATTCTTTGCCATCAGAAACATAGCTGCATTCAGAGGACTCCGCCGCCACTATGTAACTGGCGCAGGCGCCACTCGTCTCGCCGAAGGACTCAGCATATGTATCTCCGCCTTCTTCGGTCTCCCACATCAGGCTGACTAGGACTCCGACCAGCTTCGGAAACTCCAGCCTGGACTCGAGATCGCACTTACCCATCTCTGCCCAGCTGAGAACATAGTCAACCACGCTGTTGAAGGCCTCCTGCGGAGTGTAGCCGCCATCCAGCGCCTCCTCATAGCACCCACTTGTCGCCTCCGGCGTTACTCCGTCAAGCAGCGCCTCTATCGAGAAGTGGGTGACGCTCGCGGACGCTGTCCACCCATCCGGGTTGACTGTGGCCGACGTGTCGGCCTCGACGAACTCCTCCTTCTCCGCGTCGTAGACGAAGAGGGGTAGGACTGTTCCAGGCGTCCTAGACTCCCTCAACGGTATGGTGATGGCCACATCGGTTTTGAACGTCAACCCGTCTGGGCCAAAGCCTGCAGCGCCCAGAAAGTGGGTTAGGGGTGGTGTTGGAGCCGGGAGGTCTGTCTGATTCAGGGTTCTAACCGTGATAAGCGTATCCGCATCTAACGCTCCCTCAGGAATTGTGACGTTGGCGCCACCATCGTAGACGCAGCCTCCACTCCTACCTATCGTGCCCTCTCTCTCAGCCACACGGTATGGGGGTGGCAGAATGAAAAAGTAGAATCCAGTAGCTGCGACAGCAACGATGACAATCGCAATAACGGCATAAGCCTTCTTCGCAGCCAACCTGCTTGAGACCCCCTCTTCCCTAATAGAATACCCAACCTCGTCTCTAATTTATACCTAATGATCGACAGGTGATATCTCCACTTAGGGGGGGTTAAAATCCCACTCAGCCCACCATAGACAGACCCAGGTCGCAAAGACGTGGCTAAACTTCGTCTTCTGCTCTTTCCTTCCCCAGCTTTCTCAAAACATAGTCGTGCATCTCGAACCAGACAGTATGATAGGAATCCACATCGGCGCCCGTAAAGAACCTGTTATCAGAACTATCCAGCTTCTCTTTAGCCCTCTCCAATCTATCAAAGAATCCTTCACACTCTGGAAGAATGGAGACTAGTTTATCCTTCATCGCTTTCACTCCCTTATGAAGCCCATCGAGCCTATTCAAAACAGAGAAATCGTATTCCAAATCTCGATGATCGTTGATCTCAAGCCGTTCTCCAATCCTTCTCATCTGCCAGTCGGTCGCGATCTGCTTGAACTCCTTGTTAAGTGATCTAAACTTCTCCTCATAAAGTGATTCAAGCCTTTCTCGAACATTCAAACTTTAGACGCCCCCTAAACCCAACCACATGCGCGATCTGCAAGTTTCTATTACTCCAAGCGGCGATAGAACTCCGCCGGACTGAGCTCTCTAAAATCGTCGGTTTGTTGAGCTATGTGCCTTCTCACATCGACACAAAGATGACATTTGGAAACGTAACCCTCGCCAAGTTCCCTGTAGCCAAACCCCTTGCCAAATTCATATAGCTTTTCAAGACTAGTCACCAAAGCATCGAGAATTGGCCGCTCGTCTAGATTTACTTCGCGTATTGACTCAATATTTCTGGCATCCCCAAATGAGACGCCTCCACAGTAGCCAGTCATGTAGTTTCCATAATTGTCTACGTGAACGTGCCAGCTTCTCGTCAGCTCCCTCCCGCAGGATTCACTGAAGAATCGTTCTGCCGGATATTTCCTGTAGAGGTGCCCCAATTTGTAAGGTGCTCTGCCCATAGGAAGCAACTCTATGTAGGATAAGCTATCAGGGCCTGCTTTTCTCAAGTACTCTTCGAAGGGTAAAGTATCCTCTATCTTCAGCTTCTTAAACTGGTAGTAAAAGAATTCCTGATAGACCATCACGTTTTCGCCGAAGACCTCCTCGCTCATCCTGATTGCTCTCTCCGTTCTTTCGAAAGGCACATTCTCGAGTATGAATGGGTTCACGCTGATCAGTATGCCACGCAATCCAGCATCCTTCAACCGCTCAAGCCTCTCCCTTGTAGACCCATCGTCCCTGCACCAGAAGCAATTGGTCTCGACAAATGTTGATGGTATTCTGTACCTGTGCGCTATCTCGGTGACTCTAAGCAGGAGCTTAAAATTCAAAAAAGGCTCTCCGCCAGTGATATGAAGCCCATAATTTATGCCGATCCTATCTTCACCAGAGGGACTTCCCTGAATGCTGCCAGCCAGTTGAGACAGAATCTTTTCCGCATCATTCTCGGAGATCCAGTCCGCTTTCCAAAGAGGGGAACACGCATACATGCAATGTCTGCATTCCATGTTGCATTTGTAAGAAAGAAGTAGGCCTCCAGAAACCGGTTCTGGAATATACAACTTATTCACGCCTGAGCCTCCATCATCAAGGAATAGCAATTGCTTGTGCCAGAGCATACTTGATTTTGCGTTCTTTATTATATAGCGCACGTGAACAAGATTAGAACATTGCTCGGTGAGAATGGAATGAAGGTTGTAGTTGCTTTAGGAGGAAATGCAATCAAACAAGCCTATGAGAGAGGAACAGCAGAGGAGCAGTTTCGAAACATAAGGGCAACATGTAAGCGCATACTGGAAATGGTCAAGAGAGGCCATAGGGTAGTTATAACGCACGGAAACGGACCACAAGCCGGAAATCTGCTCATTCAGCAGGAAGAGGGGAGGAACCTCGTGCCTTCTCAGCCTCTGGATGTAGTTGGAGCCATGACGCAGGGGCAGATAGGTTACATGCTGCAACAAACCTTGATGAACTATCTGAAAGATGCTGGGCTGGATGTGCCAGTCGTCACCATGGTAACGCAAGTATTGGTGGACAAGGAAGACCCCAACTTTAAAGACCCGTCAAAGCCAGTAGGCCCCTTCTACTCTGAGGAAGAGGCTGAAAGACTCGGGAAAGACAAAGGGTACATCATCAAGAAGGTCAAACCCACTGATGAGAAAGCCTATCGAAGAGTTGTCCCATCTCCTGACCCGATAGCCATAATCGAAAAAGAAGCAATCAGAACAATGGTCGATGCTGGAGTCGTGGTCATTACATCCGGGGGCGGCGGCATCCCAGTGACATTAAAGGAGGATGGAACTTTAGAGGGAATAGAAGCGGTAATAGACAAGGACTTGGCAGGAGAAAGGCTAGCCGAAGTCATAAACGCGGACATATTCCTAATTTTGACAGACGTTGAGAAAGTGAAGCTGAACTACGGGAAACCGAACGAGAGGGACCTAGACAAGATGACTGTTGCTGAGGCAGAGAAGTACTACCAAGAAGGCCATTTCTTACCGGGAAGCATGGGACCAAAAATCCTAGCATGTATAAGATTCCTAAAGTTTGGCGGAAAGAAAGCCATAATCACCTCACTGGATAGGGCAATAGAAGGTCTTGAAGGCAAATGTGGAACAGTAATTTATCGCAGCTCTAATTGACCTGAACCAAGGACATTTAGTCCTCTCGACGGTGGGTGAAACAATTCAGACGGCTATAACCTTATTCAACTTTGGTGTATGTTAAAGCAATAGATATAGAATGTATTATGACGATTGCGCACTAATGCTGTGGTTGGTCCCACCAGTTTCCTAAGATTTCGCGCGTTCAACTATGAACTGTACGCCGCACTTGGGACAAAACTTGGGTTCTATTTTTCCTTCATCCACCCATCTGTAATGACACTTCAAACATTCCCACTCGGGCAAGCCCATCACCCTTACCGTAGGTATTTTACAATTGAGCCGGAAAACATAAAAGATTTTCCATCAACTTTAAATCGCGCGTGCCAAGAGAACGAGCTTTCGACGCGGCAACCGTTCTGCCTAAAAACCGTCTTGAGCCAGACTCATCAGGAAGCAAGCTCGTGAGATCCAAAGAACAGTGCAATCTCTGTCTCGGCACTTTCAGCGCTATCAGCCGCGTGGATAGCATTCCTCGTAATTGAAACCCCAAAGTCACCTCGAATCGTCCCAGCACCAGCCTTGGAGGGGTCGGTCAGCCCACATATCCTCCTCACCACGTTAACTGCATCAGCTCCTTCGAAAACGGCTGCAACAACAGGCCCGGAAGCAACATAATCAACAAGATCCCTAAAAAAAGGCTTGCCTCTGTGCACCTCATAAAGCCTCTCAGCCTCTTCGCGTCCAAGCTTAACAACCTTCAGAGCAACGATGCTGAGCCCCTTACCCTCGATCCTCTCCAGAATCTTCCCGACAAGCCTCCTCTCAACAACACCAGGCTTCAGCACGACGAGGGTCCTCTGGATCAAGTCCTCCCCTACCTGGCTGATCTGGTGTAACGCTCAGTCCACTTCAACTTTCTAGCGTCCCTACCTAGCTCAAGCATACTTACACGACATTTTCTTGAGCAAAACCAGTATATAGTCCCGTCATTCTTCACATACATCATCCCAGTGCCGTGCGGAAACTTACGACGGCAGAAAGAGCAACTGTGCATTCTCGGCAAGACAAAAACCTCAAAGAGCGCTACATAATCTTCTTGGCTTCCCTCTCCGTCTCCCTCAACATAAGCACATCACCAAGCCTCACAGGCCCCTTGACGTTCCTCGATATTATTCTTCCCTTATCTTTCCCCTCCAAGATACGGACTCGTACTTGAATGATCTCTCCAGTAGTACTTGCCCTTCCCATTACTTGAATCACTTCGGCAGGTGTGATGACCTCCGCTTCCCTTGAACTCACGTTGAGGAGCCTCCGCTTACTTCACTTTGAGCTTCTGAACCTTTGAAACGATCTCCTCCACCAAGTCGGAGGCGTCACCAGCTTCAACAATACAAGCAGAGGCTGCTCCGACATCGATCCCAACCGAGGAGCCCAGCTTACCCTTCTCTGGAACAAAAATGTAGGCGACGTTTCTTTCCCTGCATAGCAATGGGAGATGCGCAACGACCTCGGGCGGTTCAACATCCTCAGCGATACAGACGAGCTTAGCGATCCCTCTCTCAATGGCTTTCGTAGTCTCATTGGTTCCCTTTCTAACCTTACCTGTTTCATGAGCGGCTTTTAGGGCTTCATAGGCCGCTTCTGAGAGTTCCTTCGTAACCTCGAAATCAACAAAAAATGGTTTAGACAATTTGGCCTCATCCCTTTTTCTGTTTAGCCAATTAGTTCTTAAACCAACTTAATAAGGCTTTACCAAAAACTAGGTTACCTGTGAGCGTAACATATTGAAATATCACCATTCATCTTCGAATCGACCCTCCCGAAGCCAAACCGCTCCATCTGTATAATGCTGTCAACGTCCTCATTCATCAGAGCCTTCTCCGCAAAACCTTCTACAACTTCAGCAGTCGGCATCACAACTCTCACTCTAAGGTTTCCGCTCTCCGGCAGCCAGTGAAGCAGCGGCATGTCTAGCTCCTTTGCTATACTGTAAGGTTCGCTATGAAACTCGGCCAGAACACCCTTTTGTCCAATCTCACTTATCGATATGTTGAAGAGATCCATCAGTCTGACCAACTTTCTTGACTTCAACGTTTCGAGATCGCTCCTCGACAACAGAATCTCAGCGCGATCCTTCTCTGGCTGCACCGTGAGATTTCTGCGTCCCCTTTCAGGGTATTCTGGGTGTAGCGGCGGTTCAGAAACGAATGGCTTCTTCACCCCGCTGACAGTAAGAGTGATTGGGTCCACGATGACAAAATAGCGATTGGCTATTGGATCCAGATTTTTTCTGCTATACGAGCAAATGTTCTCCCAGCTCAGCGTTATGTCAACGGGTTTAGGCCCAACATCAAGAATTATGTCCCGAATAGTTTTAGGAATAAAACCCCTTCTCCTCAGCGCCATTATTGTACCAAGCCTCGGGTCATCCCATCCAGAGAAAAGCCCGACCTTAATTCCTTCCCTGATCTTGGATTTACTCAGCACAGAACGGGTCAATTTTAGGCGTCCGTAGTGAATGAAATCTGGGTACGTCCAGCCGAAGTACTTGTAAAGGTAAAGTTGCCTAGCCATACTGGTCAAGTGCTCCTTCCCCCTTATCACATGGGAGATTTTCAATTCGTAATCATCGATCCCGCAACAAAATGCAAAGAGAGGCCAAACCCTGTATCTCTTCCCGGTCCTCGGATGTGGATATTTTCTGGTATCTACGATCCTCAAGGCAGGCCAATCCCTAACAGCAGGGTTTGGGTGCGCCAGATCAGTTTTTATCCTGACCACGGCTTCCCCTTCTCCAAACGAACCATCCAACATGCGCTTCCACCTTTCCAAGTTCTCCTCGGGGGATATGCCTCGACAAGGACAGCTCTTCTTAGCGTTTACCTTTACCCTAAAATCTTCAGGCTTGCACGTGCAAATGTACGCTAGACCCATCTTTAGGAGGTCTTCAGCGTAACCATAGTATATTTCCATCCTGTCCGACTGGTACACTTCATCGTCCCACTTCACGTCTAACCATTTTAAGTCCACCCTGATCCAATCGTATGCCTCAGGGATCGGGGACTTCACACGCGGGTCGCTATCGTCAAACCTTAGCGTCAATCGACCATTGTACATTCTTGTGTACTCATCGCACAAGATTGCTGCTCTGATTGAGCCGAGATGCAAAGCGCCGTCAGGGTTTGGACAAAAACGAGTATGCACATACTCGTATTTCTCGACATTTGGCAAAGGCGGAAAAAACTTCTCTTCGATCTTGCTTTTGACGACAAGCGATTCTGGCCAAATCTTTTCTAGAGCTTCCCTCTGTCTTGACTCGGGCATCTGATTGACCTCTCTGACGACCGTCTTCACAAGCTCTCTGATCTCCTTCATTCTCTCCTTAAGGTCCGGGTACTCATGGAAGATTTTGCCAAAGACGGCCTCGACCCGCGCTTTGCCTCCATACTTGACCGCGTTTTGAAGGGCATACTTCCTAATTGTCTGCTCAATGTCTTCCCGAGTCAACGCTTTCCCTCCGAAAAAATTAGAAAACTCAGTATCTGCGCGAAACTAGAAAATTGCTGAGTTCCAAGAGTGCGTCCTTCGCCGGTGAAGCGGGAAAAGGAGACAGCTGTGCCTTGGCTTTATCGATAAAGTCTTTGGCCTTTGACAGCGCGTAGTTTATGGATTCCAATGACTTGACCGTCTGGATCACCTCTTCTATTCGGCTCGGCGGAGATTCGATCTTTCCGAGAGTCGAAAGAATCAGCTGTCTCTGTTCCCTATTTGCCTTGTTTAAGGCGTGCACTATAACGATGGTTTTCTTTCCATCTCTGATGTCGCTTCCAACAGGTTTTCCGATAACTTCCTCATCAGCCGTCAATCCTAGGACATCATCAACGATCTGAAAGGCTAAGCCGCAATAATTTGCGAATTCTCCGATCAACTTGACTTGAGAAGCCGTTCCGCCACCGAAGATGGCCCCTGATTGAGACGAAGCCTTGAGAAGAGACGCGGTTTTTCCGCTGATCATTCTCAAATACTGTTCCTCTGAAATCTCCTCCATACTCGCAAATAGCATATCTAGCGTCTGACCCCTGCATATGGACACCGCGGCGTCTGTGATGACACTCAGTGCCTTTAGCACTCTTCTGTAAGCAACATGCTTTGGACTTGCGCAGCGTATGACCGAGTCATAGACTTTTGCGAAGAGTAAGTCTCCGGCCGTTATGGCCATAGGTTTCCCCCACAAAGCATGGACAGATGGCACGCCCCGTCTTTTCTCATCCTCATCCATTATGTCGTCGTGAATGAGGGTAAATGTGTGTAGAAGTTCAATGGCGGCAGCCAGTTGTATAGCGTCGTCTTCTTTTCCACCAACTATTTCACAGGACTTCAAGACCAAGAACGGACGAAGTCTTTTGCCACCAGCATCGATCAGGTGCTTGGATGCTTCATACAGAACTTCGATTTCTTTCTCTTCCTCAACCAGACTCTTTATGACCGGGTCTACTTTCCTAGCAACAGCAGCCAATTGCCCCTGTAGATCTAGGCTCATATTCTCTTTCTCCTAGAATAGGATTCTAAATCGAAGCCTCTAGCACGAAGCCATTCAGCTGTCTTTCCAATGATTACGATGGAGGAGGATTTCAGATCCTCGATAGACTTCGAACCGGTTAGAAACATTGCAACCTTAAGTTCTTCGATCAACGTTTGTAAGGTCTCAACTACTTTCTCTGTAGCCTCTAACGCTGGTTTCAGGAGCGGTAAAGCTAATCCCGCGATATCGGAGCCAAGTGCAATTGCTTTGGCAACATCGAGACCTGTTCTCACGCCGCCTGATGCGATGACCTTCAGCTTTGTCGATAGACGAGCCTCAACGACCCCCACGGCCGTCGGAATACCCCAGTCCCAAAAACTTTCACCAAGCTTCTCATGTAATCGATCTTTCAGCTTCTTAGCTCTGTAACACTCGACAGCCGCCCAACTCGTCCCTCCGACGCCACTAACATCTATTCCTTTAGCACCTACATCCTCAATCATTTTGGCTTCTTCAGCGGCTATCCCAGCTCCGGTCTCCTTGATGATAACTGGGACAGACAAAGCCTCTGTGATT
>Ga0209725_1000923_pt1 | contig 17398 bp, 13 predicted proteins | sample I18A1metaG_FD_184145 | JGI IMG/M metagenome (GOLD analysis project Ga0209725, IMG submission 184145) | Lake sediment bacterial and archeal communities from Gulf of Boni, Indonesia to study Microbial Dark Matter (Phase II) - ​I18A1 metaG... | ecosystem: Environmental > Aquatic > Freshwater > Lake... | reverse complement strand
GATGAGAAGGCTATATGCGGCCTCCTAGTTTCAGCAAGTTTCGGACAGGAGACAGTTAACGCAGTCAGGGGAGGCTACCCGGAACTCAGGTTAGTCACAACCGACGGGCTCTGCAAGTTGGCTCAGCTGAGAAAGGAGGGCATTCTCGGAATCGACAACATCGTCAACATCCTCGTCCCACAAGAAACCTACACGCTCGATGGATTGATTGATTTGGTCTACGGGATAAAAGAGCAGATTAAGAGACCTCAACCGGTCGAGATAATTGCTGATGAACAGAAGAAGCTAGATGAGGTCCCCGAATCCATAAAGGATTATGATGTGGTTGCAAAGGCTATGTATCGGATTCTGAGAAATAGATCAAACGAATGGGTTGACCCAACGGATCTCGCTCAAGGAATAAAAAATAATTTCCCAAAGACGTTCAACGATAAGACAGTTGGCCAAATTGCATGGGGCTTCCCATTCGCAGGACACTGGCTACAAAAGAAGGGGCTCATCGAAATTAAAAGAGATGAGGATGGAAGACGATCATACAAATTCAAAGCTTAATCATCGTCTGCTGGGGGAACACAACTGGAAAGAATGCCCAATAGAAGTCATCGAATTAAAGAGCATGTTAGCAGAATTGGAGAGAAGATGAGCATGACTATTGACGATTTCCTAGGAATTCTGTTATTTGCTTGACTCCCGGGGGTCTTCTCTTCGGAACGCCTCGGATAACTGGTAGGCGACCTAGCGGTCTGCGCATCTTCCTTTGCATGGCAACCAGTCTTTTGCATATGGCGAGGGGCAACGGTTTTCTAGTTATCAACGTCGGGATTGGAATAGAGTATGAATCCGGCTTGCCAGGGATCTCTTCGATCAGTTTGAGTCTTGTGAGCGTGTCGAGGGCCTCCTTGATCCAGCCACGTTTCACCTGGACGGTTTGAATATCACTTTCCCACCATGGTGGAAAGAGAATATTCGTCTTCTGGTATACTAGATCGAGGTTCAGTTCATAGTATTGTCTTCCTGCCCGAAGAGGAGGGGGAAGAGCTGAAAAGACATTCTGTATGAGCAAAACAATCGTATACTGCACTGGTGGCTTTTGACGAATGAATGCGTAAAGGAAGCGTAGCATCGTCAGAACTTCCTCAGCTACAAGTATGCCCCCCGGCTCTTTGATCATCTGCTGTAGTGGAGCATTTCGTGTAGCCCCATACGCATGTTGAAGCCGCATTTCTTCCTTTGTTTCGTCTTCCCGAGCAGCGGTAGTCGTCCAGAACCATATAGAGAAACCCGTGGGATTATAGAAAGGGTCCTGCGTTTCGGCGAAGATCTGTTCTACTGCGTCTACTGCCCGTTTCACATCATCTATGTGACAGACCAAGACAAAGTCGGCAGCCTGAACGACGCCTTTGATACCCCAACCGCTCTTTGCTCCACTATACTTTGCAAGCTTCATCAACTCGTCCTTCACGGACCGGACATCACTAGGTAACGAATATTTGAGTTCGAAGAGAAGTCCTTTCGAGTCATTGTCATAAACAGCTGTGATGTCTGGAGTCAATATATCGTCAGGATGCATTGCAACTAGCTTGTGTTCAACCCCGACGAAACGACCCAGTTGCACATGTGTCTCAAAGAGATGGGAGATGGCTGCGGATACCATCACGGTGCTAGAATACTTGCGAAGATCCGCTACGCAACTGCGAGCGGGATCCGCAGACAAAGCCTCTCACGCCTGAAGGCTCCTTGAGGCATCCAGAATCTCGCCGTCGCCTACAACGCGTTGGACTCTACTTGCTATCCTCCAAAGGGCATAAGGCGTGGATCTGAGCATGGGGGTGACTGTGACTTTTCTGCCAAGAATGGTGAGGTAGAAGGACGACCCATCTTGGTTATCGGTCAGATTTGCAACGAAGTAAGGGTTTCCTCCGAATAATATCGAGTGCGAATAAGATCCTCTGAGGTTGGCAATTAACTCCTCAATTTGAGTCTTTTCCAGATCAAACGGATATTGAAGTAGATAAGGTCTGAGCTTAACCTTTCCCTCCTCAATTCGTCGCTCTCTCTCACTATAGAAGGTCTTCCATCCAGTGGCGAGTCCAATGTAGAGCTGAATAACGTTGTGATAGAAATCTGAGAATGCTCCAAACCTTAGTCGTGCCATGCCTCTTCCAGTCAACGAGGCCTCGAGTAAGGTCATTCCACTCTGATCTTTTACCTGAAAAGTGAGGCTGTCGATCCATATTCGGTATTGTCGCGCATCTTTTCGAAGGTTCTCCTCAGCGCCTAGCTCCCAAAGCAGACGTGTTCCCTTAGGCTGCCCCTTCTCCGCACGAGGTTGACGCTTATAAGCAACATAGGTAACAACGCTCGATCCCCGATAAGCCTCTTTGATAGTTTCGAGGAATTTCTGGATCTGAAGATAATTGAAGTAGACTCTTGCAACATCCGGATACAATCCATTGAAGAACGGCTCCAGGACCCTCTTTACGAAATATCCGCTCTCATCAGTATAGGCTATCCAACATCCTCTTGTTCCTTGATCAATTATAACATGCCCGCGGACTGGCTTGCCCCACACTTCTTTCTGAATTTGCACAAGAAACATATCGTCTTGAAGCGAGTCTACTTTCAACTCGTAACTTTTCTTCAACTGTTTTCTCAGGGCGACAAGCCTGTGAAGATCTTCAGGCGACTCGTCGGAAAGCAAGATTAAGGATTTCAGCAAAGGTCTTTTAGTCCTTGCGGTGTAGAGCTTGTCGTAAACCATCTGGAGCTCCAGTCTACTCTTGATCTGCGAGATCTTGCTCGTCAGAGATCGCCTACCACTCTAATAGAAGTTCTTCAAGCATACATAATTTGTCTGTTGGTATTTTAAAACTAATCTATAGAGGTAGGTGAACATAGCAGGTTTATTTCAACCTCAACTTCAGCTCGGCTTAAGCTCCCATCGTCTTTTTTGCCTTCAAGAAAGCAAACGACTACAAAACACGCTTTCTAAAGCTTTTCAAGTTTGGTGCCTACCCCTGCGATATGATCCTCTAATTACAGCCATGCGACTCTATGCTTCCGAGCTGATCTGGCTATTGTCGAAGTGAACTCCCGACTGCTTAAGTGACTTGAGAAAGGCATTTCGGGAGATCGGCGCAACATGCCTCACGAGATCATACCACAACAGAAGGTTCTCAAGAAACTCTCTGCCCTTCTCATCGAGGACAGAAGCCTGGATCTTTTTCTTAAGTTCTTCGTTGGAGAGCATGGCCCCCATGGTCACTTGGAAATCTTCCATTAGGTCTGAAATGGTCACGTTGTTGTATACAATTACTGAGAACGGGGTCAAGGAGAGCCTGTTGTGTAGGTAGCTCTGCAGAAATTCTCTAAACCTCTCTTTCTCAAGAAATTGTCTGCGGAATACGTCGTCGCTTTTCTGTTCCTTCAGATCTAACTGCGCGAATTTTACGACTTTCAACAAGAAGATCTCTAGAAGTCTATCCCAGACTAAGTCGTAGTGCTGGTCTCGACCACTCTTTTCGCCTAACCTTACAATTCCCACCCTTCTAAGTCGATGGAGCTGTTGTATCACAGTCGGTGACAGGACACCGAGTCTATCAGCGATCTCCTTCGGATTCTTGACACCCATGATTAGCTGAAACAGGACACGGGAGGTTCCAGGATTCGTTAGAGGATCAAATATGCGTGGCACGGGCTTCCCTATATGTGAGAAGGGCTATAATTGTTATAAACGTTATGATTTGCCTATAGCATAATGCTTTTATTACGCTATACCGTCATTATTGTCGACAATTATCCTTCGTCTAGAGGAAGTGACGGTAAATGGATGAGGGATTCCCATTTCTAAAACAAATCCCATACGAAGTATTTCGGAAGTATTTTCTTGAGGCCACTGACCGCGAGATGCTAGCGTTAAAGTTTGTCGATGTCAATGAGAGAAATCTCGACAAGATCAATGATTTACTGAAGCAGCTCAAAGCATTCGAAATCTACGTTACTCTCTGGAGCCAAACATTAGGCTACAAATCAATGGCAACAGTCAGAATTTCAAGTCTGAAAGAATTCAATCTGGCTCGAACCTTGACATTTCAAGAGTCTGAGCGGCAATATCTCAAGCGGGACCGGTTCTTCGGGTCCACGTTAAGCGTCGATGCGGGCTACCGAACTTTGCTCATCCTGGTCCCTAAGATAATGGAGAACTTGCAAACCTTGAAGGCTTGGGCTGAACGGAGAGGCGAGAAGATCCCCCAATATTATCGAAAGGATTTTGAAGCTCTCGAGAAGAAACAGCATGATTAATGATTACGATATCACGCAAAGGACGTGTCCCCACGCTTTACCGGGTCAAAACGGCCGGTTAGTCTGCTTCTATAATTACGAAGCAATAGGCTGGTGCAGCCTTCAAACGTGCCCGGAGAAAGCGCGGGCTGAAGTAAGAGTTCCAATCGAGAAGCTTGAAGATGTTCTAATCGATAAGATCTGGGATCTCTTCGTCCATAGGTCCGACTGCTACGCTATCCAGTTGGAAGACGGCTCATATAATTGTGTCAAGGAACCTTTGACGAAGGATATTATTCGAAAGCATCTGTCCGGGGAAATAACGATAGGGGTCTACCAAGTAAGTCCCGATAACACTGTCAAATGGGCGGTCTACGATCTCGATTTAGGTAAGCTTCCAACCGATGAAGACTTTGAAATCCTTAGAAAACAACTTGTCAAAATCAAGGAGAAGCTGACATCGAAGATCTCTGTCCAATCTATTCTAGTCGAATTTTCAGGAGGCAAAGGATACCACTTGTGGGTGTTCTTCGATCCTCCAATTCCAGCCATCGTTGCAAACAGGCTCCTCAGAAATGTTATGAAAGAGGCGGAAGTTCAGGTAAATGAAATCTTCCCAAAACAAGATCAGCTTACTGGAAAAGGCTACGGCAACTTGATGAAACTGCCGCTTGGGACACATAGAGCTTCAGGACGGAGATCTGAAATATACGATGGTGAAACTTGGAACGCTCTAGATCCAAGCTACCTGCTGAAGATTAAACCTGTCATAACAGATCCCAAGGAGATAGCTGCGATCAGAGAGAAAATCAAACGCGAAGAGACCGCGTGGATGGAAAAGACGTATTCACTTGGTCAACCCTATCTTGGTGAAGACCCTCCATGTGTAAAATCATATCTGCAGGGAGGATTGGGTCCCGGTGAAAGGGACCCCGTGGGGATACAGCTTGCAAGTTACTTGCTCAATTTTAAGGGGATGAAGGAAACAGATGAAAAGCAGCAGCAGGCTCTAGAGACCCTGTTAGAATGGAATGAGCGAAACTGTCCACCGCACAGAGTCGAGAAAGTCAAGGAGGCAATGTTCAACCAAGCGCTCAAGGAAGGCTACAACTACGGTTGCGACCATGCGACCGGCATCTGGAAGAGACGCTGTGTCCTTCAAGAATGTCCACTTAGGAAAAACACGCTTCCAATTCTCTTGGGAGAGTTCAGTGAGGATGCCCTAGAAAGAGCGAAGAAGTTTCTGAGTGACCCAGTTGGATTCATCAAGCATCTGCAGCAATGCCTCGAATACAGGTTGACAGGCGAACTGGCAAATCGCCTCTTCGTGTTTCTAGAAGCAGCCGGAGCCCATGTGAAAACAAGCATCGTGAGGCTTTACGGACCCAACGCGGCCGGAAAAAAGATGCTGTATTACTGGCTTCCTGAATTCTTCGGAGAGGATAACGTTGTAATAATGTCATCGCAGACAGCTGCTTGGCTTAAACGGAAGGTCCTGGAAGGATTCGATACAAGAGGCAAAATTATCGTCTTAGTCGAAGAGCGAGCCGACATCGCAGGCCAAACGAAGTATACGTTTGAGATGATTCATTCTGAAGATAAGGTTAAGATCGGCTTCAACATTCGCGGCGAGTCAGGTGATTGGGAGCCGATTGAAGTTGTCTTGCAAGGCCCCTTATGCTACATCACGAGCAGCACCGAAATTGAGGAATCTCTCCACGGTAAAACACGCGAGTGGGAAGTGAACCCAGACGAGAGCAAAGCGCAAACGGAAAGAGTGAACTTGTGGTATAGATGGCGGAAACTCATCCCTCCATCCGTAAAAGAGGAAGAGATGAAGGATATTGAAGTTGTAAGGGCGTACCTAAGCCTACTGAAAGACTATAAGGAATATGCGATTCCATTCATCAGTGAAATAGAGTTTCCGGCGAAAGCTCTAGAGGACCGCCGCAAGTTCCCAGATTTCAACAACCTCATGGAGTACGCTACTCATGTATTTCAATATGCATGCCCTAGACATGAAGGGAAGAGCATGGCCTTCGCCACACCTTTCATATTTGAGTTTGTCAACATAATCTCAAAGGATGTCGTCGCCATCTCTAGGGGTTCGCTTAACGCCGGCGAAAGGAAGCTTCTCAAATGGATTGAAAGCCGTAAGCCTCAGCTCCTTGCCTTAACACGAGAAGGAAAGAAGCCGTCGGTAATTCACACATTGAAGGAAGGAGACCTAGCCGAGCGGCCGGAAGCATTCGCTGTAAGGGACATAATTGATCATCCAGATTATGATCAGCTGGAACTTGGAAACAGGAACAGCGTATCAGAGAAGCTCAAAGCATTAGCGAATAAAGGTTGGCTTACCAACTTCACAAGTGGAGGGCAGGGGAAAATGGCTGTTTATGGGTTTAGAGGTACTTTGCCGCAACTCGCCAAAGAATCAATTGGGAAGTTGGAGGTACCCAAAACGAGTTCAATTCGCCTAAAGGGGCCCATTTCAGAGGATTTTCTAAACTTCGTAACTTCACACCTCTTAGAAGGGGTCCGCCCTACCCATATCCCAACTGTGAAGTTGAGAAGTTGCCAGCCGCAAGACATTTTATTCCAACCTGAATGGCATGGCATAGATCAATTGGAGCCGACCATAGGTTTGAAGAAAGCTTTGAAGGGGATCAAAGAAGAGGAATCCAGTTAAACATGCTCCCCCTTGGATCGCGTTCTGAGGGTTGAAGTGTAAATGGCTGACGAAGATAGGATTGATGCAGACATAGCTGAAGGCCAGAGGATGGAATATGAGCGTCAGCTGTACCAAGAAGAGAGAACCCTCCGCAGCCTAGAACGCCGATTAAGAAGACTTGAAAAGAAACTTGGGTTACCGCGCCATGAAGTCATCTTCCAGCCTGGCAAGGATGTGTATGACGAGATGGGCCACTTATTGATGGGGCATATCCCCAAAGCCGGCGAAAGATTCTATACGACTCAGTTCGCCTTTGGAAGAATCGATAGGAAGGTCGGCGCAATCTACATCTACACGCCTGAGCTTGGTATGCCCCTCATCAAGAAAGTTGTGCATGAATGCCTTGAACGGATGGAAGATGAACGAGACAAGCCGGCCGTCGATACGATAAACAGCTTAATCAAGCATCTGCACGATCTGGTCACAAACATATTGAAGGATGAACATTCCTCACCTCAACTGGTCCAGCTAGCGATAGCTAAACGCGATGAAGTTGGAAAGCTTGTTTCACAAGCCGGGGAGAAGATCTATCAAATGCGTGAGCGAGTTATTGACAGATTGGTAGATCAAGCGATCAGGACAACACCCGTCACCGAGGATGAAGAAGCTGATAGAGTTCAAAGACTCGAGGAAGACCCGAGCAAGCTTGGCAAGCGAGACCAAGCTTTCCTAAAGTATTTGAAGCGTGAAGAGGAAGAACGCACCGAAGCTTTACGCTACGCTTTGAGGAAGCTAGGTCTCTCGAGAACCATCCACTTTGAACCTGACGACTCCGACTCGTCGATGGAGACGTGATTTTCTTATTCGCCTAAACGGAGGATCAATCCGGCCTTTTATAGAGCCAAAAGCCCTTAGCTCTAAGACTGTATATCGTTCTGGCGTTTGTAAAACAGGTGACAAAGTAGCTACGGCGGAAGGTCTGTCGAATCCAACAGCTGTCTTAGGGGGCCGAAGTCTGTTGATCTTCTCTTCTTTCGGATATAGGGAACCCTGGCTAGCCTATTAGAGGCAACAACGATTCTGAATCCCAGAGGCCCAAACGGAGTCCTAAGATGGCTGATTTCTGATGAGAAGAGTAGCCGAGTCTCCCAAGCGAGTGAAGGAGGACTCACTATAATGTCAGTATTCGTGTTTTCTTGCCCAATCGACAATATGTATTTCGCGGAAGTAACCGCCTGAGAGTAGGCTTGTCAAGAGCCTCCTCTTCTCATTCTCGTCGGCATAGTTGCGTTCTGCTTGTTTATATGGGAAGAAGTAACCTTGTTTTTGAAGCGCCTCCGAGGTAACAAAAATCAGCCCTATTGGCCTAGCAAAGCGTTCAAGGAAGCTTTTCATCTCGGCCTTCACGTTATCCTCTTTGGGCTCGGGGTGAACCAGATAAGAGAAATCTGCTCCCTGATGAAGCAATACTAGTGCTTGATCCAGACCTTCACCGAAGGATGGATACCGATAGCTCACCCCTGCCTTCTTCCTTACCTTGTCAACTCCCTTCACCTCGTAACCAGTCAGAATAAGAGTTCGATCCTTACGTTCAAAGGTTGCAAGATCAAACGGCCTTCTGAAAAGATGCTCTTCCGATCGTCCCTTAGCAGTCTTGATCGGCCAACCTCTCCATTCTTCGACTACGACTCTGTCGGATCCCTTCAGTGAGTCGAATAGTGCCTTCCTGATTCGGGCCTCGAAGAGGAACTCGAGTTCGATAGTAAAGTCCTTAGAGTCGTTTATCGGCATTTCAGCTCAAGCGTAACTGTAGGGCTGAGCGCAATATATTAATCTACTAGAAACTGCGGCGATCTTAACACTGTGACTACGACCAACGGCTGCTGCGGTTCTTATCCTCAAGGGCTACCGCTATGATTGATCTACTATGTGGTAAACTTCTCTTCCCTGTTGACCTAACAAGCTCTGCCAGCCTTTACTTTCGGGTATGGGTGAAGAAAGCCCCCATGCTCTGCCTGGGGCATCTACTTGCGTCATGAAGCTGTCTACGGTCCCCCCTTTCTTTCGGCTCAGTGCGAAATGCCTTATCAGAGGATATCTTACCTTGACATAGTCTATATGACCGATTATTGATTTGACCTCAGACCCCTCAACTTCCAAATCTGTTCTAATGGAGAACTCCATGGTCCCGTATTTCCAAGTCTCTCTTGCGTCTCTCCTGATCTTGTCTTGGAGGTCTCTTTGGTCTGGGCTTGCTCTAAAGAGATATTTGTCAAATCGTTCTCCGCGCTCACCGGAGATGATAAATCCAACGCCGTCATATCCCCACTCGATACCCAACACAACCCATTTTTTCGCGTCCAGAAAATAATCTTTGAAATGAATTCTTCCGCCTGACTTGATGTAATAGCCAGTTTCTTCATCTATGCAGTGAAAGAATATGTCTTTCGACCTCTTGTCGATCCCGATCAGATATAGAAATCTTCCCGTAGCTCCTTTTGCTTTGACGTGTATGTTTCCATTGTCTGCTGTGCTCCCGTCGAAATCTAGCGTCATTCTGGCCTGAACGCGGTTTGTCGGTTTTTTGGCAACTATCTCGTAACCCTCCCAACTTCTAGGATATTCTATCTTGGGCCCGCGTTTTTTAGTAATCATTACAAGTTGACTTCGCTCCCATTGAGGTTTGTATTCAACTTTATCTTCAGGCGTATGTGCTGGCTTTCTAACTTCCCATAACTGAGGAGCCATTCCTCGTTCAAAGTCATCATAAATGAAAATTCGTTTTTCGCTTACTACTTCAGCTATGGGCTTTAGCAATTCGACCGACAGTGGTATGATTCCTACCATTGGATAGAACCTGGATAGAATCCATACTCCCAGCTTAACCAAGAAAGATGCAAATTTGCTAACAGAATGCAATAACCTTCTGCTTCCGGTTTTCTGTATGTGTTTAGCCCCCTTCTACACAGGATCGATGCTAATGTTAAAGTAATGAAGAGCACCGTTACAAATTTGCTTCTCCTAGTTTCACCGTTAAAGTTCCCCGTTCCTAGCGTATAACATTCCCTTCGTCTTTCCTAGATGCGTCCTCCGGATAGTGGATATTTCAGTGATAAAGAACGGACAAGTAAAATCGGGGAAATAAATCCAGACTAGATCCAAGTTTCTAATTAACAATCCTACGCTACTGGAAGTTCGATCCCTACTTAAAATTGGTCCTTAAGAAGTAGAGGCTAGGAGAGTCGAGATCGACAGGTTGCGAGTTGACCTAGCGCTGGCTCATTCCTGGCGTGGAAAGCGTGAATAGGAGATGGCTCAAGGGGACTAGTGAGATAGCCGAGCTGAGGGAGGAGATCCGTAGATTCGCCAGAGAACTCAAGAGCCCAAAGAGAGGCTGCGTCGAATATTCTCGTAGCCCGTTGATCAAACCACATCAAACAGGGTAATCGATCATTGCTCATCGACTTAGAAGAGAGATTTAACTTCACACTAAAGAAACCGAATAGGCTTCAGGTGAATTGTCTTTGCACACGGCTTGTTAGGTCGTGCAGATTCGTCAAATAACACAGAGTTTGAGAACGATGTCTATCAGAAGATTGGAGAGTTCCTGATTGAATCTTCCTAATTCCATCCACCCGTGACAAACTTTGTTTCTAATGTTTTCTCCATTCGGTGTTAGAAGCATGTCTAGATATTCGGCAAAATCCTCACCTAGAAACTGGCCAGCCTCTTTCAGAAGGCCTCCCAGCAATTTCTCTTCCAGTCCCTTCTCTAGCGGCTCGTACTTCGTTGGTGGGATTCCGCGATTCTCCAATAGGCGTCGAAGTATTTCTTCGATTTGAGGCACAAAGATGTGTATAGAGGCAACATATTCACGTCGAAAATGGTGTTCAATTCCCTTCTCAAGGATCTGCATAGAGTTCTCGCTGATATTCTTTGAATTTCGAAGGAATGCGATGAGATCACCCTCTTCCACGAAGATTGAAAATACTTCGTTGAGGATCTGACTCAAAATCTTCCTTTTGATCTGCGACTCAAGGCCGAATTGCTCCTTTACCTTATACTCGAATATCTCCTTTTCATCGGTGATCTTCTTTATCGGTAATTCCCTTTCGAATAAGGTGATCGGGACTATGAATGATATCGGTGCATTCTTTCTGATCTCTTCAACAGTTTGGATAACTTGCCTCTTCTTAGGAATGAAGGTCATATCACGAGCGATCTGATCTAGGATCTCCTGAGGGGGTTTCCCAACTAACTCTCGAGTAACGCTGGAGACGATTTGTTCGACTGGAATACTGATCCGCTCGGAAACCTCCTTGAACTCGCCCTCTTTCACCGCCCTCTCCGAGTATTCTTTTATGCGTTTTCTTGTTTCTTTCATCCGGTCAGCTAGTCCAAGCTCTGAGTATATCTTCAGGGCTCCCTCGTACAAGGCCACCTTGACGATGTTGGAACCTGTACGGGATTCGGCATCTTCAAACCATGAATCGGCGATCTTGACTTTCAGCTCACGTGCTTTTTCCGGGCCTTTCGTAATCTTGGCTAGAGGCATCGAAATCGAGAGGTAACTCTGATACCAGTGGAATTCCTTCTTCTGATGCCGCTCCTCACCGATCTTATCCGCTATCGTTAGAAACTGCAAGAAGATCTGCTCAACCTGCTTGAGTTCGCGAAGTTCTTGCTTGTCATATAAGTCTTGAGCGATCCTAGCCGCAACTTCAAGGAGATCATAAATACCCCGTCCCGTCACGTGCTCTGAATCCATCTTGGCAATGATAGCATTCATTCTCTGGAGTATTGCGATGATATCGAATGGTGCTTTCATCCTTAAAGAAAGCGATAGTCTCGCTGCAAACTCAAAGCAGAAGCCCATAACCATGAACTTGGTACCATTCTTGTACCAACCAGTCGAAAAATAAAGATCGCCACAGTCAAGAAAGTGCATAATCGCCTTCTTTGCGAAGTCAATGTCTCTCTCAAAAGTCCATATCACATACGCGTACCGAGCCTTATCGAGAATGTCCGACGTCTCAGCATATCGCTTCTTATAGTAATCCAGATCCTCTTTATGCCACTCGAAGAAGGGTTCATTGAGATGTTCAAGACACCATTTCCAAATATTGGTCACTTGTCCTCGGGTACCGATGATCCGGTTCAGCAGATTTAACTCCCTTTTCGCATTCGTCAATCGTTCAATGTCGCCCTGACTCTCGGCTTCCCTGGCTTCTTTTGCATACTTCATTACCTTTTCGATCGGATAGTCATCTTCAGGGGCAGTCTCATTTTGCCCCAAAGTATTGACACCTTAGTCTTGGTTGTCACCGAGAGATATGAACTATATGTTGACATGAAGGAAATTGGACTAGAATTCAGTGAATTGCTCAGTAAGTATGTGGAGGAGGGTCTTGAGTTCCGTGCATTCAATGAGTTAGGGTCATCTTTGACTAGGTCAACGATCAGGTATCCTGCTCAGTTCGACCTCTAAGCCTCCGCCTGATCTTCTCAAGTTTTTCGATTCAAGACTCTATGGCCTCAACAGTATCTTCGATCTTTGCTTTCGTTGTTCGTCAAGATGCTCTCCACTCCTGCTATATTTCAGCCGCTTGCATAAGGAAGGTGAGAAATCGCTTGAAAGGTTGTACATGCCTTTCTCTCTGCGGATTGATTTTCGATGAGCGATGTCAAAGCCTAGCGCAGATGAAATAGAAGTCCTAGGCATGCGCTACATCGGTTAGTTTCTGAATGATTGCCGTGAGTATGGAAATAGACAGAGATAAAAGGGGGCTTGATGTCTCTGGAGAGTGGGCAATATGCACTGTTACCCGCTCTTGCCCCGAATCTATTTCTGTTTTGCATACGTTGCTGCAGAGATATATCCATCTTATTCGCTACTCTATTCGTAGCCAACTCTCTACCATCATGTCTATTACCTCTATTGCCTGATTGATATCGTCGAATTCTATTACGGGCAGGCTCCTTTGCAAGAAATATCCTACTATTTGTCTGTGTATCTCTTCGATTCGATTTGCATGTTTGACATATGGTGTAAGATACAAGTTGTTCCTCGTCAATTCACCATACTTGATGTTGCCTGTTTTGAGATCGAGATATTCTACTCTATGTCTTGTTATAGACTTGTATTCTAATCTCTTTTCAAGAGGCAATTTATTATCTATACAGAAAATCAATACATTGGACTTGCCAGATAGATACTCGATGAACTCTTGCGATAAATGCATTCCTTCAATAATAACATTTTCACCTCTTTTCTCACATAGGTTCAATAATTCCCGCAGGATTTTTGAAACCTCGTCCATTTGCCTTTCCAAATTTTTTTCGGACATTAGGTACGTTGATGTGAAAAAGTAGGGTGCTTCTGGCTGCAGAATATGCAAAATACTCCTTACAGAGTCTGTACAAATTACAAGCGGAATTTTGAATCTGTATGCAACATGTAATGCTATTAATGATTTTCCCTGAAATGAGCCTCCGCCCACAACTATAACTTTATTCAATTCTTTATCGTTTTTATCCATTGCCTTACCTTATCCCAATCTAAGTATCCGTTCGTCCTCAGGGAACCGCAGGCCATGATAATTATGTTTCTACTAAACAATCGTATTAGATCTGAAAGGATTTCTTGAGAGGTCTTCGTAAATACTGGCACTGCCTTTGCATTAATCTCTTTCACTGCTTGGAAGATGCTTAGACTCTTCCTAATACTATTTTTCACAGAGAAGAATGGAGTACCTATATGAATCATGTTCATGCCACTGTAGGCAGCTAAGACGGCTATCGCTTTCATAGAAATCCATTTCTCTATAGCTCTGTAGCCGACTCGATGTCCCCAAAATAGTAAGTCGTTGTTTTCTCTAATTGCTTTGTAAACCGAAGGCAGACCAGCTATCAAGTAGTTCACCATTACTACTCTAATACCGCTTTCTGAGAGTTCTCGCAAAACCCCTATGTCTCGGAGATGAGGCGTAGCGTTAGGCACGTAAAAACAACTGTCAGAAATCGCATTCATTGCTCTTTGAACGGCCTTTGATTCCTTTAACAGCTTCCGTCTATTTGTAAGATAGGTCTCATCTTCCTTTATGAAAACCCCTCCAAGACTAGCAAATTTTCTCGCCATGTCCGTCTTCTTATAAAGAGAAAGGCCGAATGATGGTTTGAATACCGTTCCGAAGTATGGCCCGTCTGCTCTGACCAATTCATTAACAGAGAGTTTACTGAAGTCCTGAGAAGTTAAAAGAGTATGGATGTTGTCTGACAGTCGAAAACCTCTCAGCCGCATCTGGCCAAAATCTAATAAATTTGCCCAAAGTGAAGTTAAGACTTGTTCGAAAATACAATGGCGTAAAAAGAAGTCATCATCAACATAAACATAGATATTGTCGTCACGGATAACAGTTCTAGCCCAGCCGCTCGATTCACCTGATACGCTGACAACTTTCTCACCGACTTGCGATACAATAAAGGTGAGCCCCCTGTTCAGTTCCGCTGATATTTTCCTTGCAATTTCCCTCGTAGATTCGGGAACACCTATGATTTCATATTGAAATACGCTTTTCTTTTTCATCCTCTAAATCCTCTCAAAATCGAATTCGAAATTATCAAAATTTTGCCGAGGGCTCTTCAACTACTAAGTTCATTATGCCCATTATCAAAGTTCTGACTTTCGCGGAGATGCTGTTCTTGGGGGTGCCCTGTCTGCTCTAATATACTGCTTGGACATCCATGGCATCATAATATTCTTCTTCGCAGATTCTAGTCCCTTATACTCCACTCCTACAGTTGCCCCTTTCTCATAATAGAGTGTAGCTTTTCGAATGGACCTGGCACCGAGTTTTTGAAAATATTGATAATAAACTTTCATTGTATTTCCACTGTGAACCTCTCCGGACACGAGCAGTACTCTTTCCAAAAAATCTTGAGGGATACTCATAGGAAAAATCATATCCTCAATTCTGTCCCCTTCTATCCACATGTATTTTCTATCTATAACAACTAGGGGGCGGTGACCGAGAGCTCCTGAAATTAACGCACCCATAACTGCTCCACCTCGACCGATTCCGACGATTAAAGTTGGAGAAAAGTCATCCGCTGTCATTTCCTGCCCGATTTTCTTTGCCCTCTTTTCAGCAAAAGTCCACCCTATCTTCCTCATTGGAAACAGTTTTTCCCAGAAATACCACACGGCTGAAATTATTCCTACGATGGTCGAAACTGTTCCTAGAATGAGAGTGACGACGTCAAGAGAGAAACTTGTCATTTTTCCAATTTCTTCCGAAATGAGCAGTTGTACAATATTACCCAAAACTGGATATTTATTCGTTTGATTCCTTCAGGTATTCAATGGCTTCCTTTAACATGAAAACGAAGCGGCTTTCCTTCGTCTTAGTCGCTCTGGCTTTGAAATAACAACTCCGATTCCGTTAAACTCTCTTTTCAGCGATGTCGAGACTATGCGCCGATCTTCACGGGTCATAACGAGTGTGAATAGAATAAATGACAAGTTGACTTAACAGAGTTATCAGCGATCCATGCGGCTAGTGCTCCAGCACGAAGATGTTCGCGACACTAGACATGGCGTTAAGGGACCCAAGTCTGACCTGAGCATCTATGTGGCGGATATGCCCTGCATATATATGGACTCGTGAATAATCATTCTTGATACCGCATGGTCATGGTTGGCCAATTCTACACACGCGATACGCTGCAAGATTGGTTTCTAAATGAAGGCCTTCTAGCTGCCAGAGACGTACTTAGTCATTTTGATGCGCTTAACAGCTTTTTCCGTGGCTTCAAGGATTACGAAAAGAAGAACTATAAACAAACAAGAAATGTTGTTCTTATGTCTTGTTTGCCTTATCTACTAAAAAACAAAGTGCTACCCGAAGATATCAAGAAGCTGCATGAACTTGAAGAAGCCCTTTTGGCATTCGACGTATCTAACTGGCGGAGGGATAAGCTAAATCATCTTAGAAGTAGACTTTGTAGCGATGATTACTATACGAGTTTTTCTGCCTATACCGAACTCATTATCGCTAGACGCATGGCGAATAGAGTTGGAACTGACAAGATTGAAATCTACCCAGGACTAGCCACAGGAAAAGAGGCAGATGTGCTTGTAAACTTGGGCGCCAAGAGGATCTATCTTGAAATCGGAAATCTCGGTGAGAGTGAACCGGAAAAGAAGATTCAGAAGATAATTGACGCGGCTGCTAAGCATCTGGGTAATAAGCTGAAAGAATCGTGGTACCTAATGATAGAAATAGATACGACGCAGCTCGTGTTTGATAAAGAAGGGCGAATTGACAAGGATGAATCAATCAAGAAACTTGAATCAGAAATAGACAGACTTCGCCTCGATAGGCTTGTAGGTTTCAAGGGTTTCATGTTCCTGGACGAGGTAGCATGGGTTGTAGGTAGCCAGGAAAGCTTGCAGAAAATGTATCGCTTCCTAACCCCTGATATTAGAGAACACCTACAACTGATCGGAACATCTCCAGTGAAAGAATGGATTGATTCCTGCAAGCATCAAATCGTTCAAGGAAGTAAACTCATTAAGTCAATCATAGGTGGAGGGACCAAAAGTCTACTTGTAGAAGTTCATACCGAATCTATTTTCCCGTCCGCTGCAGCGGAAGCCGAGCGGAATTCCTTTATCAACCATGTTAAAAGACATCTTGGGGATCAACTACAGCAACTCGAACGCAACAATCCAAATATAATAATCGCACAGGGATTCAATTGGACAATATTCGGTTTTGGTGTAAATTTTCAAGATATCGCGCCACTATATCTGAGTATCAAAAAATTCTTGCACGAAAAGAACGAAGAGAGCCTCAGCGGAATAGCATTATTCAGTCGAGATTTTAGTGAGTCAGTATTCATATCCAACGAAGAAGCTGGAACTGTATCAAAGCTTACACGCGATGAAATAGATATACTTGGCATGCGTTACTTAGGTTAGCTCTCGACTGGTTGCCATCTTCTGAATTGAGCGGCGGTAAACGATTTTGACGTTTAGATTCAGTAAATATATTAACCGCCTTAACCCCAATCGCTAATTCTTGCGATCGAAACACAATCGATAGCCAGAAACTGAATTTAGCGCTCATCCACGCAGTTCTAGAGGTTATTCTACACCTAACGGCTATGGTGACTATCGTTAACGGAGACCCATTTTTCTCGTTGACGATGATATCAACCCTGTCTACTCAGGGACTGACAGCGCTGAGAATCTCCGAACATATAAATCGATCTAGGCTAATTTCTACAGGATCAAGAACAGAGTCGAGAGGTGTTGGCATCCAAAAAACAGAGAAAAATGCGTTTACTTTCGCATTTTTGGTTCTGGAAAGGATAACTTAAAGAGAAGTGTGAAATATGAGGATCTGCAACTATTCTCAGGGGTGAATTGCATGAGAATCGTTA
>Ga0209725_1000922_pt1 | contig 17404 bp, 21 predicted proteins | sample I18A1metaG_FD_184145 | JGI IMG/M metagenome (GOLD analysis project Ga0209725, IMG submission 184145) | Lake sediment bacterial and archeal communities from Gulf of Boni, Indonesia to study Microbial Dark Matter (Phase II) - ​I18A1 metaG... | ecosystem: Environmental > Aquatic > Freshwater > Lake... | reverse complement strand
ATTCATGGCCGACGAGAGAATGGAAGCGGAAGAAGACGCAAGACCAAACCAGCCCCCCGCCGCCACAAAAAGACACCAAAAAGAAGCGTCTCAAGCCTCGAAAGTCCTGCAGCTCGCTTGAGCAACCAACGAAGACCTGGAGATACGAACCACACTAGCCCGTTTCTCCTCCGCTCGCTATTAGAGTGGGTCACATCCCGGACATTCGGATTCACCGCGGCTCGTCCGGCGTCCGTTTGCCGAGCAAAACTGCCGCCACCTGGTCAGGCACGGCGTTCATGCAGTGATGGATGCTTTCCAGTTCATGATACGTCCAGTGATCGCGCCGGGCGTTCTTGATCACTTCCATAGAAGCGCATTTGCCCACGACAAGGAACTCGCTCTTTGTGCAGTGGACATAGGTCTTGGGTATTCTCCGCACCTTCTCCTCATCAAAAAACAATGGATCAACAAAGGGCCGGTCAGCGACCAGCCCGAACTTCTGGTATCCGGCACCGCACGCCTCCATGATCCCAAAAAGGGATTCTCCGTTTCTGGGAACCACCGAATCAATATAGACGAGGCGTTCAATCCGTTCCGGGATCCGGTCGGCCGTTCCGGTGATCACCATCGCGCCATAGCTATGCCCGGCAAGGATAACGTTTTCGAGCCGGTTGCTTTCTATCAGGACACAGACTTCGGAGATATGACCCTTAAGCGTCGTCTTGTCAGGATCGGCAAGCGTCGGGAAGAGCACCGCATGCCCGTCCTTTCTGAGGAAGGAGACCACCTTTTCCCATACCAAACCGTCGTTGTGGCCGCCGTGGACAAGAACATAGGTTGCCATGCAAGGTCCCCGCTATGGTGATCCGCGGTTTGTGCGCCTCTTACGGTTTGTGGTTCGAGACGTGCGAAGATGTTGGGCCGTGGGTACACGGGATGATCTCCGCGACTGTTCAGTTCTCGAAGCCGCCTTGTCATCGCAGCCTGCACAACAGAGCGGTCATTGCACCGCCTGTGGCACCGCTCAGGATTGCCAATACAATTCTCCACTGAAGGCCGACCAGCCGGCAGGTCCGGAGATACCAACAATACTTGCAATATTCTCCCACGGGCTACCATATCCTATGGTTGACATCTCCAAGGTTGAACCTCTCCTAGACTATGAGCAGCTACTCTGGCTGAGCTTTCTCGCGTTCAGGGCAGTCGCGTACGCGAAGGGAAGTAGCAGCTTCGTGGTCACATTGAAGATCTCCGCCACAGGATTGAGCGGCTCCGTCGATGGTAGGTTGAACGGGAAACCAACTAGAATCCAAGCAAGCCAGTCAATTATGAAAGCTGAAAACAGAATCGTCGACAATCTTCGCGGAACGAAATGCCTCTTGCCCTGTAGTAGCCCAAGAAGCATCGAGCACATAAGTAGGCCAACTCCCCAGAACGGGAGCATGTCCCACGGCGGAAATCCCCCTGCGATGTTGAACAAGACCTCATACAGAAAAAGCGTGAAGAGCGCGGACACGGATCCGTTGTAGAATGCTGTTGCCCATCCTTTGACCCGAAACCTCCAGGTCACGAAGACAAAGACCGACAAGAACGTCATGACGGTTGACAGACGAATTGGCACAGCGCCGACAAAAACCCAAAACCCCTCAACATAGATCAAGGCCTATCCTGAACCTCGCCAAGACGCACGAGTCGTCGTCTTGAGACCTGAATCTGGCACGCGAGCGAACTGCCTAGCCGCGTTCTATTGGCGGGCTATCGTCTCCTAGCAAACAGTAGCCCGAGGAACAGCCCGACTAGGAGAGCTCCTAGGAGTCTGGTCTCTTCACCGACGGGGATGAACCTGGTATCCTCCTTGGTGATTTCGACGACTCCGACTGGAGAGGCTGCGACGCCGCCTCCGCCCCCCGCGCCCTCTCCGCCTTCTTTCTCGGTTTCGCCTTTCTTTCCTGTGCCAAATCCAGCACCAAATCCGTATCCTACCCTCGCAACCGGAATGATTGTCTTACCTTCAGCGGTTAGAGGGTCGCCGTAGATTGTCTTGACGCTGGCGCTCGCTTGGAGACGTTCCACTATCGACTGAGTGTACTGCTCAATGTTCAAAGCCAATCGGGCAGATCTTGTTGTCTCGCGCAGAAAACGTTTGCGCAGCCAGTTCTGTAGCTGGGACTCCTGGGTCTTGTGCAGAAGTCCGCCGTCACGTCGCTCCGATGTCGTCAATCAAGCAGTCAAGCTCGTCCTCAACTGTGCGCACGAATCCTTCCTTTCAGCCACGCTTGCGGTTCACGTGTTCAGCCCACTCAAATGACCCTCGAGGATGGCGACGATGTAGTCCTCAGGCTTCGCGCCGCTCTGCGTCACCACGAGCATATCGCATAATCGCGTGTAGATCCATTGGGGGATCATGACCTTGATGTGACCCGACGGGTCAATTCCGACCAATCGATCGCGACCCATACGACAGTCACACCGCGCCATGAACCCACGATGCCGTACATATCATTGATAGCAGATCAGACAAAGAAACCATGGGGGGAGAGACCCGGACGTAACTAGCCCCGAATGCGTTCGTGCCGGTCTGCCGGCCTCTGGCCGCGAATCCATCTGCCACCGAGCGAGCATACTTCACGATTCAGATGCGCCCTTTCTTGTCCGAGAAGAGGTCACCGGGACCCCCAGATTCCGGTTGTCGCCAGAGATACGGAGAGAGCTGTTTGTGTCTGCCCTAGGCTAGCACGTTCGATGGTTAGTTTCTCCCCTAGGCAGTGGATCCTATTCGGCTTACATCCACCCGTTGAGCCATGAAAGCATTCTCTCGGGGTTGTCTCCGAAGTACTGGTAAGCTTGGAATCTGTGATTCAACTGCTCGAGCCAGAAGAATTCCTTTGGAGGTTGCGTGTTTTCATAGAAGTTGAGGATGTCGCTTAGTTCGGTCCATGGATCATTCCTTGTTTGAACGTACATAGTAGGAACTCTAATGTCCTTCACAAAACCGGCCGGCGACATGTCTTCTAGTCTGTATTTGCTCTGCCAGTTCACAAGCCTCTTGACCAGAGGAAAGAGTAGTCTGCCACCGAGACTAGTGAACCTTCTTTTGAGATAGGTCCGCACGAAGACTTCCATGGAGATCGGTTGGACAGCCAGTAAACACTTGACTTTTCTGAATTTCTCCGGCCGTTTGCTCATAGCAATGATGGTGGAATTAGCTCCCATACAGAAACTCACAAAACCCACTTCTTTGTCTTTGAGGTCGTTGCTGTTCTCGATGTGGTCCATCGCAGCCAGTACGTCAAGATACTCCTCGAGACCCACGCCGGTTTTTCCGTCGTTCGGGCTCGGATCACTTTCACCATGGTTGCGGAAGTCAAACGTCAAAACCCAGTAGCCTTGCTTGTGCAGATGCCGGGCTACCTTGAGGAATTCAACTTCTTGGTCGTAGAGTTTAGATATGCTTCTAAACGCTCTGGCCGATCCATACTTTGTCAATCCTCCAACGTGAGTGATGACTATTAGCTTGTCTGAGGAGCTTGGAATAAGCCACCCCTTTATTCTGACTCCGTCTGCTGCCTTGAACTCTGTATTTTGGTAACTCATACCGTAGTCTTCCGGGGTTCTAGGGACCGGTTGTCTGTCCAAGCGGATGACTGTTCTGGAAATGAAATAGCAGAAAAACACATAGGCGAAGACGCCTACTGATGCAAGAATGAGGATCATAGCAAAGACGTAATCGGTCAAGTATTCCCAATCCCTTTTGCATCCCCGTCAAGGCATATGTCTAGATAAGTGTTCAATTCAAAGGTCAGCTTCCTCCCCCTGTCGCGTGTAGATCCAGTACGGGATCATTACTTGGATATGACCAGACGCGCTCTTGTCATCGTCGAGAAAAACGGGGAGAACTTTGGCGTCGACACCTCAAGGTTCTCAAGGTTCTCGGCCTGTGGCCGGCCAATTCGTATTCTTGAATCTGCTCGGAACGTGACAATAACTATTGGTATTGATGGCTGACCCCCACCCCCCCTATAGGGGGGGTACCTTCCGCCACCGAGTAAGTGCACGACATCGTGCATCACCACGTCCTCCAAAGAGGTCCCGCTTTGAGTTTCGCTTTCCAACAAACCCAGTATGACGGACCGGAGAACCCCACGATGATTGGCCTTCGCTATTCAGTCAGCGGAAGCGACGCGACAAATCCTACCAAAGAGCACTAGACGACGAAGATTACATCTTCGAGGCCCTCGAAGTGCGGGTCCCCGCCTACAACGCGGGCTGCGCGGAATCTTGCCGTCGCGTAGATCACGGAGTCCGTTAGAGGCCAGCCTATTATCCTCTTCTTCATCAGGAAATCGGTCTCACCTGCTTTCAGCGCGAGGCCGCCGTCGAGCGGCACTGTGTCTGTGATGGATTCTATGTAAGCGAAGTGATGCTGCATCTCACGCTCAGATCTGCGACCTGCCTCGATCTCTCGAAGATATCATCTTCGAAGCTCCGCCAATACGACCGACGGAGTGAGCCCGGTTCCGCCCTCTATGTAGTTCTTCGCCTTGGCGCCGGCTCTAGACCCGAGAAGATACTCGACCCAAGCATACGTATCTATCACGAAACTAGAAGGCATGCTCCCGCTCCTTCTCCCTCACGAAACGGAGCGATCCCTTGCACGCACCAAACAGAGACTCTGGAACTCCAGACTTCGACTTTGCGAGCCTCTTGATGACTTCGTCGTAGGTCCCTAGCCCCATCTGCTTCTTCAGTTTCTCAAGCAGACGGCGGGTATCCTCGCGAACCTGAACCGTTGTCATGAGCTATGGCGTTAGCGCTATAGCACCATAAGGTTTCCCCCGCGAGCGTTGGCCAGCGAATCGGAGCTGCGGGGATGGTAAGACCAACACGAGGGGGATTCGGCACGCTCGAATGGCTTGACAGTCTCTCCCAGTTTCTCAATCACCTGCGAGTGGTTCTGTGCAACCCTTGCGGCCTGCTTGCGCCAGCCCTTTTGAACGCGAAGCCTCTGACGTTTGGAAAGCATGATATCACACCACAAGATTGCAGAGCCCTACGAGGACCAGGCCATGAGAGGCAAGCGGATCGTCCTTGTAGGCGCCGGCAGTGCACAGTTCGGCGTTGGAACAGTCGCAGACATTCTCATTAGCAAAGTTCTGAGCGGCGGAACCATTGTACTTCATGACATCAATCCCGAATCATTGGACACGGTCCGCCAAGCCTGTCAAATGGCTATTGATGAAATGAAGCTGGATTTCTCACTTGAGGCTACGACTTCCCGTCCTGAAGCGCTGGAGAACGCCGACTTCGTTATCATATCAATTGAGGTTGGAGACAGGTTCAAGCTCTGGGAGCAGGACTACGAGGTTCCCCGAAAATGCGGGAACAGGCAGATATTCGGCGAGAATGGTGGGCCGGGAGGGCTTTTCCACTCGCTCAGAATCATTCCTCCCGTAATTGACATCTGTGACGATATTCAGAAGATATGCCCCAACGCGTGGGTCATCAACTTCAGTAACCCGATGAGTAGGATATGCCTCGCCATCAAGAGAAAGTTCGGGAGCAAGGTCAAGGCTGTCGGTCTCTGTCACGAGATCTCTTTCGCGGAGAACTACTTGCCAGAAATGCTCAATACTCCTTTCTCGAACTTGGAAATCAAAGCAGGCGGCTTGAACCACTTTGGAATACTGCTTGAAGTAAGGTACAAAGACACAGGCACAGACGCGTACCCCGACATAAGGGAAAAAGGCAGAGCCTACTTCGATACCGTCCGCGCCTCGGATGAGATAAGGTATGACAGAGCTGACAGATCACTTGCTCTAGTAATGGAGATGCTCAGAATCTACAATTACCTGCCTTACACGCATGATAGCCACTTCGGCGAGTACATTCAGTGGGCCTGGGAATGCGCCGATCATGCCCGCATCCGTGAATTCTATGAAATCTACAAACTCTTCTGCTTGGAACAGCCAAAGCAGCTGGAAAGAATAGTCGAAGAAAAACAACCTGCCAACATGTGGCTCTCGCCGTCCGGCGAACGCGCCATCCCGATCATTGAGGGAATAGTAACCGACTCAAAGCATTACGAGCTGTCAGTCAACCTTCCCAACGAAGGAATAATCGAGAACCTTCCACAGGATCTCGTTGTGGAATGCCCCGCCACAGTTGACAAGAATGGAGTACACGGCGTGAAGCTCGGAGAGATACCGTCGGGACTCGCAGGCCTCATGAGAAATCAGGCAACAGTCCAAGACCTAACGGTTGAGGCAGCCCTAACGGGCTCCAAGCAAAAAGCTCTGGAAGCACTCCTCGCAGATCCAGTCGTGGATAGCCTGAGTAGCGCCGAAAAGATGCTGGACGAAATCCTCCAGCTTCAGGGGCAATACGTGAAGCTGAAATGAATGGACTAGCGGCATTCCTCGTTCCCTGTGGTTTCGCTTGAGACCCGGTTGCGGTCTGTAGCCATTGCTTCCTTTTCATCCCAGCAACGCCTACGCAATTCGAAGCATTTGCACACGCGTGCCAAGTCAGGGTGTCTGCTCGGTGATTTCGTGCAGGAATTGGAGGGTTGACTTACGCAGCACAGTCTCGCAGGCCTTCAACCAAGGGCGACATCCAAGGTCATCATCACGGCGAAGCCTATCATTGCTCCGAGGGTCGCGATATCGGTGTTTGCGCCTCTCTGCGCTTCAGGTATCACCTCTTCCACCACGACGAATATCATCGCGCCTGCAGCAAACGCCAGAGCATAAGGCAGCAGAGGTCGCATAAGAAGGACAGCTGCTGCGCCAACGACAGCAGCGACTGGTTCTACTACGGCTGAAAGTTGGCCGAACCAAAAACATCTAAGACGTGACATGCCTTCTCCTCTCAATGGCACAGAGACCGCCGTGCCCTCTGGCAGGTTCTGGAGTCCAATTCCCAGGGCAAGTGCAACGGCCCCTCCAAGGCCAGCCGTACCCAATCCCGCCGAGACCGCACCGAAAGCCACGCCGACCGCGAGTCCCTCGGGTATGTTGTGCAGGGTTATTGCGAGGACCAGAAGAACCACTCTGCGCCAAGAAGTTGGCATGCCCTCCGCTTCCTGGAGAGGCGCGAAGAGATGCAGGTGCGGTACAATACCGTCCATGAGGCGAAGGAACGCTCCTCCCAGAAGGAACCCTATCAGTGGGGGGACCCACACCAGAAGCTGCATTTCTCTTGACAGTGAAATGGAGGGCGCTAGGAGAGACCAGAAGCTTGCGGCGATCATCACCCCTCCGGCGAAGCCAAGTGAGGCATCCAAGAGCCTGCGCTTGACAGTCTTCATGAAGAAGACGGCCGATGCGCCAAGAGCAGTCATGCCCCAAGTGAATAGCGTCGCGAGTAGCGCTTGAATTACTGGGTGGAGGTTCTCAAACTGGCTCAGCATCGAATCCATGTCGTCTTCCTCGAACCCGCCATTCAGTCGATGTAGGATTCAATAAAGCCGTTAACCCGTGGTCCGTAGCGTTCCAACAACAGGAAACCTCTCGAGGACATCTCCTCCATGGGGCGCCTGTTCCATGGCCTCCGTCAGGTCCACACCAGCGACGTGAAAAACCTGATGGTTCCCATTATTCCAGAGAAAACTAGCTGAAACATCGTAGACTCTCCCCTTGTACGCGGTATAAGCTGGAACTCCATTCTTGCCATTGTATCGGGCAAGCTCGTCGATGCTAAACTCCTTCATACTATCGTCCTCGCGCGACCACTTCAGAAAAAAGGAGGGATTTCGACATGGCGGGTGCCTTGCCTGAGTGGGTCCGAACCTACTTGAGGAACTTGGACACGAAGGGCGAGTTATCACCTCTGCGCATGAAGTGGCCTGACGGTCCTTCTCCCAAGAACTCGGAGAACCATGACTCATGTTCCACTTCTTCGTTGAGGATGGCGAGTGAAAGATCGTAGGTCCGATGATCCTTTCCAGCGGTGAGATTGCAGATGTGAGTGTATCCTCGCACAGCACATCTCTCAGCTTCCACCAAGACCTTCAACATCGCTTGAATATCTCTGGGATCCTTTGGCAGTTTGGCTGGAGGGCACGCTGATGTGTCGTGGAATGCCTTCATGTCTTCGGGTAGCTTGCCTCCCAGCTCGTATATGCGTGGGACAAGAGCCTCGAAATGGTTCCGATCCTCGATACGCGCTGCCTCCGCAATCTCCTTGATACCCTCACCTTCGAGCCCGATCAGATTGCAGCGAAGAATCGTATAGTAGTAGTACGTTGTCAGCTCCGCTGCGGCATTCTTAACCAGAAGCTCTAGGAGCTGGTCAACATTGACGCCCGACCTTTCTACCATTTCCCGAGCAACCTTAGCCATTGTGTCACCTCCTTGCTGTGGTTTGATCCGAAACGAGGGAGGGCTTTATTTAAGAGTGATTATTATCTAATAATAGATCGCATTTGCAAACGCCCTCTGATGGCATGATAATCGATGCTCTCCGTAGTAGAGGCTACCGTGCAACATCGCAGAGGATCGCCATCTCTCGTTTTGCGCTCCGCAGTCGAGATCACCCGTCCGCGCAGAGAATCTACAGGGAAGTCAAAGAGGTTCATCCGACGGTAAGCCTAGCCACAGTCTACAAGACCGTGCATGTTCTGAAGGAATTGGGCTTGGTCCAGGAATTGGCTTTCCCACACGGTGAGGAGAGATTCGACTCGTATACGGAGCCTCACATGAACCTAGTTTGCTTGCGCTGCGGAAGAATCAGGGATGTAGAAGACCGAGGGGCGGGAGAAATGGTCGCGAGAGTCGTTGCAAGAGCAGGGTTCACTACGACTTCGCAACGTCTCGACATATACGGCATGTGCCGAACATGCAGTAAGAGAGCCACGCCCGCAGTCAGCTAGCAGCGCTCACGCTAGTCTCAATGTCGATCCATGAAGAGAGTCAGGCGACGCAGGCTGCTCGGTTCTCTAGAACTTGCCCCAGCCGAGGAGTGTCTCGATCGCCTGTCTGGTGGTCTTCGCTCGGTTCACCTTTCCTAGTAGCTCTCTGTCTCCGGTCACGAGCATGTCGCAGTCTAATCCCTCGAATGACGCCAAGACGTGCACATCCTTCTTGTCATCAAGCCTTGACGAATACCTGTGCAACGTGTCTCGATTCGGGCCATCATAGACCATCATGCACCTGTATGCAAACGCGATCAAGGCTTCAACCTCATCCTCTGTCAGCTCAAACTCCCTTGCCCGTAGAGCTTGGTGAACCTCATCCATGACGTACCGTGTTGTGACCAAACCGCAAAGCCTGATCTCGCCCAACCTTAGAAGAAGAGCCTCGTTCCCTTCAAACACGAGTCCGCTGACAATCGTGTTCGCGTCAACGAATACCCTTAGCCGCTTCCTTCCAGAGCCTGGCTCGTTCTCTCTCGACAATCTCGTTGACCCGCGCCCTAGTCATGCCAGTCTTCCTGAACCGTCTTCGCAGAATCCTCAGACTCTCCTCGTCCGCCTCAAATCGCCTAAGCACGACCACGTCACCGACCTCGTCGAGTACAACAAGTGACGAAGCCCGAAGCCCGAGCCTATCTCTGATCTTCTTGGGTATCGTCAATTGACCAGCAGAAGTCACCTTGCTGACATATCCCATTCGGACTCGACCGAGAGAATCTAATGATTTCTTAGATATAAACGCGGGCGGCTCACCCAGATACTTCATTGAGCCTCCGCCTGGGAGCCGCGATCATCCTCACAGGCTCGGGCGTTTATGTGAATTGATACAAGCAATGCTTCCCGGGGCTACCAGTAGTCATCGTCAGCAACTCGTTGTCGACTGCATCCAGCAAAAACCCCTGAGGCTAGCTGCTCATCGCTCGGCGGACGTTGCATCTCCGGCGCCTTGTTCGATCTCTTTTCCCAGGTCATCCATTCCTCTTTGAAGCTCTTCGATGATTTCGTCCACAGCGGCTCTGTCTTGGTCTAGCAGGATCAGACGCTCAGCACGGATCAGATTGGCAAGGACCTCCATTGCTCGCAGACGAACTTTCGCGTTCGCTGCGGCCTCTTCACCCTTGGCGAACTCGTAGGCCCTCAGCACTGCGTCCCATGCTAGATGCTCAAGCTCCTCCCGCCTCGGTTTGGCTGGTAGCCCCGCGCAGACGAGGGCAAGTTCGCGATAAGTGAGAATGAATTGCTTCAGCGAGCGGATGAAGTGATCCAAACGGACCCCCGTTTCACCGAACTGGGCCCCCACTTCACGTATGTGATGCTTCACCAGATCCCGCATGTACTGGGAGACCGTGGTTCCAGTTCTTAGCGCAAGCACCTTCAAGGCGGCTATGTACGGCTCTGGTAGGCGAATCTTGACACGGGGGCCAACTCGCTCGCGTGGCAAAGCCTTCACTTGAACCGCTTGAACTCTTGATAGACCCTGTGCGGGTTGAGAAGCCCGATGCGGCCGTCGGCTTCGCCTGCGTGACCGGCCATCCTCGCGTTCATGTCTGCCCGGTAGTGACTGTGTTCTTGATCAAGAGTGGGGTGAAGGGCAGGAAGGGCACAGAGTATCGAAAGTAGTCGAGCTTTTAATACCCAGCAAAGTGTGCCGTATGAGCGACGAGACATAAGGGTCACGGGAAATTGTCAAGAGAGATCCAACCTCGTGCCCCGCGCTCTCAGAACCCGGGACGGCTGGCAGCCATTGGATGCGACACTTGGAGCTTTCCTCCTGAGCCTCATTGCCGGGCTGGGGACAGGACTTGGAGGAGTACTCGTCCTCACACTTGGAAGGGTGAGTGATCGGGTCGTATGCTTCTCGATGGGGTTCGCTTCCGGAGTCATGCTGCTGGTTTCGTTCAACAACCTGTTCTTGGAGGCCCAGGCGCTCGTTACGCATTTCCTGTTGATAGTCACGTTCTCGCTGGGCGTTCTGATAATAGCCGCTCTGGATTTGATTCTGCCGCACGTTGAACTGACGGCGAAGGATACGGGCCCGAAAACAAAAATCTACAGAGCTGGGCTGCTTATCGCTATGGGGATAACGCTCCACAATCTTCCTGAAGGATTTGCAGTCGCCGCGGGCTACACCTACATGCCCAGACTGGGTCTCATAATCGCCGTTGCCATCGCGCTTCATAACATACCTGAGGGCGTGGCAACCGCCGTTCCTCTAAGCGTGGCTGGGATGAAGCGGCCCAAGATTGCAGCCATCACTTTCCTCTCAGGACTCGCAGAACCCGTCGCGGCCTTGGTTGGGGCTTTTGCCTTGTCTATTGTTGGAACACCAACCGCGATCGGCAGTTCAATGGCGTTCGCAGCCGGTGTGATGACATACATCACTGCAGACGAACTGATTCCGGTCGCCCATGAATACGGGCATAAACACACGGTATCTGTCTCGCTGCTGCTCGGGATCATATTCGCTCTGTTGGTGGACGTGGTTCTCAGCTAGACAGCTGCATTTTGAGACATAATAGCATATCTGGCCACATTCTGCTCGGAAGCTTCGTAGTCTCTGCCGGTCGTCCTTCTCGTAACCTCTCGGTTACGACAAGAAGCCGGTACCAGACACACCCTCGCGAGAACTGTGTAGAAGAAAGGTCAACCATATGGGCATGAGGGTGCGTTCCAGATGTCAACCCAATATGAGCCCTTTCGATAACTCTGTGTTGGTCTGAACATTTGGGGGCATATGCCTTCAGGTACGTGATCTCTTGGAAGTATTAGAACACAAGACTGATCAACCTTGAGCCTATTCCTCCCGCGAATATTGCGAAAGATATCTCCGCCAAAGTCATCGCGCTTGCCGCCTTCCAACTAAACTCTTTGGCCAACACTGCGATCGTGGCCAGGCAGGGAATGTATAGCATGGTTACCAGTGCAAGGGTTGTCATCTGAACCGGCGTCAGGAACAGCGCAAAGTTCGTCGTACCATATATCGCCGCTAACATGAGAATTGTGAGTTCTTTCCTGACGACACCGAATATCAAGAGTATGCCTGTGACTGCGGGGAGGCCAAGCCACCACGCGGTGATGGAGGACATGACAATACCTACAGGTTCAAGCAGACCGACCGCGTACAGGACCTCAACGAGTGCGCTGCCTAGAACGTATATTGGGAGGACGACGTAGATCAGTGATTTTGTTCGTGTCCATGTTTGTTTGGCGACTACGGAAAATGATGGGACCTTGAAGGAGTGCATCTCCATTACTAGGCCCGCCGATTTGCCTGGGACTACCTTGAAGGCTATCCTGCCCAACGCGAATATCAGTAAGATATCAATCAGGTACAGCGCGAGCGCCCATTGAACCCCGACGAAGACTGCGACCAGACCAAGTATTACAACGGCTCTTGCTGAGCACGGTGCGAGGGTGATGACAAATGCTGCAAGCAATCGCTCTCGCCTCGTTTCCATGATCCTAGACGAGTAGATCGCTGGAACATTGCATCCGTAGCCTAGGATGAATGGGATGATGGCCTTTCCGTGCAGCCCTATTTTGTGCATGACGTTATCCATCATGAAGGCGACTCTAGTTAGGAAGCCTGAATCTTCGATCATAGCCAACATGAAGTAGAAGGGCAGAACGAAAGGTATTACCAACGTAACGCCCGCGATGAAGCCTCCAAAGGCACCGTTCCAAAGAATGCTCATCATTGGTCCTGTCACTCTGGGCTGCGCAGGTTCAAGTATACTGAGCGCGTCTGAAAGCAACCGGGAAAGGAAATCTCCTACGATGAATGTCCACAGCATCAAGCCTCCTATTGCTCCAGCGGAAATGAGGTACCCAGTTACCCTATGCGTGGTTATCCAGTCCAGCCTGTCCGAGAACGAGGTTGACACTATTCCTTGTTTCTGTGCATCGCTGGCGATTCTGGCCGCAAGGGAATATCTTTCGGAAGACGTGACCACGAAAGACGGTTCCTTATGAATTGCCTCCACTTCCTTTGCCAAGCTTTCTGCGGATTGAACCACACGCTCAGATTGCGACCCGACTAGCTCCTTGGTATCAGGATCGCCTTCAAGCAGCTCAATAGCGACCCACCGAGAAGGATACGCAGACTTTACTCGCTCAGCTTCCACCAGTTCTGCAAGTCTGCTTATCCTGGTTTCTACTTCTTCGCCGTATCTGATTGAAGTCTTCTTGAGTTCTCGCTTGCGTTGTGCTGTCTCAATGGCAATCTTGACTAGCTCGCGTATGCCCTTTCCTCTTGTCGCCACTGTTGGCACGACAGGTACGCCTAGAGCTGCCTCAAGTCTATGCGCGTCAATGGTTAGCCCCTTCTTCTCCGCGATATCTGTTTGGTTTAGGCAAACAACCAGCGGAGCATCCATTTCCATCAATTGAATAGTGAGGTACAAATTCCGTTCAAGAAGGGAAGCGTCGATGACGTTGACAACGAGATCGGGTCTTTCGAAGGCGATGTATTCCTTAGTAACAAGTTCTTCGAGCGAGAACGTTGAGAATGAGTAGATTCCTGGAAGGTCGATGACTGTTATGTCATAGCCTTCGAAGCGAAGAGTGCCTTCCGCCTTCTCCACAGTCTTTCCTGGCCAGTTACCGATGATTTGGCTTGAACCAGTGAGCTGATTGAATACCACGCTTTTGCCAACGTTGGCATTCCCAGCCAGAGCGATAGTCAAATGCTCGCTATCTTTCTGATGCCTGTGGTTCGTTGAAGGGGGTGCGCGGTGACATGACAGGAACCCAGACAGGTCACTCGCCTCTTGCGCCGCTCTTAGCAGTCTCGACAAAAACACTACACGCTATGTCCTGTCCAAGGGCGAGTTTCGAACCCCTAACTGCAACTTCTATGGGACCTTTGAGAGGTGCGACCCTCACGACAGTTATGCTGGTTCCTGGCGTCAGGCCCATGTCTAGCAGTCTTTGAAGGACCCTACGGTCTCCTCTTATGAAGGCAACTTTGCCCCCGTCGTGTTCGCTGAGATCGCGTATCGAAATCAAATTCGCATCGCGTCTTCCCAGACTGTCGACAGCATCGCTCCGTCGATCTAGGCACTCTTGACAACTGGAAAACGACAGGTCACAAGGCGGGATAGTTCTGTCATCATCCGGGCACCTGTCTGGATGCTTCAAGAATCGACAAAGAGCTACTTCGGCTTGATCCGATAGCGAGTGTTCCATTTCGCATGCTTGCTTATGCACTACGCCTCTCCCAATCTTCAGGATGTCATGCAAAAAGCGTTCGAGGAGCCGATGCTTTCGAGTCATCTTCTCAGCAATTCTAACACCTTTCTCGGTGAGGATCGTTCCTCGATATGGTGAATATCTGACATATCCTCCGTCCGACAGTTTCTTCAACATCTGAGTTGCGCTTGCGGGAGCAATCTTCAAGCGCTCTGAGACTTCTGTGGTGGTCGCCGTTCTACCGTTCCGAGTGAGATCGTACAAGGCTTCGAGATATTCTTCGACATTGCTACTGATCATCGTCTCGCGGCCTTTAGGTCAACCTAAACTTGTCACCGGGTCCTAGTTAAATCTTAGGCAGACCTAAATTAGCCCCATTGACCTGGTAATCATGAGAATATTCGCCCCAAGCCGAGGACGGATAGGGGATCGAAGACTCATGGAGGCTCGCTTGGAGAGCGGAACGTAGGCCTCCAGAAAGGGCGTCTCGTTGCCAAGGCTGTGTGCCCTCTACGTCGCTTGTACAGGCTGCTCTTCGAGGACCGCGCATCGCCTCCCGTCGTGTTGGGTACTGCATCGTTGGCAGTCTCCACCAGAGTTCGGGGCCAAAAGGGCGATTGCGCTTGCAGTGCTTGACTCAATTCTTGCAGTGCTCGTTGGCGGTCTTGCCTACCACCTTCTGACTCTTGTTATGTGAAACGACGTTCGTAGAGTCGATAACAGGGAGAGCAGTGGTAGCGTCTCATCGGGACAGCTTGCATCGAAGGAGTTCCTCTTCGTGAGCCAAATTGCCTATTTATGGCGTTCCACGTAAAGACAAAGAACATGCCGGCCGACTCGACTAACTATTGGTGGCTCAGCGACAAGCACGGGGATACAGTAGTGGCTCATCACGAGAAGTTGCACCGGTGGGTGCGCGAGATGGCGGACTTGTGCAAACCGGAGACGATCTACTGGTGCGACGGATCTGAAGCTGAGAAGGAGAGACTCAGAGGGAAAGCGCTGTCCACAGGTGAATTCATCGAACTGAATCAGTCGAAACTGCCAGGTTGTCTGCTACACAGAACCGCCGAGAATGATGTAGCCCGCACCGAGCACTTGACATTCGTTTGTACTTCCGCAAAGGAGGATGCGGGCCCAACGAACAACTGGATGGCGCCAGATGAGGCATATGCTCGAGCGCGTGAGATTTTCGCTGGTTCCATGAAAGGCCGAACCATGTATGTGATCCCTTTCTCGATGGGGCCTGTGGGGTCGCCTTTCAGCAAGATCGGGGTTCAGCTTACAGACAGCATATACGTTGTAGAGAACATGCGTATCATGACACGCATGGGCAGCAAAGTGCTGGACTACCTCGGCACGAAGGGAGAGTTCACCAAGTGCCTCCACAGCAAGGCTGACCTCGACCTGAATAGGCGTCTGATACTCCATTTTCCTGAGGACAACACCATCTGGAGCGTCGGATCCGGCTACGGCGGAAACGTTCTGCTCGGCAAGAAATGCCTCGCCTTGCGAATGGCTAGCTACCAAGCCCGCCAAGAAGGATGGATGGCGGAGCACATGCTGATCATGGGCGTGGAGGAGCCTAATGGCCGCATCGAATACTTGGCGGCCGCATTTCCCAGCGCATGTGGGAAGACCAATCTAGCGATGCTTGTCCCGCCGCAAGGATTGCGTCAGAAGGGGTATCGAATCTGGACCGTCGGCGACGACATCGCGTGGATGAGGATAGACACAGATGGCCGCCTGTGGGGAATTAACCCAGAAATCGGCATGTTCGGCGTTGCGCCCGGAACAAACTCCAAGACCAATCCGAACGCGATGGCCGCGATCAAGCGCAACACCATCTACACGAACGTCGCACTGAAACCAGACGGAACGGTCTGGTGGGAGGCAGGAGAGGAACAGCCTCCGTTCGAAGCCATCGATTGGCGCGGGCGCAATTGGAAGCCTGAAATGAAAGATGAGGAAGGCAATACGATGCCAGCGGCTCATCCGAACAGTCGGTTCACCACGCCACTCTCGCAGATACCTTCGATCTCGTTCCGGCTTGAGCAACACCATGGAGTACCAATATCGGCAGTCATTTTCGGCGGCAGACGCGCCCACTTGGCGCCGTTGGTCTATCAGGCGTTCAGTTGGCAGCACGGTGTCTACGTCGGCGCGACGATCGCCTCGGAGATTACTCCCGCGCAATACGGCAACCAGGGACAGCTCCGAAGGGACCCGATGGCGATGCTTCCATTCTGCGGATACAACTTGGCAGACTATCTTGCCCACTGGCTGAGGATGGGCGCTCGAATGCTGCAGCCGCCCAAGGTATTCCATGTAAACTGGTTCCGCCAAGACAGCGACGGGCGTTACCTGTGGCCCGGCTATGGCGAGAACCTGCGGGTCCTGGAGTGGATACTGGCGCGTTCAAGGGGCGAAGCAGAAGCGGTCGCGACGCCGATAGGTCACATACCCCTAAAATCGAGTCTCGACTTGACGGGACTGGAAATCTCCGATGAGGACATGAGGACATTGCTAGAGATAGACAGATCGGCGTGGCTGGACGACGTAGCTGACCAACGCAGATTCTTCGAGCAATTCGGTGACCGACTCCCGCGTGAAATCTACACTGAGATGGAAGCTCTAGAGTTCCGCTTGAAGCACTTCTAGCTGATGGTCGTGGTCATGACATGGGACCGGGTGTTGGGGGTCCTGGCCTCACTCCAACACGCAGGTGTCCTCACTGACTTTCCCGACCCATAGTGCAGGCCTTCGTGCTTGCTCCCTGCGGCTACTCTAGATATCCACAACAGACAGCTTGAGTTGAGTTACGCCTCGCGTTTTCATGAGTCTCCTCGCCAGCTCTTGGATCCTTGCTGTTTGTCCCCTGACGGAGACAATCTCCAGACACCTTGACTCATCAAGGTGAATGTGAGTTGTCGAGTTCACTATGTCTCGATATTCATGCTGAACCTCGATCAGGGCCCCGCGGACGCCGTGGGGTCTATGGCTGTAGGTGAACAGTATGGCGCCTACGCCAGCTTTCCCTTTCTCCACCGTCCAAGTGTATTCTGTGACGAAGTTCCTCATGGCAACCTGCAGTGCCGCTGACCTATCTTCGTAACCCATCCTTTTCACGACCTCATCGAAGCGGCTCAAGAGCGCAGGCGACACAGAGAAGCTTGTCCTTTCCACATTCGTCATGCATTGCGTCCCCCATTCGAATCTTCGCGACTAGATCTCCCCGGGTTCATGCGCCGCGTAGAAGTATTAATGTTGCGAAGCTTTTAGTACAAGTTGGTATTACTACTTTGGCAAGTGGTATTACGG
>Ga0209725_1000920_pt1 | contig 17420 bp, 18 predicted proteins | sample I18A1metaG_FD_184145 | JGI IMG/M metagenome (GOLD analysis project Ga0209725, IMG submission 184145) | Lake sediment bacterial and archeal communities from Gulf of Boni, Indonesia to study Microbial Dark Matter (Phase II) - ​I18A1 metaG... | ecosystem: Environmental > Aquatic > Freshwater > Lake... | reverse complement strand
TTTTCCTAGCATTACCATATTCTTACTGTAGACCGCCTTATCCTTGATGTCACTAGACAGCAAACAGGGACACCATATTTGACAAGTCGATCCGCCTTCATAAACCATGACGGTGCCTTTCAACCAGGACAAACGGAATAACATCATTCGCTGAGAGTCCGTAGCAGTTAGACGAGACTGGACCTGATGCGCCACAGAATTCAACAACCTAAGATTCCCCTTTTCGTTCTCGAATACCGTGGCACGCTCAAACCCGAGTTCGAGGGCATCGCATTGCGGCACGTCTGGATCAAGTGCTCGCACATAAGAATTCCAGTCCAAATGAGCTGGGATTGTTTGTCCAAAAAGAAATAGGACCTATCTACGCTGGAAGACTGAAATCAGCAAAGACTCCTGCTGCGCGAAAGAAGTTTGCCGGGGCGACTGGAATTGATGAGACACTGATCCTGAAACGGGCAAATAACTCAGATCTCATGATCCCAAGATGAACCCAAGACGACTGCCCAAATCGTTGAGGACCAAAATACAGGGGACTAAGTCAAACCAGCCAGGTGACACAAGAGCAACGGATCGAGGTCGAAGACGTCGCAGCAAGCTGGCGCTATCTCAGACCTGAGACAGGATTTGGGTTAATCTTATAGGTGCTCTCTGAGCCTAACATCCGGTGAGGATTTCTATGGATATTGGTTTGATCGCGCTAGCTCTACTGAGGCTTGTCCTAGCAATAGTCTTCGCCATTATAGGATTGTACATTGCCTCCTGGGTTCTGGGGGAGCTCACAAAGGCAATCGATGAATGGAAGGAGATAGAGAAAGGCAATCATGCTGTGGCGATATACGTGGCTGGAATATTCATTTCCGTGGCCATAATTGTCGGTCCAGGAGTCATTGGGCTGTTCAGAACCTTCGACTTGATCGGCATCGTAGTCGGCTTCGTGCAGCTTGTGCTCGCACTGGCCCTGGCGGTTGTCATGCAGTACATCGGCCTGTGGGTTTTCGGCAAGATGACCAAGGAACTCGACGAATGGAATGAACTGAAGAAAGGCAATGCCGCGGTCGGCATAGTTATGGCAGCCATAGTCATAGCAATCAGTACGATCGTTTCGCAAGGCGTGGCAAGCATAATAGCAGCAATCTTCGCCTGAAGGCTCTCAACAATCACCCTTTCTTTTTCTTGCGAGTACGTACCTGTAGTTCAGCAAGCATCTGGATCTGTTTGGCACGTTCATGCAAGGCGAAAGCTTGGAACAGGAACCACCTATCGGCAGAGCTGCTGTTGTGACGTCACTTGCACGGCAAGCACGCGCCGTGAAGTCGAGTATCTTGGCCTCATATCTCATATATTTCACCGTCTTCTATCGTATCCGTAAGAAGAAGTTTGTACTCGAAAAAGGAATTGCTGGATAGCCTGAGACCCGTGAGCAAGTGGTCTAGGAGATTCATGTGGGCTGCAGCTGCCCATGGACTCATCGCAACGGTGCTCGGGTTACTTCTGGCCGTTGCATTGATTTCGTCTCCGTCCTTATCCGCCGTCGAGGTTGCCATCATCATCAGGATCCCAAGCGCGGGCTTTGTGGAGCTGGCAGCCCTGTTCGCATATTTCGCGATGTACATCGTTGTAGGCGTTCTCGGCGCTGGGTTATGTTCGTTGTTCTATCATCATGTTGAAGTGGTGATGGGAAAGATGTACAATGGCGGAGCAAAGACTCTCGCATGGATTCACCTTGTCCTTATGAATGTCGGTGTCGCAGGGGCAACTTGGACAATGATCTATGCAGGCTATCTCGGCGGGGTAGAACTCTGGCCCACCAGTCAAGGCGGGTTGGGATGGAGCATGGACCAAGTAGCCGAACAAGTCGTTACCAAGTACGTCCCGATAGTGGGACTGATGCTAGTGCTCACATGCATCGGAGTACTCGCCGGCGGAATAGGCTTCATTATCACGTACCGCAAGAAGTGAGCCTACGACCTCAGGTATCGAGAGAGAGTGCTGGATCCCAAAACCAGACCGCCTTGGCATCACTAGGATAACCTAGGGAGCTGCCGTCCAAGGAGCAGGCTGGCTGAGCAAGCAGAAGCATGCATCCGACGACAGAGCACAATCTCTCTTCATGTACGACTTTGCCCCACACTAGTCGTTAAATATCGTGCAAGCGGCTACAGAATCCGCGACTAGTTGGAAGAGGTGTACTGTTGTGTTCATGAATTGTGTGCTGTCATTGCCTCCTGTCTGGCTTGACCCCGCTGTCTTCCTGACCAACTTGGCTTGGGCGTTGATACGCAGTTTCGTCACTTTCATAGTATGCTTCGGTCTCGGGCTAGCCGGAGTCAAGATCTTGGACAGGCTGACTCCTGGCATCACGGAAATGCAGAACATCAGGCGCCAACCATTGTCGACAGCTCTATTCGCCGCGGGGATGTTCACATTCCTCTCGCTTACATTCGTCGGCTCAATCGCAGCGCCACTCCCGATCGGGCTCTCATCAGGCCTCGGTGCTACAGTCAGTCCATTCCTGATCTTGGGTTATAGACTAGTTGCGCTTCTCGCTGGGTTCTTGCTCTCCATCGTCTTCGCGGGAATCTTCTACAGGATACTTGGAAAAGTGGGACCATTTGGCGTGAAGCTTGACGATGTGAACAAGGATCCCGTTGCGACAAGCCTCTATGTTGTGGGATATCTGATATTTCTGGGCGCGATTCTCTACGCTTGCCTGCTGATACCGGTCTGACAAGAAGAGCCGACTTCATTTGAAACTTGTGCCGTGTGCACTGCGAATTGCGTCGGTTGCCTTTCTTTGTTCAGTTGTCATGGCTCAGCTCACCACAGGAGGCGTAGCCTTTGGCGGTGGCGTATCATCGACGCATCTGTCAGAAATGCGGATGGAATCGGAGCCCTCGTCGATAACTCCATGGACGCCGAGGCCAGTTCTGGGACCTCAGAACACCCTTGTTCTGCTCATTGAATTCTCGGACATAAGGTTCAGAAGCTCAGTGGGAGAAATCCGATCTCTCGTCGATATTGTTGACCAATGGTTCAGAAAGTCGTCGTATGGTAAGATGTACGTCAACTACACGATCTACGAAGATACCCTAACGCTTCCCAGTACAATCTCCTCATATGGAGCGCCGCAAGCCGGAAACGAACGAGGAGATGACCCGGCTAGAAGCCAGGCCTACATCATCGACGCGCTGAACCTCATCACGTCTCAGACGAACCTGAGCCTCGAACACTACAACCACGTCGTGCTGGTGCACGCAGGGGCCGATGAAGCCGAAAGCGGTAACCCAAACGACATCTGGAGTAGCTGTGACTGTGTCGGACCTATCGCCGACGAGAACCCAAGCCAAGAAGCGTCGTGGGTACTCACCGACGACTCCGGTAACATAACTCATGCATTCTGGGGCATTTCGACTTTCAGCGAAGAGGAGCACTGGGCCGTCTTCGTGCACGAGTTCACACACAGTTTGGGCGTGTCGGACCTCTACATTTACGGAACGGACGGCTACTCGGAAGGTCCTGGAGTTGGATTTTGGTCAAATATGGCGACGGGCGCATTCTTGGAGCCCCCCTCCGACATAGACGGATGGAGCAAGTACATTTTGGGATGGATTGAGGCCGTTACTGTTGACTCGCCCCCGGGTGAGTACACAATCTACACTCTTGACTCAGCACAGGAACCAAAGGCCCTTCTGCTGAAGATCAGCGGAAGCGAAGATGAATACTACTTCCTGCATGCACGCCGGAAGGCAGAAACAGACACTGCGTTGCCTAGCGAGGGTGTTATCGTCTTCAAGATAAACCGTTGGCGTGAGAGGAGCCTCAGGGGCGAGGAACTGGCTTTCCTGTATGATGCAAACCCTGACACCCCTCTCGAATGCGCTAATTACAGCGGGCAAGGTCGCGAACTCTGTGAGCCACTAGATGCACCCTACAATGAGAAGGGAAGGCAATACCAATTCTCGTTCTACGACTTGTCAGCGAACCTTCTCCTCAACGATGACGGATGCTGGGACGCGAGTACACGAATTGGATTCAAAGTACAACCCGCCGAAGATGATGCCTTCATAATCACGCTAGGTGCGTCGCCCGAGGAAATCGGAACGACAGAAGCTTGTGCAGCTCCCGCAACCACAACTGGCACAACTCAAACAACCATCACAATCGTTGCTCCAACCCATTGTGTCATTGCGACTGCCGCATTTGGCTCGGCGATAGCGCCCGAAGTAGCATACATGCGTTACGTGCGTGACGAGTTGATAGGCTCAACTCATTTGGGTAGAACACTCGTCGACGCATTCAACGCCTTCTACTATTCCTGGAGCCCTCTGATCGCTCGCATAGTAGGTTCAAGCTCGTTTCTGCAGGCGGCCTTTCGCATTCTACTGCTGCCAGTTGCATTGGCGGTTTATGCCGCAGCTCTATCGTTCGTAGTAATATCAGGCATGACAGGAAGCGCTGATGCTGCGTCCGTTTTTGCTTTCTTGCTCGCTGCATCAATGTGCGTCGTCGCCTATGCTGTGCTGCCCCTCGTAGTATGCCTGAACTTTGTGCAGGCAATGAGGAGAACGCGACGCAATCCCTCGTGGCACTGGCGATGTTGCGTACAAGCGCGTAATTGACGCCTAGCCGAGGGGCCAGCTATCTTGGCTCGGATATCTAGCATCTGGATGATCCCCACAACGCGGTGCGCTCTCAGCGCTAGTCAAGCATCGTATGATCTGAACTTGTAGTTTGGTGGACCGGGCGGGATTCGGACCCGCGACCTTCCGGTTTCTTGGTCGCCGTGACCTGCAAACCGGACGTTCTTCGGCCCCCTACATGGGCATACCAGGCTGAACTACCGGCCCCACGAGCCGATAGAAAGAAAAAGCACTTTTAACCTTTCGGAGATTCGCTCGCACGAAACATAGTTACGCGAGTGTCTCGCTCGCGTCCTCATGTGTTCAAGAATTGATTGATCAAAAAGCATAACAGATGTGAGATGCTTCTCGATTGCGCGTACGCAGCTGGGAGTGAATCGACGTGCCAGTCATATCCAACAAGGAAGGGGAAGCGCAGGGTTTGTTACGTGCTGCGGAGATCATGATGGTTTCGTGCCGCACAGCCCCAAAGTCTGGCGGCGTGGATGATGTCGAAACTGTCCTCGTCACTGGCAACGAGAAAGACAAGATCGCGGCAGAGATGGAGAAGATGGGTGACCAACGGAAGATCGAGGGCTTCAAACGTGACGCCGACAGCGTCAAGCGATCCGAGGCTGTGCTACTAGTCGGCGTGAACGGCAGGAAGAGTTTCGGTCTCTCCTGTGGGGCTTGCGGTTACTCAACATGTCAGGAGTTTGACGCTGCGGCTGAGTCTTCAGGCCTCGACTATGAGGGTCCGACATGTATCTTCAAGGCGCTCGACCTAGGAACAGCTCTCGGTTCAGCAGCGAAGACTGCGAACGATCTCAATGTGGACAATAGGATCATGTATCGCGCGGGCACAGCCGCGAAACGTCTTGGCTACATGGCCAAATCAAACGTCGTGATCGGGATACCGATCTCTGCCTCTGGAAAGAACATCTACTTCGACAGGAAATGGCCAAAATAGACGCCATCTGGCCCTTATTGCTTCGGCGGACTCGCCCTCGTTGATTCCTAACTGGGCGTCGTTCACTCTCCTTCTTGGGAAGACGCCATCAAGTATCCCCCAAAGGCGATCTCCCACAACAGTATCGGGTACGCTATCATTCTCTCCATACCTCCTGGGCCAAGTCCTAGGAAGTATTGCTCACCCAAGCCGAAGGAGTATTCGGCAGATAGGAGAACGAGTGCACAGAGCGAAATCAAACCCAATGCGACTGAGAAATAGTTGAATGGCTTCTTCTGAAGCCTGAAAGCCGCGATTGGCGCCAGTCCTCCGAAGAGGAAAGCAATATCCGCAACAACTTCATGCATGGCAGGAACATTCTCAGGGAATACTCCGACTCCAATTGCTCCAACGCCAGCTAGGATAAGCACACTTGTAACCAAACGGCTCCTGAAACAGAGGTAGACAAAGTAGGCGCTCGCAGCTGCCATCAGACCTAGTAGAAAGACCGATGGATTGAAAATTGAAGCTCCAGGCCCAACCCCTAAGTCGCTGATGTAGTTTTGGGAGATGCTGTAGCCCGGGTACAGTGCTTCAGACACGAGCATTCCCAAGACGAACTGCGCGGCACCGACTAGGAGAAACACTCCCGCTTCTTTCCGGTAGTCACGGGTCATCTCGTCCACCACTGACTCACGCCGACCGTTCATTCGCAGCGAATTTAGCGCTTTGCCAAGTCGTGATCAATCGACTCGCGCATCTGTGTGCGTGAGCAAACCGTTAGTCTGCGGAAAACGCGTTCAACTACGCACAACATGGATCGTTTCAAAAGATCGCGTTCAATAACACATCGTCGCCTTAGGAAAGTGCGAGTTGTTGAGGGCCGCCGCCGGGACTTTCACATCGCAAAGGCGACGTTGTTAGCCTCTTTGAAGAGGCTGTCTATCGGGGTTATCAATAGCACTTTCAGTCGGGTCTCGCGCTTTTCTGGCTGAGCCCGTCATCAACTCCGTCAGGGAGATGCAGCAACGCGTGGCCTTTTCTGTGACGGCGGACTTGGCGGCTGACGTGGGAATCCATCTTGGAGACGGAAGTCTATCCGCTAGGATGCGCGGATCCCACAGCACTTACCAATACGACATAACTGGGCATGCAACTGAGGATCAGCTATATCTGATCGGTCAAGTCATTCCGATAGTATCTTCGGCTTACGGCCTTCATCAACCGGGGATCTACCTCGACCGAAGGCAAAGTTGGATTTCAGTGAGGTACCAGAGCAAGTCTGTGGTGCTCTTCAAACATGAAAGTCTGGGACTTCCAAATGGAAGGAAGACGAATGCGTCGATCCCCCACGTGATTCGTGACGATGGTCGCCTGATGAGGTGCCTTGCGAGAGAGCTCGTGGCGACGGATGGCGTGCTAGGTTTCTATAGTGCCTCGCCTAGCGGCCCTCACAAGTACGCTCGAATCCAGCTCAAGCTGACTGCGGCTGCTGTGGTCGCAGAATTGGCAAATTTCTTGAAGCACGAGCTTGGCATGTCTGTTTCGTGCAGAATGAACGCCGTAACCCACGGCAGATGGATAAGGAGCCCACAACACATTCTTCAGGTCAACTGCTTGGGGGACATAGATACTTGGAGAAGGGAAATCGGCTTCTCCAATCCATCTCATATCTCTCGTCTGATGATCTTTGAACTGATGGGGGAGTGCCCCCCGAGGACTGGAACGGTCGGTCGCCTGTCGTTTCTGAGCGGTCGCTCCTCAGACCTCACCTGTCCGGGGCCAATTCCGCGATCCGCTTTCATCTCTGTGATCGATGAGATGAGAAAACGGTTTGGTTCCCCAAGGGTGAAAGGGGAGCATCTGATCCAGCAGATGCGCGGAATCAATCGTAGGCTGCAAACAAGGCTCGGGCGCGGCCTCCCGGAGATCGTGAACTTGAGGGCCGCCGGCGAGATTTGAACTCGCCCTCTAGGCTCCACAGGCCTATACGCTACCAAGGTCCGCGGAATGGCGTTCCTCTACGTTACGGCGGCCATCAAGCCCAAGGGCGCTCCCGCCCTGCTAATTGGCTTTTCGTAGCAGTCGGGTTGAGAGTCATTTCTCAAACATGAGTGCTAATGACCAGTACGTGAACAGAAGTTGGTTCGAGAGTTGACGTAACTCTTTTAAGGAATGGCGCCGCCCTCTCGGCTTCACGCTTCGCTTTCCAGATGCTTCGGAGGTGAACAGTGCTTGACAGAAAAACCAGACAGCGCGCGTTCCTCACCAGTCCGTTCCAGCGGCGTACCCTCGAACACGGTCTTGATAGGCAAGAAACCGCTCATGGCCTATGCTACTGCGATTGTAATGCAGGCAAACACTGGAAATGGAGACATTTCAGTAAAAGCTCGAGGAAGGGCCATCTCTAAGGCCGTGGATGTCGTTGAAGTTGTCAGGAGACGCTTCTTCGACGGTAAGCTTGACATCAATGATGTCCTGATCGGCACAGAGGTGGTTGGTGATGAGGGACAAACCAGAAACGTTTCAACAATCGAGATCAAACTCAAGAAACGAGATTAGAGTCGCTTAGAACATTGATTGTTGAAAAAGAGACTCCACAACCTTTTTTGTAAGCTCCTTTTCTCTCTAGACAAGAAGCCCTAGGCCGCTTCATACATGACTGCGGTGCAGCAAGTATGTCCACAAACGTCCCGATAAGGTGCGGACTGCACGTATCGATAGCGGGGTCAATCGACCAAGCCGTGGATCGGGCGAGGCAGAAAGGGTGTGACACGTTCCAAATATTCACCCGAAACCCGCGCGGCTGGAAATACAAGAAGCTCTCTCGTGAGGAAGCGACCAGATTCCAGCAGAAACTCCAGGAATCCGGCATGGGGCCGGCGGTCGCACACATGCCGTATCTTCCGAACCTTTCATGCCCAAAGAAGGTTCTGCATAAGAAGTCCGTGAAAGCGCTGACCATGGAACTTGAGAGGTGCGATATGCTCGGTATCCCCTACCTCGTGACCCATCTTGGAAGCCACCTTGGAAAGGGCAGAGAGGTCGGCCTTGAACAGCTGATCCAGGCAATAGAGGTAGCCTTCGGCTCTTCCAATAGCAGAACAACGCTGCTCTTGGAGAATACGGCTGGAGTCAAGAACAGCATGGGATCATCGTTTGAGGACATGCAAGAAATCTTGGGCCACGTGGCCCACAAGTCTCGCGTATGCGTCTGCTTCGACACGTCTCATGCCTTTGCCGCAGGGTACGACCTCAGGAACACAGAAGCCGTCGAGAAGACAGTTGCTGAGCTCGACCGAACAATCGGGCTTGACTCGCTGAAGGTAGTGCATGCCAATGACTCAAAAGGCAAACTTGCATCGAGGCTCGACAGACACGAGCACATTGACATGGGCTATATCGGCGCGGAGGGATTCAAAGCAATACTTCATAATGAAACGTTTCGTAGGCTGCCTTTCATACTCGAAACTCCAATCGACAGCCGTCGAACAGACGTGATGAACCTGAGAAGAATCCGAGAACTTTCCTCCTAGCGTGGTGAGCGAAACCCATTTCTGAGAGACGCCATCTCCACGGCCCCCGTTCAAGGGCGTCGTGCAATGATATTCGAACAGATCCCAGTAGGGCCTATGCAGAACTTCGCGTATCTCGTCGGGGACGAGAAGGCGGGCGTCGCTGCCGTCGTTGACCCAGCATGGGACGTGCGCAGGATTTTGGAAACTGCCAAGAGAGACAACTTAAGAATCATCTTCGCCATCGATACACACAACCACCCAGATCACACGTCTGGCAACGGCGAGCTCGCAAGAGCAACTGGCGCAAGGATAGTTGCCCACGAGGCTTCGAGAGCGAAGAAAGACATCAGTGTCAGGGACGGCGAGACAGTTCACGTAGGTTCTCTGGAGCTCAAATTCATTCACACACCAGGCCACTCCCCCGATCACCTATCAATCTTGGTCGAGGGAAAGCTGATGACTGGAGACACACTCTTCGTCGGTGAATGCGGAAGAATCGATCTACCCGGCGGAAGCGCCGAGCAACTCTACGACAGCTTGTTCAACAAGCTGATGAGACTACCCGACGAGGTGGAGGTGTACCCTGGGCACGACTATGGAGTGAAGCCTCATTCGACGATTGGCTACGAGAGGACGCACAACTATGTCCTCAAGCCTCGTTCCGTGAAAGAGTTCGCTGAATTCATGAAGGAACCATAATGCCGGCTGAGGCAGAGCTGAACGATTCTCGGGTCGAAGATTTCGTCGCAGAGTTCCTGACGGCTCAGACGGAATGCTCGGTTACGTACGAGCCCAGAGAGGATTCATTCTTGATGCTCGAAGCTCTCGTAGAGTTGAACTTGCGAGGATCGAAGATTCTTGATGTGGGAGCCGGCTCAGGAATCTTGAGCGCGTACTGTGCAAGAAGAGGCGCAGAAGTGACCGCCTCAGACATAGATGTCGCCGCAATCCAAGCTCTGAGCCACCTGGCCGACAGGTTGGGCATACGGATCAGACTGATTGCTTGTGATCTTTTCTCCAAGATTGCGGGTCAGTTCGACATTGTCATCTTCAACCCGCCTTACCTGCCGTCACGTAAGATGCATGACCGAACCGTAGACGGAGGAAAGAAAGGGGGAGGCGTCATCAAAAGATTCCTGAGCCAGGTCACCCGACATCTTGTCCAGGATGGATTTGCTGTGCTCTTGGTCAGCTCCCTCAACGAGCCCGAACGCCTGAGAGAGCGCTACCCTCATCTCGAATTCAAAACAATCCGAGAACGATCCTTCTTCTTTGAAAGATTGTATGTCCTACAAGTCCAGAGGTCAACTGGGCTAACCTAGGCGGCCCAGTCTGATACTTGGCAAACTTGGTATTGTATGACATATGGTTTATTATTGCGACATCACGAGAATCATGACTTCGTAGAATCGGTGTTTCGAATGATCGTTGAGAGTGTCCTAGATCTCATAGGGAATACGCCGATGCTCAAGATTGGACGTATTAATCCGAATCCTGACGTTGAGATGTATCTTAAACTTGAGAAGTTCAACCCCGGAGGATCCGTGAAGGACCGGATTGCAAGATACATGATCGAGCATGCGGAAGCCGACGGAGTTCTCACCAGGGACAAGATCGTAATCGAGCCCACAAGCGGAAACACAGGAATAGGATTGGCGATCGTGTGCGCTGTGAAGGGCTACAAGCTAGTGCTCGTGATGCCCGAGACTATGACAATGGAGCGAAGAAAGATGCTCATGATTCATGGCGCGCGTATCGTGCTCTCCCCGGGCGCGAAAGGAATGAACGGCGCCGAAGACTTGGCCAAGAAGATCGTGGAAGAGAATCCTGGCAAATACTTCATGCCTAATCAATTCACAAACCGCTACAATGTCCTCTCGCACTATGAGACTACCGCGGAGGAAATCTGGAAGGATACGCAGGGAAGAATCACACATTTCGTCGGCGGGATCGGAACCTCAGGGACTCTGATGGGCGTCGCGAATAGGCTTCGACAGTACAACCCCGGCCTCAAGCTCATTGCCGTGGAACCTGACAGCAAGACCCCCATCCAAGGGCTAAAGAATCTACAAACTCAGTACGTCCCTACGATATTTGACAGCAAGGCCATAGACGAGCGCCATTACGTGAATCTTCAGACGGCAGAGGAGACTGCACGCCTTCTTGCACTCGAAGAGGCCGTCCTCTGCGGGCCGAGCACCGGAGCCATACTGCACGTAGCTCTTGAAAAGGCGAAGAGCCTGCCCAAGGGCGTCATGGTTGTGATGGCTCCGGACGGCGGAGAGAAGTACCTAAGCACTCAACTGTGCGACGAGGAGAAGTGCCGTGATTGCGTTCTCAAGTACAAAATCAAGTGCGCATACTCCCCTGACGTAGTGCTCCCTGGAATCGACCGCTAGTCTCCGAGATGCACTGCCTCAATCGTTCGTGGTTCTGCTTCAGCAGCGTGCAACTGGCCGCAGCTGAGTGTTCCTCTGCCATTCCGACCGCCAGATTCATTGACTTCAGTGCACATTCTCTTCGATGGTGAACTAGGTGCCATCAGACGAGAATGTCTTCACTACTGAACTGCAAAGAGTCAAAGATTATCAGTTCAAGGTGAGGTTCGATTCTCCGAGCATCCCAGACCTTGTGACTGACGAGCCCGCACCTGTCGGGAAAAGCGAGGGCCCAAATCCATCGCGACTTCTTTCTGCAGCAGTCGGGAACTGTCTGAGTTCAAGTCTGCTCTTCTGCCTCAGCAAGGCGCGGATAACCGTGGACAACCTGAAAGCTTCTGTGGAGACCGTAACCCGAAGAAACGAGAAGGGACGGTGGAGAATCGCGGCGCTGAAGGTGAAGCTTCACCCGCATGTGAGAGGCGAGGATCTCGCCGGATCCAAGAGATGTCTGGACCTTTTCGAGGATTTTTGCATCGTGACGGAAAGCGTGCGAAAAGGCATTCAGGTAACGGTGGACGTTCAAATGAGCGCTTAGGACGCAATTGATCAGTAAGACTGATTGGCAGCGACAAGTCGTGCCTTCTTCGAAACATAATAGCCGGCGCGCACTCGCAGGAGCCGATTCCGAATCGAGAAGACGAATGCTGAGACAGGTTTGTGAAGCGAATGTTCAGGTCAATCTATCGGCTGGAAAGTTCTTGTAGATCCAGCCTACGCAGCGTCTCAGATGTCGGGCGGCCTTGCTCGTCCCATCCGAAGAGTTTGTAGTATTCTGAGAGCATCTTCTGGAAATCCTGCTCAGGAAGAACTCTGCCTTTCGGGTTGCCTTCTGGTAGTGGATCCAGATACACCCTCTGCGGTATTGAGTCATCTTTTCTTGAGAAACCCTCTCTGAGGTTGAAGAGTCGAGTCAGATTCCAGATGCGCTCTCCGACTAGCTTGATGCTATCCTCAGTGTAGTTCGTTTCACACGCTGCGTTCAGGAGTCTTGCGAGTAGTCTGAGGTTTGCGGCTAGGAAATCGCACATGGTCGTGCTCCATTTCAGGCTCGTTCGGACCTGGTCATCGTGCACGAGCTCCGCCTTGCCTTCTATCGTGAATGGATCGAGGTTCCCGAACGCCTCGTCGGCCACTGGCCACGCCCTATTGTGGTCGGCGCCTCTATCTGAGGTTGCGTACGCGAGTGCCATCCCGAATGATCCTCGCGGGTCATACGCAGGATACTCTTGCGCCTTGACGTGCATCACGTATCTCTCCGAGTTCCTTCCGATCTTCTTCGATGCTCTCATGACACCTTCCGCTAGCACGTCTCCAATGCCTCTTCTCAAAGCGATCAGGCGCGGCAGCTTCACTGCAACATTTGCATTTCCGAACCTGAGCTCTAGGCGTTCGGCGTCTTCTTTCGTGATGATTCCTCTCTCGAAGAGTTCCATGGCCCACCCGCACACATTTCCTGCTGATATCGTGTCGAGGCCCATGTCCGAACATTCCTCGTTGAATTTCATGACGACGCGGATGTCGCCTATCCCGAGGTTGGAGCCGCACATCGCCAATGTCTCATACTCAGGTCCCTCACCCTCAAGCCCTGCGTAGGGGCCGTCCCTGACGTTCGTTATGTTACGGCATCCTATGGCACAGCTGAAGCAAGTTGTCGTATGTTTGACGAGGATGGTATCGAACAATGCTTCCGTGTTTATGTGATCAGCTTGAGGGAACACGCCAGTCTGGAAGTTCCTAGTGGGGAGGAGGCCTGCTCCTTGGCTCTGGTTGACCACGCCAGGTGTCCCCTCCTTGATCATTTGTTCTTCGTCCGGGTTCTCTCGAATGTCCTTTCTGATGACATTTTTGACCATCTCGACGAATGCCGGCTCGGAGTTGATGCTGAGCGATTTCGCCTGCTTCGTTCCGCGAACAGATATCGCCTTCAGGTTCTTCGATCCCATAACCGCGCCCGTTCCGCCTCTGCCTGCGAAGTGATGCTTGTCATAAACGACCGCTGCGTACCTAACCCTGTTCTCGCCAGCCGGTCCAATGCAGCCGACCTTCGGCCCGTCTATGTATCGTCTGGGGCTTTCTCCGGACTCCTTCACAATGAGATCCGTGGTTTCGAAGGCGCCTTTGCCCCAAAGATGGCTGGCGTCTCTAAGCTCCGCTCGTCCGTCCCTGATCAATAAGTACACAGGCTTGGGTGATCTTCCGCTAACAATGATTCCGTCGAAGCCTGCGAACTTCAGCTCGGCGGGAAAGTATCCGCCCGAGTAGCTGTCGCTCATCGTTCCGGTCAAAGGGGATTTGGTGATGTTGGCCATACGAGACATTGTAGACATTACTGTCCCGGTGAGCGGTCCCGTCATGAGAATGAGTACATTCTCTGGAGAGAACGGGTCTGTTCCTGGCCGCAGCATCTCATACAGGTACCGGATGCCAAGACCCTTCCCTCCAATGAACTTCTCAACCCATTCAGGTCTAGTAGGTTCTTCCAGAACTTGCGCTTTGGAAAGATCCGCGTGAAGGATCCTTCCGCAGTATGCTCGTCCCGCCCTCATGGAAATCTCAATACAGCTGACAGCTCTCGATAGAAGAACCCTACGGTCAAGCTTTCGTTCTGTAGCTGGTATGACGTTCTTCTTGACCTTACTTTCTTTTCGGACGCCCAAGGAATCACTGGTTCTGATGATCGAGAATGAAGCCTACAACCTCTCTGTTGAAGTCTTCAGGTCTTTGCTGATTCGGCAGATGACCGCAGTTCGGAATGATGCACAGGTTCGACCTATCCAGATGCCTATACATCGTTAAGGCCTGTTCAAGGTCGAATAGCTGATCTCTGTCGCCGTAGATGACCATCACTGGACTCTTGATCCTGGAGAGGGTCGGTCTTAGGTCGTATCCTTTGAACGGATAGCCGTTCTCTTCTCTTATCGCTTCATAGAAAATGCGGTATAGCCGCTTTCCGTACCGTGTTCCGTGATATTCTGAAAGTTCAAGCAGCCAGTCGCTTGGCATGTTCTCCAGCGACGGATAGAGCTTCAAGGCTTTGGGAGCCATGTCTTCTTCGCCATAGCAACAAGTTCCTGCCACAGCAATGGAGCGTACTCTTGCTGGGTTCTCAGCTGCAAAAAGCAGCGCGATGGCTCCTCCAACGCAGACTCCGGAAAGATGCGCCTCCTTGACATTGAGCCGGTGAAGAAAGTGCGACAGGTCTTCTACGCTCTCATTCAGCCAGTTTTCTCTAAGAGCAGCAATGTGGTCTGACCTGCCGTATCCGCGTCGGTCGTAGCATATCACTCTGAAGTGCTTAGAAAACTCAGGGACTTGTCGTGCGAAGCTCTTCGTGCACCCTAGACCATCATGCAACAGCACGAGTGGTTCGCCACGCCCACGAATCTGATAGTACAGTCTGATCCCGCGGACAGTTGCATATGGCATGGGAACTTCAGCCAGCACGACGGTCACGCGTTCGAAGCTGTCTGAATATATCAGTCTATCCTGTATGCAGAAACGGTACAGTATTCGACGAGAATCCCGCAAGACAGATTAATGCCACGAGCCCTCAGCGAAAACGACGAAAAGAATGGTGGGACCGTCCTTGCAGATCGGAGACAAATTACTACTGGAGCGTCAGCATCTCCAGCAACTCTTCGACACATTGAGCAAGAACGGCTATCGAGTTCTCGGGCCCACTGTACGCGACGGCGCGATCATTTATGGCGAGCTGGGTTCAGTCAGCGATCTGCCAGCAGGGTGGACGGACGAGCAGAATGGCGGCAGTTATCGCCTGAAGAATCGCGGCGACAACGCACTGTTCGGATATGCTGCTGGTCCGCACTCGTGGAAGAAGTTCTTGCTTGAGCCACAGATGCTCCTGTTGCAAACAAAGAGCACTGGCGATGGTTTTGAAGTCCTCGAACGAGGCACAGAGAAGAATCTGTCTGCGATGATCGGGGTTCGATCATGCGATCTGCACGCGATCGCGATTCAGGACAGAATCTTCGTGGCTGGCGAATATGTTGATCCATCCTACAAGCTGAGACGGGAGAACGTCTTCGTCGTCGCGGTCAACTGTGGCCACGCTGGCGGAACATGTTTCTGTGCATCGATGAAAACCGGGCCGAAGGCCAGTTTCGGATTTGACTTGGCTCTGACAGAGGTTCTGGATGTCAATCGGCATTACTTCTTGGTAGAGGTCGGCACGGAACTGGGCGCTCAGATGCTCCGCGATGTTTCGCATAGAGAAGCACATGACGAGGAGAAGGAGGCAGCTGAAGACATCGTGGCGAAGTGTTCTAGGCAGATGGGGAGGGCGATGGACACGACCGAAATCAAAGAGTTGCTCTACCGTAATTATGACAATCCGCGTTGGGACGATGCTGCAGGTCGCTGTCTGACATGCGGCAATTGTACGATGGTTTGTCCAACGTGTTTCTGCACGACCGTAGAAGACTTCGCTGATCTCTCAGGGAAGCAGGCGGAACGTCGGCGGAAGATGGATGTATGTTTTGCGATGGATTTCTCGTACATTCACGGTGGTAGCATCCGATCCTCGGCAAGGTCCCGTTATCGTCAATGGATGACCCACAAGCTGGCCACTTGGATCGACCAGTTTGGCGTATCAGGCTGTGTTGGATGCGGACGATGCATCACCTGGTGCCCAGTCGCGATAGACATTACAGAGGAAGCGCGTGTCATCCGGGAAAGTGAATCAAGTCACCCGGCAGTCATCTCGGCGGGGAGGAATGATAATGCAGACGCTTGAGCCTATTCTGGCAGAACACCCATTCTTGAAGGGCCTCGACCCCGAGTACCTCAAATTGCTCGTCGGATGCGCATCCAACGTACGCTTCAACGCGGGCCAATTCATCTTCCGTGAGGGTGAAGAGGCTAACCAGTTCTACATGATTCGCCAAGGCAAGGTGGCGCTTGAGACACTCGCCGCAGAACGTGGTCCAATCACGGTTCAGACAGTCGGAGAGGGAGACGTGCTGGGTTGGTCGTGGCTCATCCCACCCTATCGTTGGCGGTTCGACGCCCGGGCCTTAGAACTCACGCGAGCTATCGCTCTGGATGGGAAATGTCTTCGTCAAAAATCTGAAGAGGATCACAACCTAGGTTACGAGCTACTGAAGCGCTTCTCCAACATCATAGTCGAACGGCTTGAGGCAACAAGACTGCAACTTCTGGACATCTACTGTGCCCATTATTGAAGAACAAGGATGCTAGACCAATGCGCTCGGACGCCATGCTCACGCACGTGTATCGCGTCGAGCGAGTGCAAGACGAGACATACGACACGTTCACGCTTGACCTAGCATCAAGCCTCGGTCCGGGACTAGCCTCATTCGCGCCCGGCCAGTTCAACATGCTCTACGCTCACGGTATCGGCGAAGTTCCAATTTCAATCAGCGGCGACCCCGCAAAACCGAAGACGCTTGCCCACACGATACGCGCAGTCGGGAATGTCACGAAGGCGATGCGCAAGCTCAGTCGAGGAGATAAGCTGGGCGTACGCGGCCCGTTTGGAACCAGTTGGCCGTTAGAGGAAGCAAAGGGACACGACGTCGTCATCGTAGCGGGAGGAATCGGAATGGCACCTTTGCGACCCTCTCTCTACAGGCTACTTTCAGAGAGACGAGAGTATGGGAAGGTCTTTCTTCTCTACGGCGCCCGCACTCCCGCAGACCTTCTTTATCCGTGGGAATTTGAACAATGGCAAGGGCGCTCGGATCTCGATGTTCATGTCACGGTCGATCGAGCCCTGCGATGGTGGCGAGGAAACGTCGGCGTTGTCACGACACTCATCCCTAGGGCGGCATTTGACCCAACTAGCACAATAGCGATGGTCTGCGGACCCGAGGTGATGATGCGTTTCACGGTAGCCGAACTCCAGAAGCGCGGC
>Ga0209725_1000919_pt1 | contig 17425 bp, 16 predicted proteins | sample I18A1metaG_FD_184145 | JGI IMG/M metagenome (GOLD analysis project Ga0209725, IMG submission 184145) | Lake sediment bacterial and archeal communities from Gulf of Boni, Indonesia to study Microbial Dark Matter (Phase II) - ​I18A1 metaG... | ecosystem: Environmental > Aquatic > Freshwater > Lake... | reverse complement strand
TTTTTCCTGCTGACCGGAAACCAACATAATGCTCTTGTCTGGATCAGCGTTGCAAGTGGAGCTCTTACTCTCCTTCCCCTCTATTTCCTGGCAAAAGAGATGTACGGCAGAGCAATCGCAGTTACAACATGTCTTGTCTTAATGGTCCTTCCCGGATTTTGGCTGCTCAACGAGAAGGCGACAACCGACGCTCTTTCAACCTTCCTCCTGACCCTAGGTGTAGTTCTGTTATACTTTGGCAGGAAGGGAAATAGCAGAGCAATGTTGCTCTCCACGATGGTCTATGCGCTTTCGATCGGCGTGAGGCCGCCCAATCTCGCATTTCTCGCACTTTGGCTATACGTTGGGCTATGCAAAAGAAATCTTAGGGATCTTGTCTTGTCGATACTGGTCTTCCTTTTGACGGTTGCAGCATGGCTTGTGCCCGTGGTCTGGGTAACCGGCTGGGATGAGTTTCTGTCAGCAACGAGGCACGTGTACGTCGGAACAGCAAATACGGACTTCATATTGGCGAAACCTCTCGGGCTAGATCCTTACGAGAGGTTTCTATTTGCGGTCGCCTCTGTGTTCACATTTGCGCTGGGCGGCATGCTTCCTCCAATTCCCGGTCTCAAGTTCCCATTTACTTCAACAAACATTCCTGCGTACTACATCCTTCACGACACGGTCTGGCTAAGTACATTGTTCTGCGCGGCTATCAACTTCAGAAAGATTGTGGAAAAAATGTTTGCTTTTCTTTGGATTGTGCCCCACTTTGTTTTCGTATACCTCTTCGGATCTCCCATTCATCACCGGTACTATCTTCCGATCTTCCCACCACTTGTGCTGCTTGTGGTTTCGTCACTAATGATGTTGATTGATAGAGGAGGCAGCCTGCTCAGGTTTCCAAACACAACTCGAAAACTCGCGCGATACATCGGCCCCTCTTTTCTTGTCCTCACTCTCATAGCACATACGATGCCTCTGGCTGAAAGACTTCACACAGAACCTGCTCCAGTGACGCAGCTAGTGAAATACGTCAAGGCCAACTACGACCCGTCCAAGGTGGTGATTATCGTATTTCACGAATATGGCGCTTTTGAGATGTTTGCAGAGGAATTTCGATACTACCACAGCCGCAAAGGGATCAGAGAGGCGCTCCGCACATTGGCGAACTCCTCAAGCGACCACACATTGCTCGTTACGAGTACTGCCTACGAGTATCTTGTGAAACACCCATCAGTGTTGCGACTTGAGATTGAAAGAATAGCTGAATTCTACTTGGATCCGCGAGCTGAGATCGAGGATCACAGGGTCATATTGTATAAGGTACATGTTGCTCGTGTTTCCAATAGTACAACTTCTTCGGATCCTGAGCTGATGTTCCCGAAACAAATGGCCTGATGATTAGGTGTTACAGATGAGAGCGAAGGAGTACTACAATAGAGTTGCAGAGAAGTACTCCGCAATGATTACCAGAGGAATAGGGGGGACGCTCAAGGACAGGGAGAAGAACTGCTTGATGGGCCTCCTTTCTCCGAAAGAAGGTGAGAAAATACTTGATGTGGGTTGTGGCTCGGGTTTCTATGCGAGTCTAATCAAGCGGTGTGGGGCAAGCGTCTTTTGCGTTGACATCTCTCCTGGCATGGTTGAAGTCGTCAAAAGTCTTGGAATAGAAGCTGAGGTCCACGATGTTGAGAAATTGAGCTTGAACAGAAGATTTGACAAGGTCCTCTGCGCAGGCCCCCTAGAATTCTGCAAGAGCCCCCTAGCGGCGCTAGAGAATCTACGACATCATCTTTCCAAGGAAGGATGTATGGTCCTCTCGGTTCTTAACGTCTCACTGATAGGAGTCGCGTACAAGATTTACCATTTATCCCATGGCATCAGCATGAACCTGTTTTCGCTGAATCGCATTACTGCTCTACTAGATCAGGCTGGGTTCAATATTGAAAAGATCGAAAAGCCTACCTCGTTTATGTATGCAATCAGGGCGAGACTGTAATCAAGCCTCTATGTGTACTAGATAGCTCAGCATTCGCAAGGTTCACAGGTCGTGGTCCATGTCATTTGGACGCTGAGGCCCTGAATCCCTCGGGATGCAGAGTAAGTCTCTTCAAAGCGCTAGGAAATGGGAGCTCCCTTCGGGTCCTACGCTCAAGGCTAAGGCTCAGAGTTGTATAGAGCAGACCCAGGGATAGCTTCAACGGATTGAAGGTGGATTTTCCGTGTAACCTTCGCTGAAACGTCACTTCCACACTATCAGAAATTTTGTTGCCGTAGCCCTTCCGAACCATGTTGTTCATCCACCGCACGTCTATGTCAAGTCCCGGAGCATCTTTCGGAATCGTTTCAAGAAACACTTCTTTGGTGCCTGCCTTGAATCCTGTTTGCACATATTCCAGTCCAAGCAGTATCTTCGTGAGTCTCTTGAACGTCTCAGAGATGAACCGACGGGAGAAGTTCTCTGATCCGTGATTCCTTCCTACGGAGACATAGTACCCTTGATTTGCTATGACTTGAACGAGCTTAGGTATCTCTCTCGGGTCATACTGACCATCGGAGTCTATGACCACGACCACATTGCCTCGCGCTATCTCTACTCCTCTCCGTATTGCGCTTCCGCGGGCTCCGCCGGAGTGGCAAATTTTGATGAACTCGCAGCCAGGCCGCTTCGAGATATTATTCAGGACTTCCTCTGTGCGATCAATCGTGTTGTTAAGAACGAATATCGCTTCAGCCAGCTGAGAGTAATGCTGTCTCAGCGTTTCGAGCCACTTACAGAGCGTTTCGGCGTTTTGTTCTTCGTTCATCGTTGGAAGAACCACAGACACAACTAGCTGATCTGGCGGTATGCATCTATGTCCGGGCATGCTGGGCGTTCCCGTGCGTTTAAGCTCCACAGGTTGGCATTTCGATTCGAAGGCCAATAGGCCTTAGCGTAACCTGTGGCCACTCTTGAGGCGCGACCTCTGCTATGGCGCTTTTCAGCCTTTAGATTTTCGGTCGGAGATGTACAAGATTAGTGAGGCTCAGACATCGTCAGGGAAGATTCCGAAGTTCAAAGTCTTAAGATGAAGATGTGTAACATCTTTCTCTGATTCAGTTGAGAAACTGCCTGACAATTGATCTGGAATCGATCTCACATAGATACCTGACCGAGAGGAGATATCTGTCTGAAGCGGGAAGGAGAGTAGTCGACGTTGAGAAGAACAGGAGAGCTCTTGACTCAGATTTTCTTCTTTCTTCCACTAGGAAGATGCTGCAGGCTATCAGGCGACATGGGCATGCAGTGACCTTCTTCGTTGTGGGCGAAGTATACGAGTGGTACCCTGCTCTTGTTCAAGAGATAAAGGAGATGGGTCACGAGGTGGCTCACCATTCCCACACACATTTTCCAATCGATACTCGCGTTTCTTTGAGAAAGGAGCTTCAGAAATCCGGCAAATTTCTTCTGACCTTCAGGCCTAAAGGCTTCCGGGCACCCAGAGCGTCCGTCAGCCGTGAGTGCGCTGCAGAATTGGCGAACCACGGGTTCGTTTACGACAGCTCAAGCTATGGCCCCTTCAGGGACTCCAGACTGGTGTCAGGTGTCATCGAAGTGCCCATCTCAACCTATGGACCGCGTTCGGGTTCACACCTGACTCTTCCTAGGCCTCTCTCCTTTGCATTGCTTCGAAATTGTGAGATACCGTTTGGGTCAGGCTATTTCATAGCACTTCTTTCATCGATAAGCCCGAGCTTGGTAAGCTACTTTATCAAGAAATCGAACAAGAAAGGCTTCCCTGCAATACTTTCTCTTCATCCTTGGCAACTATATGAAGGACACATCAGCTCATTGCTGAAATGGGGGCCGTCACGACTGGGAATCTTGCCCTACGATTTCTCCTGCCACCGTGCGTTCGAACACCTTCTCAGAAGCCATAATTTCTGCACGGTGTTTGAATTGCTTGAGACCATGAATATTCTCTGAGCACAGTTTTCGTCCGAGGAGATATTGCTCGACCATACGTCGGTTTCAAACCAAGCACATGCTTAAGGGGGGCCGCGAGCTTGAGCGGTTGAGCTGTCTCGCCCCAGAGACTCAGTTACCTAAGTGCCTTGCTCATCACTATGGCGCTTTCACCGTTCTGGTAGTAGAACGGTATTTGTCTTGTCTCTTGGAATCCAAGCTTCTTGTACAGTTCTATGGCTGGCCTATTTGACATTCTGACCTCTAGAAAACATTCCTCAGCATTCTTCTCGATAAAGCTCTGTGTGGCTTCTTCCACAAGTTCGCTAGCTACACCTCTCCTTCTGTGTTCAGGAAGGACTGCGACCGATACTACGTGTCCCTTTCTAGCAAAGTGGAACCTGCTTGCCTCCGAGAAGCCTCGCTCCAGTCTACACATGATGTATCCAACTATTCGATTGTCATTCAATGCAACAAGAAATCCCTCTGGATGTTTTGCATGGATGTCCAGAAAAAAAGTTGACGTATAGTTTTCCGGCAAGCAGGTTCTGTTTATTTCCATTACACTTTCCAAGTCTCCCGATTCGAACCTTCGAATTCTGATAGCTTGCACTGCATCCAAGGTTCGGTCAGCCTCTTGTGTTGAGGATGAGGTATAAGATCTTGTCGAAGCTCAGTAAAACCTGGTTGCCCGTTTTCAAAGTTGTCTGCAATGGATTTATATGATGTTCTATCGCTCGATACGTGAAGCAATCAAGGGTCCGTAAATGTCACAGCCGCTCGATAGCACAGAAAACAAAACCGTTCCCTTCGCTGAAGCCAAGGCCTCCGTATCGTCGAGGTTCACGATCACCGATGCGTATCAGGATCCTCAGAATGTTCCCACGTTTGGGATAGTTCATGAACCTGCCAAGAAGAAGTTTGAAGGCCTAGTTGATGAGTTGTCTGACAGGGGCCTGGTTCCGACGCTCCGGTTGGAAGGAGATGACCTTCTGATAAGGGTGTACCCCAAACCCACGCCAAGACCAACGAGGCCACTGCTAAACGTGGGTCTCTTTGCGGCCACGATTGGAACAGTCTTCGCCACGGGACTTGTGCTCTGGGAGGGGTCGGTGGTGCAGAGAGAAGTGCTTATGCCTGAAGCCAACGCCTATCTTCAGGTAGGCCTCTTCGTCCTATCACTTCTGGGGGTAGTCGGGCTACATGAGTTAGGACACAAGATCGCATGTGAAGTTCACAACATGGATTCCACGATGCCATACTTCATCCCAGGCATCCCGCCGACCGGCACCTTTGGCGCAGTGATCTCGCTCAAGAGCCCTCCTCGCAACAGGGACGCACTGTTCGACCTTGGGTTCAGTGGGCCTCTGGTGGCTTTCGTGGCCCTGCTGATAGTGACAATCCTGAGCGTCCAGGCCGCCTATCTGGTTCCGATAGGGCAGGCGATATTATGGAACAAGCTGAAACTTGCGCAGTCAGCGTCTTGGCCTGAATATCCTCTCCTGTTCGACCTACTCATTCCGGTCGTCAGGCCCCATCCATCGGGGTTCGCACTTTTCTTCACACAGATCGAGTTTGCTGCCTGGGTGGGCAGTCTGATCAGCTATCTGAACCTGTTGCCCATCTGGCAGCTCGATGGTGGGCATCTATCCAGAGCGCTGTTCGGGTCGAGGGGGCACAGAATTACAAGCTATCTTGGATTGGCGGTGATGGTCATATCAGGGTTCTGGTTATTCGCTCTCCTTCTTTCGATAATGATGTTTGCCAGAAGAGGGCTATCGGGGGTGACACCTCTCGATGATTGGTCGCCTATATCCACATCAAGGAGACTTCTGTACGTGATTGTCGTCGTAATGATAATCCTTCTTTTCGTCAGGCTCTAATATTGGCGTGAGTATGTGCCCGGTGAGTTTGGCAAAGACTGACAACGCTTATTCGACGAGACGTGGTTCCATGCGAAACGGCACGTCTTGAACCAGTAATGATTGTGCGTACCGACGGTAAGCGCGGACGAGGACAGACTGCGGGACTTTAGAGACCCTAGGTTTGGGATAACCCTCTGATTGTGATTGCTCTCGATTAGGTCAGGTCTTCAGCAAGCAACGATGATAGTCCGATGCAACTTCTTCTGCGTGCTGTGAGCGCAAAGACCGCTCTGCGAGACATATGCGGCGTTCTCAGGCATACGTTTGAGGAATACAAGGCGTCGCGAATATTCTAGGCCAATCTGATGAGCGGGTTGATCTTGTTGCCGTCGGCGCCTTTCGAGATATGAATCTGCTTTGCCGTTCCCGCCCTAGGTGCTGTAATTTCGTTTTCCATCTTCATAGCTTCTGATATTAGCAACGCCTGCCCAATATCTACCTGTTCTCCCCTGTGAACTAAAATAGAGGCTACTCACCCTGGCATTGAGACATACACTGCTGCTTCCGTATCAGGCTATTTTTGGCTGTCGTCGACAGAGATTTCGCCCCTTTTTGCTTTGACTTTTTTGAGCTCGACGGGAGCTTCAGGGAGACTCCTTGGGGGAATGAAGGCCTTCGGGGAGCTGAGGAAGTGTCGTGGCTCCATGCGGGACAACGACGACTTTCGAGTCTTTTCCAACTGTTCTGAGGGCTGTTTGAAGCGCGGCATTGGCCGTCACGGACGGACGCAGTTTGAAGATGTTTGAAACGTAGTAATCCGGAATAGTTGATAGGAGATAGATTTTCACTTTTTCAGACGCCTTCATCAGATAATATGCCTTGTGTCCTCCGACGGCGAACTTCTTCTTGATCTCCTGTTCAACTTGTCGTGATTTGTCAAACTTGCTCATCCAACTATAGAAAATTTCGTTGCCATGCCCCTCCGGACATTCAGCGACGAGAACTATTGCACCGCCTTCGTTCACGATGTGCAGCGTTTGATGAACCGCTTTGATCGCCTGGTACAAGTCAATGTCTCTCGGTCTTCCTCCCGGGCTCACAACTGCGATGTCAGCTCTTGCTTCACAAGGAACCTTGCACATCTTGTCCACCAGCTTGACTCCGGTCATGAAGGCCTCGTCGAGGCTTCCTGAGAACGCTCCTACGAGTTCATCCCTTCTGTTGAGAACAACGTTCAAGATGAAATCCACTCTAGCCATCCTCGCCGCCTCTGTCATGTCTTCGCTCACAGGATTCCCCTTCAGGAGCCCCGGAAGGGCCTTTGGATGCAACAACAAAGCGTGATTATGCAGGATACTTTGAGATCCAGATATAGCTGGAAGCACACTCTTACGTCCTCCTCCATACCCTGCGAAGTAGTGCAGCTCAACATTGCCTGTAAGGATTCTGACATCAGCTTCTGTGAATGTCTTGTTGACGTAGACTTCGGTTCCGCGGCTGGTGTCGCCTATGTAGGTCAAGTGATCGGATTTGCACTCGTGACTGATAACTTTCACACGGCGGGCATAGCTTATGCCAACAAGCCTAGCTATTTCTTCATCTGTTGCGGGCCTGTGTGCGCCCGTGCCAATAATGACGGTCACGTCTTCGATTTTGACTCCCGCGTCTGTCAGTCTATCGAGAAGTGGAGGTAGTAGCAGATGAGTCGGTGTTGGCCTAGTTGCGTCATTTATGACGATCGCAACCTTCTCTCCCCTTGAAGCAGCTGAGCCCAAAGACCCTACACCTATGGGTTTCTCGAGTGCTCGGATAATTTCCCGTGCCGGATCTTCTACTGGGGCATCATCTCTGGGTTCAATCACTCCCTGAAAGTTTTCCTCTGGGATCCTGACTGAAGCTTCTGTCCTTCCGTATGGAAGCCATATCTCCACCATGGGTCCAAACCTGCCTCTGTCGAGTCAGCTTGGGATATACACATCAGGAAACGTCTGATTTCAGATATTAGCTTCGACCAAAAACGTTAAAGACCATCATCGAAACCCCTATGAACGGTGTCTCGATGGCAGTCAGTAGAGATTCCCTAAGTAGGGGACAGATTGCCATTACGTGGTTCAATAGGTATTCCGGAATACAGTTGAAATCCCGCCACATGGGTGTTGTGATTGACCCAGTTGAAGTCGACGAGTCAATTCTCACCGAGATCGATGCGATTCTGGTAACGCATGAACACTTTGATCATCTTGACGAAGGAACAGTCATCGACCTTCAATCCAAGACCAATTGCCAAGTAATATGTGACAAAGCGTCGTACGACCGGCTGAGCGCCGCCATTCCATCAGGCAAGCTCTCTGCAGCGAATGTCAAAGACGAGTTCCAGATCAAGGACGCAACGATACATGCCGAAAAGAGTTCGCATCCAGCAGAGGCGCCATTGACCTACCTCATAACCAGCGAAGATGGGGTCACGCTGTATCATACGAGCGACAGTTTACCGTTCAAGGAGATGGCCGACATAGGCAAGAAGCATGATGTGGATGTATGCATGTGCACGATAGGCATCGCTCCTAGCGCGAGTCCAAGAACTGGCGCTGAGATTGCTAACCTCGTCAAACCGAACCTGGCCGTTCCGTATCATGGCAAGGCGGAGAAGGAATTCGTGACTATACTCGCGAAGATTGCTCCGAAGATAAAGTCTTGTATAGTCAAGCAGGGAGAAACCCTCGTGTATCCGGCAGAAAAGGTATAGGTGTAGCATGTGAACCGGAGGAAATCGAAAGAGGATATCTGCCAGATCCTCGTGAGGACAGGCGCCCTGAGGTTTGGGACATTCACGCTCACTAGCGGAAAAGTGAGCCCCTACTACATAGACCTGAGAATTCTACCGAGCTTTCCCGAGGCCTTCGACATCGTTACAGGTGTCTATGAGGAAACTGCTAGGATTGAGATCGGAATCGGCAAGTTTGACAGGATTTCCGGGCTTCCGACCGCAGGAATCCCTTACGGAGCAGTCCTAGCCTTTAGGATGAAGAAGCCCTTCGTATATGTGAGAAAGGAAGCAAAGACCCATGGCAGAGAACGAAGAGTCGAGGGATTACTGTCGCCAGGCGAAAGAGTCCTAATAGTGGACGACCTGATCACAACAGGGAAGAGCACGCTTGAGGCGATTGACGCAGTAAGATGCGAAAGCGGCGTGGTCGACGATGCACTGGTCCTGATTGACCGGGAAGAAGGAGGATCGGAGGCGCTAGAAGCGGCCGGTGTAAAGCTTCACGCCTTTCTCAAAGTAACGGAGATCGCGAACACCCTCTACAGTATGGGATCTATCGACAAGAGACAGTTCGAGGAAATCATAAGGCAAAAAACGAGATGAAATGGGGCTTCCGCATCGACAAGGCGGCTTCCGGAGCGGGGTTTCAGCATTCTACTCCCCCCGAGTCCGATACACGTTGACACTTGCAGATACGTTTAGTAGTTCATCTCGACTTAGATGTCGTCGGGTGCCTGTGACGATTGCCATAGATCAATGATAAACCAAGAATGAGCTCAATCCTGGGGTAGCTGAGGCACCCATCTCGGTTTCGTCTTGTTCTCTGCCATCTCTGAGAACTACGCCTGTCTCTATCTTCGTTGGTTGTCTCGCAGAGAACATGAACTTGAACCGGTCCTTATGTGCACTGGCGCCATCGCCTTTGAAAAACATCCTTTGCTATCCAACCATCATGGGCGGACGAGAAGAGCCTTTCGTGGTTATACAACGCCTGACGGGTCGGATCCTTTCGAGGCTCGGCGCGAGGCGTTGTTCATATTACGTAAGAGAGATTTTTGAGAAGAACTCTCGAAGTGCATCTGCTTGATCGTAATTGGTGTTGAAGTAGTATCTTACTATCGCGCCTCCTCTGGATATAATCAGGCCTCGCTCAAGCAGTTTTCTCACGTGCTTTGATGCGACTTGGCGCTTCAAACCTGTCACTTGACATATTCTGTACTGTGTGAAGGCGTGGTCAGGATGCTTGGCGAAAAGTCTTAGAATTCTGAGTCTTGCCTTCGATCCCAGAAGTTTCTCCATCTCAAGGGCACGGCTGTCATTTCTTATTTTGAGGTTTACTGTTTCTCTCATTTCTGATCATGTTCTCCAACTCTGTCTGGAGGATTTCGACCGGAATCTCCGGAAGGCTTATCAGAAGTCTTCCTTCAAGACGCTTCATGTTGATGAATCCAGTTTTGGAGAGTTCTGTTAAGACCCCCTGCAACTGGGCGATCCCAATCTTTGTCAGATCGTATTCTTCACAACATATCTGATAGGCCTGCCTAACATTCTTGAGATCTACATACGCTTCATCAGGTTTCAACCCTCGTGCCACGGCGAGGAGTATCGCTTTCTCTTGAGTAGAGAGGGGGATCAGATCGTCTCGTCTGATTCGTGGATGTATCTTCGACCGTGCTTTTCTGACATGTTCTGGAGTAACTCTCTTGGCGTCTTCAAGATCGGCGTATCTCCCTGCGAAAGCTAGAATCTCAATCGCGTATCTGGCATCTCCTTGCTCCCCGGCGATATCGGCTATGAAATCGATGACTTCCTCGGATACTGTGTGTGGTTTGAAAGCTTCAATCGTCCTCTGAATTAAGATACTCTTCAGCTCTGAGGTCTGATAGGGAGGAAGCTCAATCGTATTCGCGCCGAAAAGGGTGCTCACCGTGCTGGGATCGAGTTGGGGGAGTTCGTATATGCCATGGTTTCGGGCAACGAAGATCGCTGCTATTCTCCTTGGGAAGTTAGCGAGTTCTTCACTTAGTCTTGTGAAGTCATAGATCACGTTCTCGCCGGTTCTCCTTATGAAGAAGTCAACCTCATCCAATGCTAGAAGCAAGTAGAGGTCGTTATCGTTCAAATAGTCATAGATTCCTCGGAGCATCTGGCTTGGACTGTATCCCCTTACTGCGAGCTCGCGTGGGTTTATCTTCATAGCCAAATTCAATACCAAAGACCATCTGCTCTCAACTGTTCGACAGTTCAAGTAAACATAAACTAGATTGATCTCTCGGCTTTTTGCAACCTTAACGAGGTTCTCGCCAAAATACTTCGCCAGAACAGTCTTACCTACACCGACTCCCCCAAAGATCAGCGCCCTAGGGCTGGCTCTACCTGGATTGTCTAGCAAGAGATGAAATGCCTGTGCTAGGCGCTTGAGCTGAGCATCTCTATGTGGTAACCTGGATGGCATATAGTCAAAGTCAAGCTTGGACTCGTCGATAAACACAGAATCCTTGATCCTTGAAATGGCTACCTCTATGTACTCTGCCACTTCCTCTTCCACACAAACGAATTTGACAGCGCCATTTCATGAACGAGATGGCCCTCGTTAATATAAGCAAGAGAGAGAAACGAAAGTAATGGAGAAGATTCTTTCTCGACTATCGCGGAAATGAACTAATCAAAGCGTTCTATCAGGATTCAATACTAGTAGCCCAATTTCTTGTCAACGAGATTCACCAGACGTTGGCCCGACGTGTAGCGCCGCAGGTTCTCACAGAAAACATCGCATATCCTAGTCCAATAGTCTGGTGTTGAGCCAGCCACATGCGGTGTAATAATCACGTTCTCCATACGCCATAGTTCACAGTCTGGAGGAAGAGGTTCCTCTTCGAACACGTCGAGACCGGCGCCTGCTATTGTGCCGTCCTTAAGGGCGCCAACAAGTTCGTGCTGTCGAACAATTCTGCCACGGCTCACATTGACGAGAACGGCGTCACGCCTCATTGTTGAGAGTTCTTGCTCTCCGATCATGCCCTCGGTCTCTCGGGTCAAAGGCACCGAGAGAACAACAAACTCTGACCGTTCCAGCAAGGTCCGGAGTCCTGACGGAGCGAATAGCTCGTCTACGTAGCTAGGTGGGGCAGTCGTATCCTTGTCAACGGCCAGGACCTTCATGCCGAAACATTTTGCTTTCCGAGCTATCTCCCTCCCAATGACTCCGAGGCCCACGATTCCAATGACCTTCCGCTGAAGTTCGTCGCACTCAAGCTTAGCCCACCTTCTCTCCAGCTGATATCTCATAAACGTGTTCAGCCGTCTGCTGAAGGCCAAGATTAGGGCAAGGGCATGGTCAGAAACCTGAGCAAAATGGATGCCCCTTGCGTTCGTAAGCATGACTTCCGACGAAACGAACTCAGGGAAAAGGAATCTGTCAACTCCTGCCGCTACAGCCTGGACCCACTTCAGCTTCTTAGCAGCCGCAAACATATCCTTCGTAAACCTGCCCGCCAGCAGAACTTCTGCGTCAGCCGTAGCCAAGACCAAGGCGCTTGGATCTGTGCCCTTCTGGATGTCAATGCCGGGCATGCATGTACGAATGCGATCGACATACTCTTGGTCGAGGTCGAACGAAACGAGAATTCTTAACATGGAAGGCTCTTTCCGCAAGGAAACGTTAGGCCTTGAGCCGTCTGGGGGGATGTGGGATGTTCATGTTTGGGTTCAGCACTAGCGTTTGTCGCCCTTCTTCTCAATCATATGGAGCGCGGCTGCGAGAGCAAGAGGTACCGCAACCGCTACAAGCATGAGGAACTGAGCGATTCCGATCCCAGCCTCAGATACGAGCGCTTCTCCTTTGGGTCTGGCGTATCCCGAAGCAACTATTTCCCCTGTGAGGTCCATCCACACTCCGAACTCTGTGATTGACGTATTGAGTTCCCTTCTGGCGACGAGGTCAACGGTGTGACCCAGCTTGACCCTGTAACTCGTTTCTCCTCTAGCCATGTTGTAGGCCATCTCCCACTTGGGAAGAGGTGTCTCGATAGGTTTGAACTGAAGCATAGTGATGTTGCCAGCAATGTCCCTTGCCCTATAAGGGGTTATTGGGGTGGTCCGGTTGTCGTAGAAACGAGTGGCGGTCATGTTCTCGTAGCGAGAGATGGCGTCACGAAAGTAAGCCTTTCCCACCAGATTGTAGTTTGCACCCTCCGCCGAGAGATCATCCGTGACGTTGAACGCTCTCCAAGTCAGATTTGCAGTGATGACTTCTTCCCGCTTTGAGACGACCCCCACGATATCGAACTCTACGGAAAGGCTGATCGTGTTGTTCGTGAATGTGCAGAGGACAGAAAGGCTCTTCACCGACGCCTCGGGAATTCTGGTCTTGACGTGTCTCTCAAGAGCTCTCGCAGCATTGGCCAACGAATCTCCAGAAACGGTGATTTTCTTCTCAAATAGGCTTGTGATGTTCTGGGTTAGGCTTGACGATGCCTTGACATGAACACGATCTGGCTCGATTGTGGCGGAGAAGCTTGACGCAGATGTTGTCATCACATTTCCGAACAGGATGATTGCGATGAACGACGCAACAATTAGCGTTCTGTTCATCTGGCAGTCCTCTGATCTATTGCCCTTCTCCGAGATCTGCAAGCTGACTTGAGATGGCTATATAATCCCTTTGAACTGCGTTGCGCTCTTGGGTGCTTCTTACCGTACCTTCGTCCCAGCTGGGACGTCACCTTCAACAGTCAGCCAGATCGGTCTTCCCTGCAGATCAGCCGCGAGCAACATTCCTTTCGACTCGACGCCGGCTATCATCTTCGGTTGAAGGTTCAGCAACACAACAACCGTTCTTCCTTGAAAGTACTCGGGCGAATAGTACTCTGCTCCTCCCGCTATTGTTTGAATCTGCTGGTCGCCGACATCTATCTGAAGCCTGTAGATCTTCCTCTTTTCAGGAATTCTCTCCACTTTCACGACTTTCCCAGTCCTGAGGTCCAACCTTTGGAAATCCCCAAGCGAGATCAAGCTCATTGTAACCACCTTCCCGATAGATAGACCAAAGAACCTAAAAGAGTTTGGCGATTTCCTGACGGGGCTAACTCAGTCGTGGAGGACAAATGGGTAGCTAGCACTGCGTTCAAGCTCTGCCAAAGTGCTCTTTTTCGGCTGTGATTGGACATCGCCCAATCAACCCTTCACAAAAAAGACGTGGTTACACTGGCTGTCTCCGTTCATCAAGGTCTTGGTCAGTGAGAGGCCAAGCCTAGGATTGAAGGATCTGACGCTGGGCTCATCTCCCTCGCAGAGCCATCTTCCAATATCTTGTGCGTGTAGCTCGTTGAAAATCTCGGCCCACAGACAACGACGAAACCTGTATCCGACCTGATCAGGCTTGTCCACCACACGCTCCCACACATGAGATCCTATGCATCCCGCCTCAAGCTGCCCGCAGAAAATACGCAAGTCGCCTTCAGGTGTTCCGAGTTCCGAAGCGGGTCTTGGCTCTCGTGCCAGAACTGCCTTCTTCGCAACTTCAACGGCGCCCTGACCGTATTCAAGTTCGAGCGACCGAATGACTTTTACGAGCGCCTTTGCACATGTGATCATCTTCATCTTCAAAAGATCCGCAATAGCCTCCTCGGTCTGCTCGCTGATACGTTCGCTTGTTATCTCTCGAATCGAACCTCTCATTGCCTTCCCTCATCCTGAGCATCTTTCTTGCAGCGAGGTGCTGGCTAGTCACCTCAAAAGCTTGATGAGCGCTTCAGACGCCATCACGCTGGCCGCTTTCTGGGCTTCGACTGTTTGTGCGCCTATGTGGCACGTGCACACAGTGACGCCGTCTGGCTGAGAAACGATCTCCTTCTCCCACTCTTCCGTCGGAGGCTCGTTCTGGAAAACATCGAGTCCAACCCCCGAAAGATGTTTGACCTTGAGTGCTTTGAGGAGGGCACGTCCGTTCACAATCTCTCCTCTCGACGTGTTGATGAGAATGCTGCCTCTCTTCATTCTAAAGATTCTCTTCTCGTCGAGCAGGTGATATGTCGCCTCGGAGTAGGGCACGTGAATGGTGACAATGTCGGAACGAACCAGAAGGTCGTCAAGCTCTGTTGCAACCTCTATGCCCATTTCTGATGTGCGATTTTTGATGTCCACAACATCGTAGCCGATGACGCTGGCTTCGAAGCCCTTCCTCAAGATTCTTGTCACTTCACTTCCGATTCTACCTCCTGCTCCGATTACCCCCACAGCCTTCCCTCTCAGTTCCCGACCGACCAGGCGAGACTTGATCCATTTGCCCTCTTTCATATTGCGATCAGCGAAGCTTACTCGTCGAAGGACATCGAGCATCAAGGCCACTGTCAGTTCGGCAACGCTCACAGTCAAAGCAGCCGGCGTAGACATGACCTGTATGCCGGCCTGTCTTGCAAAGTCAGCATCCACATTGTCAAGACCCGCACCAGCCCTGACGACAGCCTTCAATCTCTTGCCTGCACTTATGACATCTCGAGTAATCTTTGTCCTGCTACGAACCATTACAACGTCATATTCTCCGATAATGCTCAGCAGCTCCTGACTCGTAATCGCTGGCCTCTCGTCAACTCGAAATCCTTCCTTCCGAAGGATCTCTAATCCCTCAGGCTCCACGGGATCACAGACTAGGACTCTCGGAGGCATTGCTAACTCATCCCAGAGTTCACGTTGGGACAGCGAGCCCTTCAAGCTTCCGTTCCAAAGCACTCGCGGCAAGAATGAGAGGATCCCAAACTGGCGCCAACGGAGGAGCATAGCAGGTCTCTATCCTCCTGAATTCCCTGACCGTAAGTTTCATCTGCATCGCCTGTGACGCAAGGTTGGCTCTCCACGAGGCGTGTTCTTCTCCGACTATCTGGGCGCCGATCAGCTGCCTGTCTTCCGGATTGCACAATAGCTTCACGGTGACCTCTTTTGCATCAGGCATGTACGGCAGTCTCGTTGAGGCGGTTACTCTTGCCGAAACTGGTGATAGCCCCAGCATTCTGGCTGTCTCCGTGGTAAGCCCTGCCCACGCCACCTCCAGCCCGAACAGCTTTGTAGTCGCCACCCCTGCTGATGGAAGATATGTCTCGGAACCACCAGCAGCATTGGCCCCGGCTACCAGACCTTGTCTAACAGCTGTGGTCGCCAGTTGTATGAGCAGTCTTCTGCCTGTGATGGAGCACAAGGTTTCCACGCAGTCTCCGGCCGCGTATATGTCGCTCAGGTTCGTCAACATGCGATCGTCTACGAGTATTCCTCCGGCATCCCCAATCTGGACTCCTGCCTCTTCAGCCAGCTTCACATCGGGTTTGACTCTTGTTGCGACTATAACCGCGTCTGCTCTCAGCGCCTCGTTCTTCACAACTATGGCCTTCACCCCTTGGTCACTAACGATCTCGTCGGCAGTTGCGCTTCTCAGAATCTGCACTCTGTCATGTTCAGCTCTCTCCCTTACGATGGAGGCCATGTCGGGATCAAGCACAGCGGGAAGGACCTCTGGAAGGACCTCAACGATGTTCACTCGGTGGCCTTTCTCTCTCAGGGCCTCTGCCATCTCCATGCCAACGAGTCCAGCACCTATGATGACGACTGTTCTCCCACGCGATTCTAAGTATTGTCTGAGGTTTTGAATGTCGCTTAGGGTTCGAACGACAAAGACACCGCTTGCTTCTATTCCTTTTATTGAAGGAACCGTCGGGACAGCTCCCGTTGCTATCACAAGCGCGTCGTAGACGAGCGCTTTCCTATTCCCAGTCTGTGTATCTGCTACTTCGACGGTCTTTTTATCAGGCCAGATTTTCATGCATTCGGTTCCTAGCACGAGCTTTATCTTGTTGACAGATTCATAGAAGCTTGGAGGATGTGAAATTAGGGCCTCCAAGCTCGGAACGATGCCAGAGAACGCGTAAGGTAACCCGCAGCGTGAATATTCCGGCTCACTTTCTCTCGTGACCAGAAATACCTGTGACGATCGATCTATCTTTCTCGCTTGGATTGCAGCCGTTGTTCCCGCAGCACCGGCTCCTACAATCACTATTCTTCTTGCCATTCGCAAGCCTCTAGCGTAGCGATACGGGGAGTTCCGAATATAGATTTTGACAGGAGACAGTCCGGTGAAGAGAGAACGTGATACGGATTGCGAGCTAGCAGGTTCTCATGCTTTTCGAAATCTCAGCTTCAGTTTCTCAAGCACCTGTGGAAGAGTCGTATACTCCATCTCTTCAGGGCCGAGTCTTGCTGGCATGAACTCTCCGTGCCTTCGGATGTAGTCAGTCACTTCATTGGCGATTGCTCTCGATCGGTCGAACGCTGGGTCGTCAAAGAGGTCTGCCGGCTCATTTCCCCCAAGACCCACGAGATGTCCGTCGCAAATATTGTAGCCCAAAGCGACAATCCTCGGAGGCCCGTCGAACAGTGTGCACTTAGCATTCCTCAGACCCACTGGCATGAGAGGTCCATAGTGTGAACCCCTCATGAAACCGGCTACGAGGTGAGGAAATCCAAAAGGTGCAAGGACCTCGCCAGTAGCTGGAAGACCGTGTTGTGTCCGAACTATCATGACTGGATCGTCCTTCCCGACATATCGTCCTGCGATCAGGCTGAGTCTAGTCGTGCTTGAGACAGCTGCAAGAAGGCCATCCGAGGTTCTGAATACTCTCTCGATTATGTATCGTCCTGTCGTTCCAATAAGTGCGATTAGGTCGTACATCTCCCCCGGGCAAGCAATGTCAACGACCTTACTTTCCATTACGTCCATAACTCGAAACGTGAAGCCTCCATGCATGGACGGATCTATGACTAGGCCTGCAGTATTGTGTGGATCCGCGAACATTTTGAATAGAAGATAGTTGAAAG
>Ga0209725_1000917_pt1 | contig 17448 bp, 13 predicted proteins | sample I18A1metaG_FD_184145 | JGI IMG/M metagenome (GOLD analysis project Ga0209725, IMG submission 184145) | Lake sediment bacterial and archeal communities from Gulf of Boni, Indonesia to study Microbial Dark Matter (Phase II) - ​I18A1 metaG... | ecosystem: Environmental > Aquatic > Freshwater > Lake... | reverse complement strand
GGACCCATTCCTCACAGATGACCCGAACAGCCCGAACTATTGGGTGGTGGAATACCAGATATTTGTGCGAGCCTTAGGTAAACCAAACGGCGAAGCATGGATGACATCCGGCTTCCTAGATGAATATGGAACAGCTTGGTACTCGCTTGAGACAATTCATCTCATAAGAAGCAAGAGTGGCCCGCCGAAGTTTGACGACAAGACCCTTGAACTGACGACAATATATGTTGACATAACCAATGACAACACCGATAACCCCGTACGTTATCGGCTATTCGACAACGCATTGTACCAGTACTTCTGGGACTACAACAACCAAGGTCTGAGACTTCTACAGATCAGATTCTACGAGATCCCAACGACTCTCTCTGGCCCAGGCATCTAGGAGCGGCACAACACAAAACGCTCATCTCCATAGTTTTTTGTTGCCCATCTGTGATGCTGATTTTGAAAGGATCAACGGAGCCCCTTTTCACATGCGGTTGACGCGAGCGCCCGCTAATGTCCTCGCAAACCTTCCCTTAGCTAGCTGTTGAGCGATCAGAGGTCTATCGCCGTCGGTATACTTCACGCGAGGAAGATTTGAACCCGCGTAGGAGAGGCGTTTTTCGTCGTCGCTACTATCTGATAGGCAAGATAAGAAGCCCTACTGGAGCACTCAAGACTTTCTCCCGAACTAGTGAGATGGGCCGTCCACCTCGGTTGCGTTGGTGAATGAATCGCCTCTGCCGTGGCTTCAAATTCCACAGCCTAACACCTTCTCTCTGTTCATGAGCCTGCTACCAACTGAGTGATTCAAAGCATACAAATCTTGCGAGCCGTCTCCGGTTGCAAGTCTCACTTGTGGAGAACAGAAGGGCGCTAGCATCTTTCCATCGCTAGCAGTCTTCTACATCCGTCCACTACCGTCCTTAGCCTCTTCGTACCTCTGATTCCCAAGATTATTTCCCGCATGGTAGGAGCGGTTTCGATCAGTCCTCCGTCCATGAAGTCAAGTTGACGGATTCGCAGGGTCCTGTACGCGCCCCGCATCTGAATTGATGTCCCATCGGCCAGCTCCCCGGTCGCGAGTATCGGCTTCAGTTCATCGAGCCTCAGTTCTCTGAAGACACTGTTCGGGACTAATACGAAGCCGGTGAACCCTGTGTCCAAGACCGCCATTACCGAGCCGTTTGGTGGATAGTGTGTGTCTAGGAAGGGGTTGGAGAGTTCGATTGGTACCAGTAGGGTCTCGTCCGTGAAGCTCCAGGTCAAGATCTCTCACGTAGAACGACTAACGCGGAGCCCTAGCTTTTCCACCAACGGAACTGGCTCTGAAGACCGTATCTCGACATTACGCGGATCGATCCCCGCTTTCTTCAGAGCCTTCGCGAGCTCCTCCAAGGATGAGGCCTGAAGTATTGTTCGCCTGCCCCGAAGTGCCACGTACCTTACTGGGGCGGTCTTCGCGGTGTGCGAAGTGCTTGCTTGGAGCCACGTGACCAAAGCGTCCTCAACGGCCTTTGACAGAGATCCGCGAGCCAGACCGTATAGATGAGCTGCTCTCTCTCGAAGCTTCCTTTCCAACACATCGTCGAGCTTGAGGGTGATAACGCCCAAGAGCGCTCCGATGCCTAAGGTCGTAAATATATACTTAAATGCTTATCGAGCCCCGAGTCCTGATGAGTCTTTTGGACTGATGCAAGGGCTCTCTCGAGACCACATTCGTGTGGGTTCAAATCCTACTGCCGCCACCACGTAATTGGATGCAGAGATGCCCACGCCACGAGAGAGGCTCAAGGCAGCAATTCATTTCCGAAAGGCAGACGCCTTGCCTTGGCTGGAGAGCATCTACGACGAGACCGTTTTGGGATGGTTTAGGCAGGGCCTTCCTGCCGACCAGATTACGACGATTGAGTGGGAGATGGGCCGCGGCGGCACAATGCTTCTGAACTGGCCGGCTGTGAAAGGATTCAACCCATACTCCTACTTTGGCTGTCAGAGCTTGTCAGGCTGCCTTGTGCCTGTCGATATCGGACCGATACCTAGGTACAAGCAGCGACTCCTGAGCGAGACGGATCGGCACCGAGAGTACGTTACAGAAACTGGCGCGATAGCACGCAGATCGAAGACCGGCAGGTACGCATGGTACAGTATGCCGATGTATGTGGAATTCCCTGTCAAGGACCGGGAGAGCTGGCAGGAGTATAGGAGACGCCTAGACCCCAGCGACCCAAAGAGATACCCGAAAGACTGGGACGACGAGGCGTACATCCAAACCTTCGAGGCCTACCAGGACGGCGGCACCATGCTCAGGTTCAACGGTTTCTACGGCTTCGGCGCCCAACTGATGGGGATTCCGGCGTTTAACGTAATGTTCTACAGGGACCCCGAACTGATCCACGACATGATCCAGTACTGGGAATACTTCACAGTCGAAACGATCCGGACAGCCGTCGAGACTCTGAAGGATAGAATTGATGCGGTGTACTGGTGGGAGGACATGGCTGATAGGCATGGACCCTGCGTTTCGCCGAAGCTCTTCAAGGAGTTCTTCCTACCACACTACAAGCGAGTCACAGCTTTCCTCGCAAAGAACAAGATAGACCGGATACTGATGGATAGCGACGGTAACATCAACCCAATCTTAGGTTTGATTGTGGATTCAGGAATCAACGGCCTATGGCCTCTAGAGGTCAACGCTGGCATGGACGCGGTCGCGATAAGAAAGAAGTATGGGGAGAAGTTGTTTCTAGCTGGCAACCTCGACAAGGCCGAGTTGGCGAAGGGCGGACGGGCCATGATGAGGGAGGTTGATTCCAAAGTTCCGGTTCTGAAAGAGATGGGCGGCTACGTACCTGGAGCGGATCATCTGATTCCAGTCGAGTTCACTCTGGAAAGATTCAAAGAATACGCGGAATACATCAGGAAACTGTTGCCGTTCGACTGAATCGTCTCCCGAATACGACTCTCGAGGATATGTAAGTGAGCAGCCCGCTTGGAAGAGATGAGTCCCCTCAGCTAGTCGAGCGTGGCATGCGGTGGCATCTGGTCTTCTATTTCCACACATAGCGCTGACTGCGAGGACAATTATAGCCTACTTCGGGAACGTTGACGGTGCTCAAGATCTTGACGATGCATGCTCAAGACTTGGCGATCGGGTATACTCCGTATTTCATAGCCGTGAGCGTGAATGTTTTGAGAACTTGCTCGTACCCGAGGGACAGAATATCTCCTATGTCTTCAGTAATGCCCAAGAGGAAAGCGTCCCCTGGCGCCGCGCTCCTCAACATGCTGATCGTCTCTTTTTCAACTCCATCGAGCCCCGTCTCGAGATAGACTGTGGCAGGGAGGTTTGCCCAGATGACTTTTCCTTTCCAAGCTGCTCTCGCCTCTTCCAAGGATAGATCACCGATGGGCGGTGGAGTGAATGCTTCGATGACATCTATCTTGGTCTTTGCGATCAGATCGCGGAGACACTTCAGCTTCCCGTCGAGGTGGTTCATGACGATCTTGTCCCTCTTGTGGAGAATGCCTGCGACATCGTCATAGAATGGCATGCAGTACCTCTCGAATAGGACTGGGCTGGTGACAACTCCTGTGATATTGTCCCCTAGTAGAACAACTTCTGCAGGAGAGTCCGCCACTACTCCGTACATCTCTAACTGCTTCTTGCAGAGGAGCCCGTACAGGTCATCGAATTCTTTTCTGTGCATGCGGTAGTCTAAAGCGAATCGCTTGTAACCCATCAATTCCAACAGCATGTGTTGCAGCGGAGACTTTGCGGGCATCTCAACCACAATGCCGTCATCACCCATGACTTCGGTGGCGTTCGCGAAATCTTCGTAGTTGGCGAAGTATTCCATATCATCGATGATGGACATCACAGTCTCGTAGTCTCGGACATCTTTTATCGCCCACTCAAGAGGCCACTCAACGAGGGTATAGCCCCACTTGTACTTCTCCGAGACGCTCCCAGCAGGGCCAGTAAAGGTTCTCTCGACTATATGCTTCTGTTTCGCGAGAGATATCATTCGATCATCTGGAGAGAAGGAGAGCGTATCTTCCGTTGTCTGCATTTTTGCCCTAGTGGTGCTGATCCCATACACTGGTAAGGCGATTTCCACTAAACCCAGACCCATGTTCCTTGATTCACGTTCTATCTGGCCTCTAGGCATCAGCATCGTGTAAACCGTGACAGGTACCGCGTCAGGTTCTTCACGTCTCAGCGCCGCCATTATTCTCTCTTTCACATTCACTCAAAACCACCCGCCGATGCCCAACCTTTGCACGTGTTGACGCCCGCGACAGCCTCAGGAGCGTAGGCGTCAGCTCCGATCTTTTCGGCGAATTCTCGACTCAACGGCGCGCCGCCAATTATTACACGCGTTTGCGTTCTGAGCCCGGCCTTTTCGAGTTCCTGTAGCACCTTGCCCATCTCAGGCATCGTCGGCGTTATTAGCGCAGACATCCCCAGCACGGTAGGCTTATGGACACGTGTGGCCTCAACGAAATTCACGGCTGGGACGTCTTCTCCCAAGTCGATGACATCGAATCCCGCGGCTTTCAAGAGCATCTCGACTACGTCTTTGCCGATACTATGGAGATCGCCTTCCACGGTGCCTAGAACGACTCTTCCAACCTTTACTTCGCTCTTCTCGAGATGCGGCTCGAGGATTCTCAATCCTTCCTGCATAGCCTCGCCTGCCGCTATGAGATCAAGTAGAAAGTATTCTCCGGCCTGAAACTTCCCTCCGACGACGTTCATACCCGGAACCATTGCCTCATCTATGGCGAGCGAAGGTGAGATTCGCGCGGTGAGGGCTTTTTCGCATGCCTCTCGTACGCCGGCAATGTCCGCACCCACGATAGCCTCCTTCAGTGCGGTCAGGATTTCGCCTTGTGTCATCCCGTTCGCCAATTCTTGCTTATCTGGATAGGGCACTTAGCGTTTGTCATAGCCCGTCTCGTGCTACTGTGAAGTGACGGTTCGCGGCATGTAGCCCCTGACGAGGCGCAGTACACTCACTACCAAAACCCCCGTCAAGATGGCTATTCGTGTTTTGCATGATTGACTCTCTGGTGGAGTCTCAGTGAAGATGTACTTGAGGTCGAGACCCGTGGCCTCTCGCCCGAAAACAGCCGTCTAGTAGGTAAGACGCCATCGACTAGAACGCGTTTACCGAGCTACCGCAGCGGATATTTCCCGTACTTTCGTGCCTCATCGACCATCGCGTAAACGTTCTCGACCTTCACATTCGCGTGGATGGAATTGCTCGAGGTTAGGACGAATCCTCCTCCTTTGGCGGCAGCGTCTATGCATCTTCTAACGTCATTTCTTACGTCTTCTTCGTTACCGTATGGCAGAACGTACTTGCAGTCGACATTTCCGAGCAGGCAAATCCTTCTTCCGTATCTATCCTTCACATCGGATAGGTTCATCGGACCCGGTTCGATCGGATGTAGACCGTCTATGCCACTGTTACATATGTCATCGAGAATTGGATAGAGGTTGCCGTCCGAGTGCTTTAGCACCGGAATGTGGTGTCTGTGAGCAATTTGCACGATCCTCTCCAAGTGAGGAAGCTCATATTGCTTGAAGAACTTTGGGCTGATCAATGGTCCGTGATTGTCGGCATAGTCATCCGTGACGAACAAGACATCCACTCCAGCTTCTATCATCGCCTCGGCAAATCTTCGACATGCCGCGGCGATCTTATCGATGAGATTCCTCGCAAACGTTGGATTCCTGTAGAAGTCAATTCCTATCTTGTCGATTCCTCCCCGAACCTGAAATGCAAGATGCCAACCAGAATGAACTAAGCCCATCGTAACAATGTCCTCGCCCTTCATCGGCTTCAAGATCGTTTCCATCATTTTCACAATATCAGGGTGAAACCCATCTGGCGGAACATAATTCTCCAAATCTTCAGGCGTCCCTACGAGGCCGCCCACGAAGTACGTGGTCTTGCCCTTTGGGCTTCTTTCCATTATCCTCCCCCACTGATCGATGAACCTTGCAGCGCCAAGGACCTTCGGAGCGAAGCTCTTCGTGATTAGAGAATAGTCAGAGAATACTGGCGCGGCATCAAAATCCAGCTTTCTGCACGCTTGGACCATAGCAAGCCTAGAGTCGATTGAGGATTGCCAGTCGCTGGCTTCCATCATGCTCAATGCGTAATTGCGCGGTCTCTGCGCAGGAAGCGTGTCCTTGCCCAAGACTCCCTCTACAATTGGAGGGTCTAGTCCTGCGTCGGTTATCGGCACATAGTCAGGCTCTTTCAAATCCAACGCTGCGAAGAATCGATTTCGGTGATTCATCGTATCTTGCGACTCACTAGCCAGTGTGTTCATGTGCAAGCTTTAATATGTTGAGTACGGCGCACGGTTCTGGAGTCAACGTTCAGTCTGACCGCCGTTCAGCCCGCACGAAGCGATAGAATCAACAAGCATGAGGTCTTCCAACAGTTGAGATTGAAAGATAAGGTCTCGGTAATCACTGGCTCCGGAAAAGGCATAGGCAAGTCGATCGCCCTGCTTTTTGCGCAAGAAGGTTCCAAAGTTGTTATTTGCTCAAGAACGAAGAGAGACTTGGATCAAGTCGAAGAAGAGGTCTCCCGAAGGGGCGGTGCCTGCCTATCCGTCGTTGCTGATGTCGCTGAGAAGAACAGTGTTGATCGCCTTGTAAGCCGTGTTCTCGACCAATATAGAAAGATCGACATACTAGTCAACAACGCCGGGATATTTCCGAAACGAGACCTCGTCCACATGTCCGAACAAGAATGGGACAACGTCATCGACACAGACCTGAAAAGCATGTTTCTGTGCTGCAAAGCGATCGTGCCGGTTATGATCCCGCAGAGGAAAGGAAAGATTGTCAATATCTCATCGGTTACTGGCACGCTCGTGAGCTCACCTTTCTTTACACACTATTCCGCGGCCAAAGCCGGGGTTATGGGATTCACTATCTCATTGGCTTTAGAGTTGGCACAGCATGGAATAAACGTGAATGCGGTTTCGCCTGGGAGCATAATCACTCCTGGTTATGAACGTCTCTCAGACAGGACCGATGAAATAGCGAGGTCCATACCGTTAAGGAGGCTTGGCGACCCCATTGACATAGCCTACGCAGCTTTGTTCCTTGCCTCCGAGGAATCAGACTACATTACTGGTCAGACAATAGTGGTAGATGGCGGCAACGTGATACAGGAGCACAAGAAATAGTGTGCGTACGTTTGTCGTTTCAGCGGCGGACTAGCCTATAACTTCCTACGCGATCTTCTTCAAAGGATCAGAGGGATCTAAACTCTTTGATGCTGAGGGTACGGTGAGAGTCACCTATCCAGATGAGGCAATGACTCTCGGATGGCCGTCGCCAGTTCTTCTATGTCCTTCTCCGTGTGTGAAAATGAAAACCCGTGATGATAGATGTGTCTGGGCAGAAAGCGAATACCTCTATCCTGCAGACGCTTTTGGAGTTTTAGGAATCTTTCTCCGGTTCCACTATCCGTGGATATTGCGTCCCTATAGTTCGTGACCTGATGGTCGCTGAAGTAGAACGTGAATTCTCCTCCGAGCCCTTCAACTCTTATGTTTGAGCCTAGGTCTGCCGAGATCTCCTCGACGCGTTTTGTGAGCTTGTCTGTTAGATCGTTCAGGTGTTTTGCTACGCTGCCATCTCGTAATTCAGCCATGGTTGCTTTGCACGCGGCTACTGATAGATGATGGGCGTGAAATGTACCCCCGAAAATCACACCCCCAAATCCCCCGATTGAGCCCAGTTTCGTATCTGGGCCTGAGGCCTGTAGTATGTCCTTCCTCCCGACTACCGCGGCGATTGGATAACCGTTCGCTATCGCCTTCCCGAATGTTGAGATATCCACCTCGACGCCGTAATATTCCTGTGCACCACCTGGGGCGCCGCGAAAACCGGTTATCACCTCGTCAAAGATCAGTGGCACGTCGTTATCCTTCGTAATCTCTCGCACAGACTGGAGATAGCACTCCCTTGGCATGATTGCCCCGCAATTGTGAATTATTGGTTCTATTATCACGGCCGCCAGCTCCTTCTTGTTCTTCTTGACGCTGTCCTCCATAGCGTCGCTGTCATTGAATGGCACAACCAAGGTGTTCTTGATTACATCCTCGTGTACAAATCCAGCTGATTCCGGAATCGTGTGAGGCGCCCTCTCAGGACCTGCCCTATCGAGTGGAGGCCGATAACTGGCGCAAGCGTAATCGTAGGTACCGTGCCAGGCTCCCTCCGTCTTGAGTATCTTCTTCCTTCCGGTGTAGCCTCTGGCAATGTGTATTGCTGACATCACGGCGTCTGAGCCTGAACCTGCGAATCTAGCCATCTCCGCGTGCGGGATCATCCGCACCAAATCTTCGGCCGCGCTTACAGTGAGTTGAGACTCGTATCCAGCTGCAAGACCTGATTCCATCTGTTTCCTAACGGCGTCATCTACCGGTGGGTAGGCGTGACCGAGCACTATTGCTCCATGATTGACGAAATAGTCGACATACTCGTTCCCATCGATATCCCAGATTTTCTTACCTTTGGCCCGCGAGAAGAATAGGGGGTAGGGTTTGATGTACCTAGCGTTGCTGTGGACTCCCCCAGGTACAACCCTGCTTGCCCTCTTGAACATCTGCTCTGATTTATCGAGTGAAGTCATTCCGATCATCCGTGTTTTCTTGGTCTGACTGTTTTTCGTGTTAGTGATTTATGCTTTTGTTGATGGCGATTCGGCCAATCCTTCTTCCGCGAAAGCTGCGATCCCGACATGATCCTTGGCTTGACCGCTTCGCAACAAAGAGTATCTGGGGAGATTAGGCAACACTAAGAGTTGGAGTCTCCCCAAGAGCACCGATCTGCCTACCCGTATCGTGCTCTGCGATGTAGTCCGAGACCCTAAATACGCGGCGCACGAAACTGGCGCATGATGTAGTATGCAAGCGGCGGAGCTCTCTCCGAAGGATCTTAGGCTGGAATGTCAGCCCCTAGCGTGTCGCACAAGCGGCGAGCTTGAGCCGCTGGAAGGGATCATCGGCCAAGATCGTGCTCTCCGAGCCCTGAACTTTGGACTCGGAATCACCGAGAAGGGCTTCAACATATACGCCGCAGGCCCGCCTGGCACAGGCAAGACCACGGCCGTGAGGGGCTTTCTCGAGAACATAGCGAAAACTAGGCCGGTTCCTCCTGATGTGTGCTATGTAAACAACTTTCGCAATTCGTACGAGCCCTTGTGCATAAGGCTCCCAAAGGGAAGAGGGCCCATCTTCCGAAAAGATGTGCGTAACTTCGTTGAGGAGGTCAAACACGCCGTTCCGAGAGCCCTCCAGAGCGAAGAGTTCCAAACCAAGAGAGACGCATTAATCAAGACAGCCGACGAGCGAAGAAATAGAATCCTCACAGACCTTGGCGAGGAGGCGCAGCGATCCGGTTTCTCCATTCAGGCAACACCCGTGGGCGTAGTCCTGATTCCGGTTGTGAATGGAAAACCAGTGAGCGAAGAAGAACTCGACAACTTGCCCGAACATGTAAAGAAAGAGATCGTTGACCGAAAAGAGAATCTCCAAAGCAAATTCGAACAATCTGTTAAGCAGCTATCCTCACTCGACAGAGACACCAGGGTTGCCCTGAGAAAGCTCACTAGCGACACTGTGGAATATGCGATAGGGTTTCTGGCGGATAGTTTGCTGAAGACTTACTCCGACATACCTGAGATAGTGAACTATCTCAATGATGTGAGAGCGGACATTCTGGAGAACTTGGAACTGTTTACTGGTTCGAGGGAAGCCGCGCCGACTCAGGGACAGATGACGGCCCCTTGGATGAAGGATCTGCCGCTGAGAAGATACGAAGTCAATGTGATCGTTGATAATTCCGCGCTGAAGGGTGCGCCTGTCGTCTTTGAGGGCAATCCCACGTACAGTAATCTGTTCGGGAGGATCGAAAAGGAAGCACTATTTGGAAGCTTCACGACGGATTTCACGCTCATCAAAGGAGGCTCTCTACACAGGGCCAACGGAGGATACCTTGTCGTTCGCATACAAGAGCTCCTCGGAAATGCGCTATCATACGATGGGCTAAAGAGGGCTCTGAGAGACAGCAAGATCGTAATTGAAGAAGCCGCCGAACGTCTAGGATTCATTTCAACGAAGACCCTCACGCCTCAACCAATACCGTTGGACGTCAAAGTAGTCCTAGTTGGAAACCCGCTCCTCTATCAACTTCTATACGCGTACGATCCTGAGTTCACTGAGTTCTTCAAAGTGAAGGCTGACTTCGATACCACGATAGATCGGACTGATGAGAATATTCGTAGGTATGCTTCGTTCGTGTGCACCCTCTGTGAAAAGGAGGGACTGAACCACCTGGAGGCCCCCGCAATTGCCAAGGTCGTGGAATATGGCTCGAGATTGGCCGAGGATCAGAGGAAACTGTCTACCAGGTTTGCAGAGGTTGCAGACCTGTTAAGAGAGGGTAGTTTCTACGCTTCCCAAGACAAGTCCGAGTACGTCAGTGCCGGCCACATCATGAAGGCCATGGAAGAGAAAGTGTACCGGTCGAACCTGATTCAGCAGAAGATTCTCGAAATGATGCAGCGCAGCCTCATACTCATAGATACATCGGGTGCACGCGTAGGTCAAGTGAATGGCCTGTCCGTCATAAGCCTTGGCGACTTTCAATTCGGTAGGCCCTCTAGGGTGACGGCTAGCATAGGTCTTGGAAGAGAGGGGCTTGTGGATATTGAGCGTGAAGCGAAGATGGGCGGACCGATACATACGAAAGGGGTCCTGATACTCGGCGGCTATATTGCGAACAAATACGCGCAAGACAAGCCGCTGAGTCTCTCCGCGAGACTCGTCTTTGAACAAAGCTACGAGGGAGTTGAGGGAGACAGCGCGTCCAGCACTGAACTGTACGCCATACTATCCGCTCTGACTGAGCTTCCGATCAAACAAAACATAGCTGTTACAGGCTCGGTCAACCAGAGAGGAGAGGTTCAGGCTATAGGCGGAGTGAACGAGAAGATAGAAGGCTTCTACGAACTATGCAAGGTTAGAGGTCTCAAAGGAGATGAGAGTGTGATGATACCGAAGAGCAATGTCCAAGACTTGATGCTGAAGGAGGAGGTTGTCAACGCCGTGAAAGAGAGACGGTTCCACATATACCCCGTGGGCAGCATCGACGAAGGCATAGAGATCCTGACAGGCGTAAACGCCGGCGAAAGGAGAAAAGACGGCACCTTCGAGCCTGACACAGTCAACTACAAGGTCGACCGGCGATTAAGGGACATGGCGGAAACCCTAGCCAAATTCGCCGAAGCCCCAGCAGAGAGAAGGACTCCCCGGGGACGAAGAAAAGACGAGTAATCATGACAGATCCGGCAGAACTGCTACAGACACCCAATTGACTTGCCTCGCATAGGCGCTTGCGATCCTTCAGGTCAGCTCGACCAAGGTCTTCTCGCCGTGATCCCGAGCATCTAGCCCCCTTAGGAGCTACCGCTGGCCGGCTATGATCCTTCGCGGGAGCCGTCACGCATGATCCTTCCTGAACCCTCGAGCCTCCGAATCGAAGCCTGAAGCTCCGGCATGGCTATTCGTAGATCTGCGGACGCCTTTGAGAGGGATATTTCGCCTTTGTTTTCCACGATATATCGGTAGACAATGTCGTCATGTTGCGGAGGTTGAACAGGTCGCGCTGGCTGTGGAAGTGGTGTCTCTATCGGCTGGCCGAAGACAGTTCCACAATGAACACATGATGGCAGGTCCCGCGGCGTGAGGGCTCCGCAAGCGGGGCACCGTGCCAGCGTCCTTCGTCTCTGCAGCTCGGGAAAAGTACTGCCCGGATGCGCTGGAGTCGCACGTCTAGCGGCGGGAACCTGAAGAAATCGTCGAAGACGCTCCTCCGCTGCACGAAAGAATTCTCGAATGGAAGGGACCTTCTGCTGAGCGAGAGGGATTCTGCAGACATCACACCACCAGTACCCTCGCACCAATCGGAGGCCATATCCGCACCTCGGGCATCTTGGGAAGAGACGAGCTACGTCGGACAAAAAGTCCACTTCTTGCGATTTCTCTAACGGAAGAGATGCCGGCGACACCCCCTTAATAGTTTGCGACATCAGGCCATCTGTCTCGTATCGTCTGAAGTCTAGCCTCGAGGTAGGCGGAAGGAGACAATCGATGCTTCCTAGAGATTTCGCGGATCGCCTTCTCCACGCCCGATGCATGCTGAATCGCCTTCTTGGGTCTCATTGCGATCGCCGATGGAACGCCAAGCCTGATCGCCGCCTCCCGAAGGATCCACTTCCTGATGTTGTCGGAGGATGACCGAACCTTCATCTCCAAAGGCACTCTCATGGCTATGTCTATCATCTTCCTTGTCGCGAAGGGAAGCCTCAGCTCAGCCCGTAGCGAGGAGACTGCCTGATCGTCCCTCTGGTAGTTGACTAGATGCGCGTCACGAATACTCCCGGAAATCGCTTCTTCCGCTGCTCGCTCTCCAGATTCGCCCAAGATTGTCGCGAACCTCCTGTATCCGCCGAAGAGCTCGTCGCTTCCCTGACCGAGCAGGATGACGGATCGGCCGTTGTCTATGGCGGTCTGGGCGGTCCAGTGCATTGCCATTGCAATGCTGATCTTCATCAGGCTTGGTTCCTCGATGAGCCAGAGCATTCGGTCGAGGCACTGCTCCGCATCGCTCTTGGAGAAGCTTCGCACGACTATTGGCAGACCTATCTCTCTTGCAGTAGACTCGGCTTTCCTCATCTCAGAGGTCTGGCCTAACCCCACCGTGACGAGGAGGACGTTAGTTCCGGTATCTTTTGTGATCTTTGCGAGTACGGTGCTATCAACCCCTCCAGAGAACCCGACGGCGAGCTTGTCAACCCCGACTGTCTGAATCAACACAGATTCGACTAATGATCGGCACAACTCTTCTGGGCCAACTTTCCCTCTGGGGGACGCCTGAGCTGGGCCCAGAACCGGCGGAGCAGCTTCAAGGAGCGCCCCATCTCTGCGCGCTTCCAAATAACCCCCGGGCGGAAAAGTCCTAGCTTCACGTATTCCTATAGCCCACAAAGCCTTGCGGTCAGTTGCGACGGCGACTAGGCCGTCTCGCACGCCGCTAAACATCGGCTTTAAGCCGAAGGCATCGCGTGTAACGAGCAGGCTTCTATTCGTACAGAAACAAAGTGAGTATGCCCCGTCAGTCTCCCTGTGAATGCACGGAAACTGATTCTGATTGAGCTTGTCTTGTAGACGTGCAGCCGACTCCTCTCCTCCAACCAGTGTCCCATCCGCGACAATCCTTCCATCCAAACAGAACCATCCTCCGCCGGCTCGGACCGGCTGTAGGACATCGCCGGGGAGGATCCGAGTCAAGCAGTATCCAATTGCCACGTGCTCTGCAGGGGAGGAAGTACTCAGACACGTTGGCGAGGGCGCTGACGCGAGGTTGCCATTCCACCCAACAGCCGCACCATCTTGCGCCCGATGCTGCATAGCGGAAAGCATCTTCGCGACCAAACGAGGCGCGTCGATCGGTGACTTGGAGAAGACCGCAGCAATTCCGCCCAATGGCTAACCAAGCGTTGGCAGGGCCTTTATACCAACACCCGTTTTGATATGTCTGTCTGGAGCGCTATTCCATGACGGTTCTACCCATCGATACGGGTCGATACGGCTCGCCCGAGATGAGACGAATCTTCGACGAAGAGAAGAGACTGCAACGGATGCTAGATGTGGAGGCCGCCCTTGCGCGCGCTCAGGCTAAACTCGGCGACATCCCCGCAAGTGATGCTGCAACGATCACCAAGAAGGCATCGACTCGATATGTGAGGCTTGAGCGGGTCAAACAGATCGAGGCAAGGACGAAACATGAGACAGCGGCTGTCGTCGAAGCGTTGTCCGAAGCTTGTGGGAGAAGCGGAGGCTCTGTTCACCTAGGCGCGACATCAAGCGACATTCTAGATACTGCAACGGCGCTTCAAATTCGGGACGCCATGCAGCTGACAATTGAGCGACTTGACCAGCTTCAGCAGACAATCCTCGCCCAAGTGGAGAAGCACTCAGAGACTCTTTGCGTCGGCAGAACTCACGGCCAGCACGCGCTACCGATCACTCTTGGGCTGAAGTTCGCGGTCTGGCTACGAGAGGTTTCAAGGCACATCACTCGGCTCCAAGAGTGTAGGCCCCGTGTAGTCGTTGGTAAGCTCACGGGTGCAGTTGGCACGATGGCAGGCCTAGGCGATCACGCGATTGATGTCCAGAGACTCGTAATGGAGGACTTGGGACTTGGAACAGCGGAGGTAACGACTCAGATTCTTCAGCGAGATAGATACGCTGAGCTCATTTGCGCGCTGGCGAATCTGTCCAGTTCCATAGACAAATTCTCTACTGAAATCCGGAATCTGCAGCGCACTGAGATCGACGAGGCGCGAGAACCATTCGACGTCAAGACTCAGATAGGAAGCTCGGCCATGCCGCATAAAATAAACCCAAGGATCTCCGAGAACATATCCAGCGTTGCAAGGATTGTTCGCAGTCTTGTTCAGCCGTCTCTGGAGTCAGTGGTCACATGGCACGAGAGAGACCTGACTCAATCCGCGGCGGAACGCTTCACGATTCCCGAGGCGTTCATACTAACGGACCACATGCTGACGAGCATCAATCACGTTCTCTCCGGCCTCCAAGTATCACCTGGGCGGATGGAACGAAACTTGGAGCTTACGGGTGGGATGGAGTTGTCTGAGGCCTTGGTATCTGCGCTCGTGAAGAAAGGCTTGGAACGACCGAGAGCCTTCAAACTTGTTAGATCCATTGCAATCGAAAGCGTCACCAACGAGAAGCCCTTCCGAGACCTTGTTGCGGGAAATGCTGAGATTGCCAAGCTTCTGTCTCCGAACGAGCGGCAGTCGGTTCTTGAGCCCAGGAACTACCTAGGAAAGACGAAGGAGCTGATTCAACAGGCCTTGAAGAAGACGCAGCAGGAACGTCAAACACGGGCCTAGGCAGTCACTAGCTTGCTGAGGTTCTAGTATTCCGTAAGGAGACTCTGCTCGGTTTCCTCGTGGGTTGATCTGATTATTTCCCATTCCTCAGACTTGATGAGTCCGCCGGCTTGCTCTTTGATCTTCTTCGCCAGCTTGGTTCCTATAAGAGGAACCGCGGCGAGCTGTGACGGCGAAGCTTTCCGTATGTCTTCAATGGTCTTCAGCCCTGCGTTGTGCAAGGCTCGAGCTCTCACACGGCCTACTCCGTGCAAGCCTAAGAGTGGTATCAGGTCTGCTTTGACTCCCTTCTCTACCCTCAGCCTCAAGTATTCAAGAGGTTTGCCCAGGTCTTTGTGTCCGAATAATTCAGCGAGCTCATGAGCCGAATAGAGAAGCCAGCCAGCGATATCCACCAGTCTCATCAGGTCACCCGGTTCGACCCTGTGCATGTTGAGTATCGCGTCCTCCGAAGTTTCCTGAATCCAGTCTAGAAGAACCGCCGCCGTCTTAACTTCGGATAGGAAGTCCTCGTAACCCACGTCAAGTGACCCCGCAAGCTCATCTGGGGTTTCGCACATGAACTGCCCTGTCCTTTCTGCAGCAATCGCAGCGAGCTTTTCATCATCACCGCGCCTAGGATACAGTCTAGGCGCAATATCGGGCGTCCGGGCGATGAGATGGAGGTAGCTGAAGTCTGTGAGTTCAGATGCCCTCCTGTAGAGTCCATCTCTGATGATCACCGCAGAAGCGGGATCGATGTAGAGCTCAGAAACTCTTCGCCCAAAGCGAGTCGCTTTCAACTCGCGCCCGTCGTATCCGATCATCTCTTCCTTGGCAAGAAATGCCAGTATGTCCCCCATGCGGGAGTTGATCGCCCTCGGCCCGTACTGGTAAGCATAGAACGTGCTTGAGAAGAAGTCGCGGAGTCCCTCGTCCGAGTGAGCAAAGCCTGTAGCGATAGTTGATAAGACGTGGGGTCGAAGAACCTTCTCCACCCCCAGCTTCGACCAAAGACGTTCAGGCTCAGCGAGCACATAGTTCTCAAACAACGCGTCCTGCTCTTCTTCGGTTCGGGCAAGGAGGACGGCTTCACCGTACTCGTCGTACCTAGGCCGGCCCGCCCTTCCACAAAACTGCTTGTACTCCAGCACTGAGATTGGGTATCGCCCGTAGCCCGCCTCGTACCGCTCATGGCTCGTAATCACGACTAGCCGCGCGGGGAGATTGACGCCAGCAGCCAAAGTCGGCGTGGCCGCGAGGATCTTGATCCTGCCCTCCCGGAAAGCGTCTTCGACGATCTTCCTATGTGCGTGGTGGAGCCCGGCATGGTGGAAGCCGGCGCCACGTGTAACCTGTTCCGCGAGGATGTCGCTCAGGCGAGTCTTCTCACTGGTCGCTCTAATCTTCTCAGCCACGATCTCGCAGGAGCGTTTCTCTCTCAGTGAAATCACACTGCCCAGAGCCGCCGATGCCCGCCTGCCCATCTCGACGGCTGATCTTCGTGTCTCCGTAAAGAGCAGTGCCTGGCCTCCTTCTCGTATGGTCTGCAGTGCGATGTCCATGATCGGGTTGCCGGTCACCGGTTGAACTGTTCTGGCAGATCCATCCCTGAAATGGACTTCGTTCTGAAAGTACACGCCCTCCTTTAGCGGAACCGGCCTCCATTCAGTGGTGATGGGTGAGCCCCCGATCCAATCGGCCACCTCAGCCGCGTTTCTCACTGTGGCACTGAGTGCGAGTAATTGCATGTTCGGGTTGAGCTTCTTCAGTCGTGTCATGACCACCTCCAGGGTGGGTCCCCGGTCCGCCTCGTTTAGGAGGTGAACCTCGTCGGCGACGGCCAGTGCAACGTCCGAGATCCATTTCACCTTGTGACGAAGAAGTGAATCTGCCTTCTCGTTTGTGGCTATCACTATATCATAGCGGCCGAGGTGTTCGTCTGAGCTGTCATAGTCGCCACTTGTTATCGCTATCCTGACTCTGTGACCGTCCGATTTCTCCAAGCTTGAGTACTTCTGGAATTCTTCATACTTTTCACTGGCCAGTGCGCGGAGAGGGGTTAAGTACAACGCCTTGCCTTGGCCTTCCAAAACCTTCTTCAAAACCGCGAGTTCAGCTACGAGGGTCTTCCCTGAAGCCGTTGGGCTTGCTAGCACGACGTTCTTGCCTGTGAGGATGCCCGCGTTTATGGCGTCTACCTGCGGCGGGTACAGAGTATCGTACCCTTTCTCCAACAGGATGCTTTTGGTCTGATCTGTGATCGGGAGGTCTTCGATCCTCAAGAGAAGGCTGCTTCCTCAAGCTAGGCGGCGGTCCGCTTCAGATGACCTGGCTTTGGCGAGTACAAGATTCCGTCCCTGACGAGCTGACCGACGAGCGTCCGCGCCTCAGCCTCGGAGAGCTCCGCCTTCTTTGACAGCTCCTCGTAGAGACTCGACTCCTGGACGGTTCCGGTTTCCCG
>Ga0209725_1000916_pt1 | contig 17467 bp, 18 predicted proteins | sample I18A1metaG_FD_184145 | JGI IMG/M metagenome (GOLD analysis project Ga0209725, IMG submission 184145) | Lake sediment bacterial and archeal communities from Gulf of Boni, Indonesia to study Microbial Dark Matter (Phase II) - ​I18A1 metaG... | ecosystem: Environmental > Aquatic > Freshwater > Lake... | reverse complement strand
GTTCATCGCGTGTGTTGGTCTGATGATAGGACCTAAGGCGGTCCAGGCGTTTCAGACCACCGGTGCGTCAGTTCTCGTGGCCGGCGTCGTTCTGTGTCTTCTCCCACTCTTCGTGGGCATGGCATTTGGGAAAGTGGTGCTGAAGATGAATCCTGTACTACTGCTGGGAGCTCTGTCAGGCGCAAGAAGCCTTACAGCAGCCATCAATACGATCCAAGAGGACGCAGATAGCAAAGTTCCTGTGCTCGGATACGCTGCGCCTTACGCGCTCGCGAATCTTCTTCTCACGATCTGGGGCGGAATAATAGTAAACGTCATGCCATTACACTAGACAACCCGAAGACACCTACGCCCCATCGGTGTCTCGCCCTGTTTTGCGTGGCATCATCCATGCCCAGATGCTAACAGAGCGTTTGCCCGAACTGAAGCGGATCGTCCCCTGGCCCTACGGCCGATTCTACCTTGAAGCCATGGTTTCCGAGCCGTAACGGCGGAACCGGCTTCTGCAGCAGCTGACCTCGAAGAGGCGCGCATTTTCATTCTGTGGTTTCGGCCCGTCGCAAGACACGCTGCAGGACATCGCTCGCTTCAATGGCTGACCGGCCCGAGATGCTGAATACTTACCTCTTCAAGCTGACTCTTGCAAAGTTCATCTTGAGGTCCGCGGTCATGCTCGTCAGCCTGTTTAGTTCCTCTTCAGTCAAACGAGGCTTCAGCTTTTCAACCATGAATGAGATGCAATCGATGGCCGTACCGGCTCTTTCAAGATCCTCCTCAATCTTGTCTGTCCCCGGCTTGACGCGTAGTCCCAAGTGTTGCCAGGCCTGCGCGGAGAGTACGCTAATGAACAGCGCCAGCAGGTCGTAGGTGTCGAGTGATGTGATGTCGAAGACTTGAGGTTTCTTCTCTTCAGAAGAATCGCCCAACTCCAATCCTCCTCACGAAGGGCCGTGAATACATCTGAGAAATGTTGCAGAGATTGTCTCTTATGCTTGTCTTCAAACACAGAAGCCACACGATAGCACCGTCTCTGTGGGTACATGGTACACCATGTCTCAGGCTGACCCTCGGATGATGAAGCGCGCGCTAGGTAGGCCTAGTTAGGATCTCACTAGGTCGTCGATGATCTCCGAGTAGTTGTCGACGAGCCTTGCTGGTTCGCTTCTCTCTTGGTTGGAGAGCGGTTGAACTTGATACTTGCGTTTGATTAGAGAGGGAGCGATTACATCCGCCGTCGTCAGCTGCAACTTGGGTTTCTGCTGCCCGCGTACTTCTATGGCCTTGAAGTACTCATCGGCCTTGAACTGCAGGACCACGTTGGAGTACACGCCGAGTACAAGGCCGCAGTTCTCTGCCCCGTTGCAGGGATAGGCAGCATCATTGAAGCTTTCCAGCAGAAGCGGCTTATCCTCCAAGAGGTGGCGACATGAAGATGTCGCCTTGTCGAAGTTGTCGAGATACGCATTGACCAGCTGCTGAAAACTCCTGATGAAGACGACCCTTTCAGCTTTATTCCTCACTGCCAAATAGAATTCTCTCATGTCCCTCATGTTGCTGAAATTCATCGTGCCATTGAGATAGTAGACGTTCCTTGGCTTGGCGCCATCATAGCGGGTGAATCTCTGCGCGACGAACTCACGGAAGACCAGCCTTTCCTGAGGTATCCCTCTATCCAGCAGAGGACTGCTGAGACGATTCACAGGATTCAAGATTTCAAGAGGGATGCCGGAATGAGCCGCTTGCTCTAGCTCTATGATGTCGCTCGACAGCAGGATCCCCCTGATGAGGCTCTCCCGAAAAGTGTCGAACTGGGTCCAGTAGCTTATTCCGGAATGCGGTTTGAATGGGATGAGATTCACCCCTGACTCCTTGAAGCCGTAGATCAACGCTCTGCATAGCGTGGTCTTCCCTGCGTTATGGGATTGAAGACCAACAACTAGAATTCTTTTGCTGTATCTCAAGCCACACCCTTCTCACCCGAGACCAGACTTCCTTCATAATGATTCCTGCGCCGTTCCCTCATTCCCTTTTGAAAGAACACAGCCTCAGTCACCTCGAGACGTAGTTGCGGAAGACGAAGATTCTCTTGAGAGCACCCTGAACGACGCTATCAGGTGGAGCGACCAAGAAGCATAGGCGTCCTTCCGGTGTTGGCATCATCCATGGGCTGCAGCGACGCTGTCACTTGTGCACATGTTCGGACAGAAGGTGCTTCCTAGCTCTTCCCATGATTGACACATCTGGTAGTGCTGCCGGCCTAACCCTTATGCTGCACCATGGGTGGCTCATGAACAGTCGCCAGACCGAGTTCCGGCAGGATAGTGATCATGAAGGAACCTGCCGAATTCAGGCAGACCCTGCTTGAAGCTGTTGACCATGGACTGATGGTTCTAGGCGAACGTGTGAGACAGGCAATCTACGACCGAATCGAGAAGACTCACGGGCTCAAACGTGAAGAGATACACGAGAAACTCGACATTTTTCACGACGCGCTGGCGAGCGCCCTTGGTGTTGGCGCGAAGCCGGTTGAGAGGCTCATCGCCAAGGGCCTGTACCAGAGACTCGGCTTGAACTTCACACCGCGTGACAACTGGACGATAGTCGACTATGTTGAACACGCGAAAGGACAGCTAGAGCTAGGTGAAACATGCCGGAACTCTCTCTGAGCGTCATGGTCAATATTGGGGAAAGAATGTGAAGACGACACAAGCAGCTCCAAAGAAACGAGGAAAGAAGCTCCGAGAGAAGCGTCAGGCCGTAGCCGGGAAAAGGCGATTTGACGAGAAAGCAAGAGCGGAACGTTTCAGGCTGAAGCAATACTTCGAGAACCTACCCCTGCTCGCCTACAACATCTCCTTGGACGGGATGATCGTTGACTGTAACAGGCTTGCCGTAGAGGCACTGGGCTACGCAAGCAAGGATGAACTGGTCGGCAGGCTTATGCTCACCACCATCTATGCACCTTCGTCTCGAGAGAAAGCCAAGGAACTCTTCCTGAAGTGGGCGAAGACCGGCACGTTGAGGGACGAGGAACTTCAAGTTATCACAAAACAGGGCAAAATCATCGACGTGCTACTGAACATCGACACGATCTACGATGAGAGAAGGCAGCCGTTGTACAGCATCTCGACTCAGCTTGACATCACCGAACGGAAACGTATGGAGGAGGCGCTGCGGAAGGACGAGAAGCGTTTTCGCCACATCTCGTCTGTCATCTCCGACATAGCCTACTCCTGCGTGAAACTACCTGATGGCGGTTATTCGATCGACTGGATGATGGGCGCGGTGGAACGTGTCACCGGCTATTCGGTGGAAGAGATCAAAGAGCAAGGATGCTGGCGGTTCCTCGTGGTCAACGAGGATCTGTCCCTGTTTGAGCAATGGGTCACCGGCCTTGCGCCAGGTTCAGCTGGTTTCTGCGAGTTGCGCCTCCGCCACAAGACCGGCGATACTGTCTGGGTGGAGTCTTCCGCTGAATGCATCATGGAAACGGAGAACCCGGAGCGTCTTCGTCTTTACGGCGGGTTGGTTGACATCACTGAGCGCAAGCGGGCAGAGCAGGTATTGCGGGAGAGCGAAGAAAGATATCGAAAACTGTTTGAGGAGGCGATGGACGGCATCGCATTGGCCGACGCGGATACCGGTATCGTGCTTGACTGCAACCAGGCGCTGGCAGCTTTGGTTGGCAGGAATAGGACGGAGCTAATCGGGCGACATCAGGCCATTCTGCATCCTCCAGCCAGCGGTGAGAGCGAGTTTTCACCAACATTCAAGCTGCACCTGACCACTCATGAGGGGCAAGTGCTGGAAACGCAAGTCATCACCGGCGCGAGTCAGATCAGAGAAGTGGAAATCAAAGCCAACTTGCTCTGCTTGCAAGGAAGGAAGATGCTGCAGGGCATATTCCGCGACATCACTGAACGCAAACGGGCAGAAGAGGAACTGCGCCGCCGGGCCGAAGAACTGGCTGTACTTCAGGCAACCGTGCTCGACATCACCGGTCCACACGATTTGCCCGTACTACTCCAGACCATAGTCGAACGCGCGGCGAGATTATTGAGCACCCCGGCTGGAGGGATGTATCTATGTGATCCCGAGAAGCAGGAAGCCCGCTGCGTGGTCAGCTACAACACCCCATCCGACTACACGGGGACGGTGCTCAGGTACGGTGAAGGCGCCGCTGGCATCGTGGCCCAAACCGGAGAACCACTCGTCATCGATGACTATCGCACTTGGCAGGGACGAGCCACTGTCTTCGAGGAAGAGCGGCCATTCAAGGCCGTTCTCACTGTACCAATGATCTGGCACGGCCGGGTGACGGGCGTGATCCACGTCCTCGACGATGCCCCGTCTCGACGCTTCACACCAGCAGACCAAGAGCTGCTGACTCTCTTCGCCAACCATGCAGCTATCGCGGTTGAGAATACGCGGTTGTTGGAGCAGGAGAAGCGTCATGCCGAGGAACTTGCACGCTACTCAACGAGCTTGGAGCGGCTCGTTCTTGAGAGGACAGGAAAGCTAGCGGAGAGCGAGAGAAGATTCAGAGAACTCGCTAACCTACTGCCGCAGATTGTGTTCGAAATAGATGAACAAGGCAATCTCCTTTTTGCCAACCGTATGACATTTGCGGCGATTGGGTATACCGAGGATGATCTCCGCATAGGTTTGAATGCTTTTCACATGCTTGCTCGAGAAGATCATGATAGGGCTCGCAAGAGGATGCAAAGAATACTGAGTGGCGAAGAGTTGCGTGGTGACGAATATACGGTTCAGAGGAAAGACGGCAGCACATTCCCCGCGCTCGTGAATGCTGCTCCGATCATGCGCGGAAACAAACCCGTCGGCTTAAGAGGCATTGTCATAGACATCACCGAACGCAAGCGGGCGGAGCAGGAGCTTCGTTCAGCTAGAGAACGACTGGAGCATGTCATCACTTCGAACCCGGCTGTCATCATCACTGGAAAGCCTCGCGCCGACTTGTCCGATTATAACGTAACTTACATGAGCGATAGGATCGTTGAGATGCTTGGCTTTGAGCCGCAGCAATTCATCGGTCACCCGGAATTCTGGGATAGTCGTGTCCATCCTGACGACCTGCGCCGCTATCCGACGGAAGTTCCAGAGCTGTGGAGGAAAGGACATTGCACCTTCGAGTATCGGTTTCTGCACAAGGACGGAACCTACCGGTGGGTACGTGAAGAAGCGAAGGTGATCCGCGACGCCGCCGGGAGCCCGGTGGAGGTCATCGGTTACTGGACCGATGCCACCGAACAGAAGCGGATGGAGGAAGCTCTTGTGAGGTCGCAACGGCTCGCCGCGATCGGAGAGACCGCGGCCATCGTTGGGCATGACCTGCGGAATCCCTTGGCAGCGATCGCGGGCGCCACTTACCTCCTGAGAAAGCAAGCGGCCGACAAGATCGACGATAATGGTAGAGAGGCGCTGCGAATCATAGAGGGAAGCATAGAACATTCGGACAAGGTCATAAACGACCTCTTAGAGTACAGCTCCGAGATTAGGCTTCAAACTTCCACGACCGATCCTAGGTCTGTAATAGACGCTGCATTGTCACTGGCTAGAGTTCCGGAGAATGTGAGAGTAGCGAATGAGGTGCAAGCTGAACCCAGAATCGTCATGGATGCTGACAAGATCCAGCGAGCCTTCCTGAACATCATCAGGAACGCGGTTGAGGCGATGCCTCAAGGCGGCACCATGACGATATCAAGCAGGCGAACAGACGGCAAGGTTGAATTCAGATTCGAGGACACCGGACTTGGCATGCCGAGGGAAACGCTTGAGAAGCTGTGGACGCCGCTCTTCACGACGAAAGCCAGAGGCATGGGATTCGGTTTGGCAATCACCAGACGCATCGTCGAAGCGCATGGCGGCACCGTCACAGCAGACAGTGAATCAAGCAAAGGGTCAACTTTCACTGTGAAGCTACCAGTCAAGACTGAGACACGGGAGGTGAGTGGTACATGAGCGAGCCTGCCAGAATCCTCGTCATAGACGATGACGAAAACGTCAGAAAGATCTTAGAGATGACCTTGAAGGCGAACGGCTACACAGTCGACACCGCGAGAGACGGGAAAGAGGCCATCGAGAAATCCAACAGGAACTTCTACAACCTCGCACTCGTCGACATACGCCTACCAGACATGGAGGGCACAGCTCTCCTAACAGCCATGCGGGAGACTACCCCGAGGATGGTCAAGATAGTCGTGACAGGCTACCCGTCCCTGGACAACGCGATCGAAGCCGTCAATAAGAACGCTGACGGCTACATTGTGAAGCCATTCAAGACCGAGCAACTCCTGTCGATGATCGAGGAGCGCTTGAGGAAACAACGAGAAGCACGACGATACAGCGAGCAGAAAGTCGCCGAATACATCGAGACGCGAGCAAGAGAACAGGAAAGTAAGGACAAGCAATAATGCCCGTGAAGGTTGCTCGGCTATTGGATGACCACGCATCGGTTCGCCGCGTCTTTCACTTCGTGTGAGTTAGACGAACCTGTACGAGCTGGGACACCACGATGCTCTAGGCCCCTCTTGGTCACAGTCAGCCCGGCAACGCTAACTGCAACAGTCACATACGCACTGATACTGATGTGACGCACTATGAGTGACAGAATAGAGAAGATGGTACGGCCACTCATGGAACGTGGCGGGTCCGGAGGGAACTGAACCCTCATTATGGAGGGTTCTATCTTCACCACAACTCCCCTCAGGCTGTGAGATAGCCACGCGTTTGCTCAACCAACCTTTTCGGGACTTGATTGTAATTTACAGGATATCTGAGGGATCAGTTATCAGTCGTGTGCTTCCAGTTCAGTCAGCCGCTTGGCTATGTTGTGAGCTACCAATGTGATGTCGGGGCCGGGTCCAAGAGTTACAATGACTTGGCTGCCATCTTTGAGCGCGAAGGTGAGTTGGTAACCTGATTCGGATCGTGCGATTATGTAGGAATAGCCCTCCAGCAGGTCGTTTACGACGAACGTATCTTGTATAACAGTGACTGAACGTATGTCGGGGTCAAGATCACCTAGCTTCGATTCAAGGTGAGCGAATTCTGGTCTTCTCGAACCGATGGTTTCTAATTCGCTCAGCACAGTCGTTACCCTTATCATTCAGTTGACCTCCCCGGGCAGTTTTGCAGTGATGTGATAAATGGGTTGACTCCGAATCTTGCTTTCAAATTCAGAACGAGCGACCGAAGAGTTTGAGAGCAAGATTCGCAACCAATGTTTTTATTGACTGAAACTCATTCCAACGCGGTGATGAGCTCAATGGCCTCTAGCCAGCTTTCGAGCGTGGTCGCAGCGCCAAATGTTCTAGATCATGCTGGAAAGTTGCAGGGAGTAATGGCAAGGGATGAATTGCTGGATGGATTGTTCGTGTTTGCTGTACGGTCGACTGGTATCTACTGCAATCCTTCCTGTCCCTCACGCCGACCAAACACCAATCTGATTGAGTTCTACGATACCCCAACCGACGCAGAACGCCAAGGGTTTCGGCCGTGCAAGCGATGCAAACCACAAGAAAGCCAGACACCTCGTCACTCTGAACTGACGAAGAAGGTTTGTGATTATGTAGACGCAAACCTCAGGAAGACGCTGTCTCTTAGAACGATCAGTTCCCAGTTTGAAATCAGTCCATTCCATTTGCATAGAATCTTCAAACGCGTCACTGGTATGACGCTGCATGACTATATTGAGGCCCGCAGGCTCGCCATACTCAAACGCGAGCTGCAACGAGGTGAACCCGTCACAAGAGCAGCCTACCACGCAGGCTTCTCCTCCCGAAGCAGACTCTACAACAGAGTCGAAGACAAGCTCGGCATGCAGCCGGGCATGTACAGGAGAGGCGGGCAAGGGATAGCCATATCCTACACAATCATCGATTCTCCTTTCGGGCGCCTCCTCATAGCCGCAACCCGAAAGGGGGTTTGCTCGGTTTGTTTAGGCGAGTCTGATGCCTTCGTCGAAACTGCGCTCGTCAACGAATACCCAGCAGCCTCAATACAACGTGACGACGACGCATTGAGAGATCTAGCGTCTCAGTTCAGTGAGTATTTCCGCAACTGGAGATTCGGACGTGCATTACCATTAGACTTGCACGGAACACCATTCCAAATTCGGGTTTGGAAGCAGCTCCAATCGATCCCGCCCGGATCCACTCGCTCCTATGAGCAGGTCGCAAACGATCTGGGTTCTCCGAATGCTGCTCGTGCAGTCGCGCGGGCATGCGCCAGCAACCCAGCAATTTTGTTGATTCCATGCCACCGAGTTGTAAGGAAGGATGGTGAACTAGCGGGGTATAGGTGGGGCCTAGATAGAAAACGGGCCCTCCTCAGGCACGAACGCACAAACACCCAAACGTGAAAGCGTGACTGCCAAAGAATGGAACAGACTTGCTGGCCAAGCCCGAGAAGACAACCACCATTGTGCAGGCTGTATGCCACCGGGATTGTCCGGATACATGTTTTGTCGATGTCACTGTTCAAGACGGCCGGATCACAGCCACGAGAGGTGACAAAGCAAATCCGATCACTCAAGGATTTCTATGCCCACGAGGAGTGGGAGACCCCAAGCGAGTATACAGCGAAGAACGTATACTCTATCCCCACGTCAAGATTGGAAACGAGTTCAGACGAGTTACTTGGTCAGAAGCTTTGGAACTAGTTGCCAGTAGACTAGCTGGTGTCTTGGAGAACTTTGGGCACGAATCCGTTTTGCTGTACGATTATCCGGGTAACCAGGGATGTCTTAGCTTGCAGTATTCCCAAAGACTGTGGCGCGCACTAGGCGCGACGGTTACCGACGGCGCTCTCTGCAGCGCATCTGGGCACTCCGGAATCGGACTTCACCACGGGCTTACGTACGGTCTTGGATTTGAGGAAGTTTTTGGCTGCAGAGCCATCCTGTTTTGGGGAAACAACGCAAGAGTCAGTTCTCCTCACCTCTGGGCCCTTTCGCTGAGGGCACGAAGGGAAAAAGGTACAACGCTAGTATCTATTGACCCTAGGAGGAGCGAGACCTCCGAGAGCTCCGATCTCTGGATTAACCCCCGGCCTGGCAGCGACGTAGCACTGTCCTATGGAATAGCGCGGTGCCTCATTGAACACAATGAGATAGCTGAGAAATTCATTGAGGAATGGACTACCGGATACGACAAATTCAGGATAGAGGTAGAGAAATGGACACCCAAACGAGTAGAAGATGCAACAAACCTCACTTGGAAAAGAGTCGAGAAGCTATGCGAGGTACTCGTTGAGAAGACTCCCGTAGCCTTCATGATAGGCTTGGGGTTGAACAAGTCGAGTCATGGAGCAGAATCGACGCGAGCTGTGAGTCTATTACCGGCGTTGCTTGGACAGCATCGTGGCTTTCATTACAGCGACTCTAAAGGCCGATTTGTTGATTGGGAGTATATCAATGGGTGCAAGATGAGCAGTAGAAAGTCGAAAGTTGTTGAGCAGGTTTCTGTAGGCCCGAGACTGGCCTCGGGTGAGTTCAAGTTCGTTTTCATCAAAGGTTCCAACCCTGCATCAACGCTTCCAAACCAGAAGGCTGTAAGGGCAGGCCTTTCAAGGGAAGATGTGTTTGTAGTCGTTCATGAAACGCATTGGACCGAGACTGCTAAACTTGCCGATGTTGCTCTACCTGCCGCCACGTATCTAGAGAAATCAGACCTGAACTTCTCTGACCATCACCTGTACACTCGATTATCTGCGAAAGCGATTGAGCCGCTTGGAGAGTGTAAGCACGAAATCTGGGTCATGCAGCAGTTGGCTGAGAGCCTAGGTTGTACAGAGTGTTGGGTGTTTGAGGACCCTTGGCAAGCCCTTGAAAAGGCCACGATGGAGGCGTTCCAGAACGGATGCTTCGACGACCTACTCAAGGGGGCAGTCCTGAAACTGCGGCAACGACCCGTTAGCGAGTATCAGACGCCTTCGGGGAAGATTGAGCTGTACTCGTCAAAAGCTCTTGAAATAAACGCAAGTCCCTTACCGGTTCAGCTGCCACTCAACGAGAATGAACACTGGTTTACCCTACTCAATAGCTCTCTCCCAAGCTGGACTCACAGCCAGTTCAGAGACGTTTATGGTCCGATTCCAGAGATTGTCTGGATAAATCCTATTGATGCGGAAAATCTGGGGGCAAAGAATGAAGATGACATCATCCTTTTCAACGAGCTGGGAACGCTGACTGTCAAAGCAATTGTAACCGAAAACGTCTCCAAAGGAGTTCTATGGTCGCCGAGACCTCTGAGTGGCAAATACGGTGTTCCATTGAACAGTTTGGCATCGAGCGACGCACAGACTCTTGGGGCAGGTCCTCGGTTCAACTCAATCAGAGTCAGAATCAAAACTAGCGCAGCGTGATATGGCGGGTCCGGAGGGAATTGAACCCTCGACCTTCGGGTATCCCTCAGCGGTTAAGAGCTTCAGCCTTGCTCCTGCGAGACCGCTGCTCTACCTTTCGAGGGCAGACCAAATGCCTGACTGAGCTACGGACCCCGAGCTTTCGCAAGTAACCGCGAAGTCTACTTAAGGTTTCGCGAGGGAAAAGAGGGTCAACTTACAACGTGGTTCAGGCGGAGCGTGTCTGGGATTTTGTGTCAAGCCGTTTTCTCCTCTATCTCGCTCAAGGTTGTGCAGCATCACGATGAATATGGGCGATGTGAGCGGACTTCATTCTTCGATGTGACAGGAGCACGTATGTGCCAAGCACCAACCAGTATCCGACGTACACAATGACTCTCATCCATTCAGGGTTGCCGTCATAGCCCACTAACCCTGCCAGCACAGACCCTACGGCGCCCTTCTCATGAAGCAGAGGATAGGTTCCGTCGACGTTGAGTGGAGGATTGATGTCAAAGGCTGGCCGTGCCAGAATCCCTACCTCCATGCCGAGGCTTTCTCCAGCTTCTATGAGTTCGTGGACTCCGTAACCTGCGAGCCCGGCTGCAAACAATATTGAGACTGTGCTCGTGAATTGGAAGAACCTGTTTATGTCTAGTCGATGGACGCCCCTCATCACAAACGCACCCGCAATTGCCACCAACAGGGACGCCGCCACTGCCCCGGCCAACGTGCCGAATGAGTCTATGATCGCTAGAGTTGTCAGGAAAAGGACAGTCTCGAGCCCTTCTCTGAAAACTGCGACAAACGATACGGCAGCCACACCGAGCACCTGCCCTGAGGTAACGGCTGTCTCAAGTCTCTGTTCCAGCTCTAACCTCAGTGTCTGGGCGTGTCGAGTCATCCAGAGAATCATGTAGGTCAACACAACCGTGGCAGTGAGAGCGGCAATGCCCTCGAAGATCTCGATGGACGCGCCCGTCAGTTCTCCGTAGACTGCCGAAACAGCGAGTCCTATGAGAAGGCTCGCTCCGACTGCTATGATTGCACCTGAGTACAGGTACCTATTCAGGTTCTGCCTTCCAGTTCTCTTCAGATATGATGCAACGATGACCACGACCAGTGCCGCTTCGACCCCCTCTCGGAACGTCAGGAGGAAGCTTGGCAGAAGGCTCACGGGCATTGGTCACCGGCCCCTTCACGTCGGCAACCCAGCTTTTTGGGTGTGTAAGTCTGCCGCTTCCTTTTTGGAAAGACCGTCTCGCTGCCATTATTGACATCATCACATGTGTGCTCGACAGTCAGCCGGGCTCGTGTAGCCTCGCGTTAGTCGTTTGATTTTCTTCGATCTGAAGACTCCTACTGCTTCAAGTCTTATCAGGCACTTTGGCCTATACATACGATAGGTAGTCTATGTCGGTTCGAGTCGCGCACGCTGTTGTGAATGATTGCCTCCGAATCCGGCCAGATGACGTCGTTACGGTGAACACATGGCCGCACACTATCGAGCTGTCAGATGCGATACTCGAGGAGTGCTACAGGATCGGCGCCGATGCGGTGGCGATACTGGATACGGACCGCAGCTACTATTCACAGCTGGAGATTCTGCCTGAAGAGAACCTGAAGGTCACATCGAAGCATTGTCTCGGCATGGCCGAGTATGCGACGGTGAGCATATTCATCGGTGGGCCAGCGAACCCGATCCGTATGAGGAAGATCCCGTCAGGAAAGTTCGCCGCGCTCTATGAGGGAGAGAAGGCGCACACGGACAAGAGCCGAGAGAGGAAGATACGTAGCGCGTTCCTAGTACAGGGAATGGTGACGCCTGAGAGGGCACGAACGTACGGTTTCAACTTCCAGAGATGGAAGCGCATGACGGACTCCGCTACGGCTGTAAGGTATGATGACATGAGCATCCTCGGGAGGCGCGTCGGGTCGAATCTTGAACGGGCGAGAGAAGTAAGAGTCAGATCGAGGATAGGCACGGATCTCAAGTTCTCCATACTCGGACGACAGACTCAGGTCAACGACGGAATCATCGATGATGACGACCTGAAACGAGGAGCGGTCTACACTACGTTGCCGACAGGATCAGTGACTGTGTCCGTCGTCGAGGACAGCGCATCGGGAAAGGTGACGTTCGACCTGCCAGTACCGCAGGTCGGCAGGCTGGTTCACGGGCTCCAGTGGGTATTCGAGAATGGGCGCGTAGTAGCATTCAACGCGGAGAAGAACCTCGATGCTGTGAAGCCAGTATTCGAGAAGGCACATGGAGACAAGGACAAGATCGCCAGTCTCACTATTGGACTGAACCCGCGGGTGAGAACCGGATTCATCACTGACAGCTTGTCAAAGGGCGCCGTCACAATCGCCATAGGAGCAAACTTGGATATTGGCGGCAGGAACGACAGCGATTACGGGTTCCAAGCAACTCTAAGTCAAGCAACGGTTGAGCTTGACGGAAGAACAATAGTTGAAAATGGCAAGATCGTAGTCTAATTCACAGCTGCCGCGATCATGAATATTACCCCCCGTCGACCACTTCTCCTGTGAGAACGAGATGGGAGAACTAGCGCTCATAGGCATGGGGCTACACGACGAAAACGGCCTTACCTTGCGCGGCCTAAACGCTGCCAAGAACGCAGACACACTCTACGCGGAGTTCTACACCAGCATTATGCCAGGGTTTTCTGTGACTGAACTTCAACGCCTAGTAGGAAAAGAAGTCAAGATTCTCACGAGAAAAGAGTTGGAAGAGGATGCCGACCGTACGATACTCTCTGACGCCAAGACTGCACGCGTAGCTCTGCTCACTCCCGGAGACCCAATGTCAGCGACCACGCATGTCGGGCTTGTGCTTTCAGCAAGGAAACTCGGAATTCCAACCGTCCTGATCCACTCCGCCTCAATAGTCACCGCGGCCGCTGGGGTGACCGGCCTCGAAGTCTACAAATTTGGCAGAACGGTCACGATACCTTCGCCTAGAACAAATCCGCTTCCAGAATCCGTCTACGAATTCATCAGAGACAACCTGAGAGTGGGCCTACATACCCTCGCGCTCTTGGACATTCAAAACGGACTCACAATTCCTGATGCCATCAGAATCCTCTTCAAGCTTGAAGAGATCAACAATGGAGGTGTTGTCAGCGAAGACAGTCTCGTGGTTGCCCTTGCACGCGTAGAGGCACCAGACTGTATCGTGAGAGCGGACAAAGCAGGGAATCTCATGAAGGCTGACTTTGGGAAACCTCCGCACTCGATCATCCTGCCAGGCAAGTTACACTTCTTGGAAGCTGAAGCCCTTCAACTAATGGCCGGAGCCTCACCAACGCTGTTGGGGGCTCATTGATGAGCGAAGATCCAGCTGAACGAACTCGAACCTATCTCAACACCATAGAGAAAGCTCTCAGGCTGATTGGCGGCGTTGACAACCCGAACGTACTCTGCATAGTCGACTACGTCAAGAGATACGTGGCAGACAGCAAGTACTTTCTCGAAACGGGCAAGGCAACAACAGCCCTAGCATCAGTTGCATACGCTGAGGGCCTTCTTGACTCGTTGACCATTCTAGGCCTGGCCAATTCGAAGAGTCCAGCCAGCTGAACCGAGTCGCTCCGCTTCGTTGGGAGTTGGCAAACAATATCTCAGCGAGAATGCAGAAGAGCTACATGAACAAGAGAGCGAGATGGACATGACCAAGCTGGACGAGAAGGATCTACTGAAGACGATCTATCTCCTGCAACTGGAAAAGCCGTTCTTCACCAAAGCACAGCTGATGGAAAAGACGGGACTGGACGCGGGCTGGTCGGAAGATGTCCTGAGGCAGCTAATGACGTCAGGGATCGTGGACCGCAGGAACGAGAATGAGTATTCCTTGCTTGAGTTGGGAAGGTCAAGGCTGAAGATAGTCCTAGCTGGGGGAGTATACGACGTCCTTCACCTCGGTCATCTGGCGGCTCTTAATGAGGCGAAGACGTACGGCGATGTTCTAGTCGTTGTTGTGGCGACGGATGTCACTGTTGAGACTTTGAAAGGCCGTAGACCCGTCTTCCCCGAAGAAGACAGGCGCGCCCTTGTGGACTCCCTGAAACCTGTAGACGCAGCTATCCTTGGCTACGAAGACGTTGGCATGGGCTATCAGCAAGTAATCGAGGATGTCAAACCAAACATAGTGGCGCTCGGTTATGATCAGGAGTCGCTCGCTCGCACAATCACTGAGATCGTCGAAAAGAAGAGACTCAACGTCAAGATCGTCAGGCTTTCCAAGTTTGACAGAGAGAAGTATCTAAGCTCCTCAGCGATTAGGCAGAGGTTTCTCCACGATCTGGAATCGTGATACGCGCTCTTACGATATCCCCGTCCTTCAGTCTGAGCTTGGCTCTGAGGTCGTGTGGTGCGATTAGCTCGATCACGTCGGCGCCATAGTGAGTCCTTACGGCCGAGATGAGGGCTCCGCGCTCAGCATCGTTGATCGTTGCTCCGAAGCATTTGACAGGGCCGAAACTTCTCGTGCCATCGCGGAAACCTTCGATCTGAATTGATGGAATTGCTTCGAGCCGTTTCTTTTCGTCCTCGTACTCGCGCTTGAGCCTGACGTTGAGCGTGCCAGGGAAAGGCTCGAATCCGAGCTTCTCCACAAACTGCCTGCGGTAACCCTCCTGGCTCACATACCATGCGCCCTCACCTATTCCGGAGAACAAGACGCCCTCGAGCACTAGTTCCTTGACTTTCGGCTCGAATATCGCCCTCAATCGGAGATGCATTCTGTTCAGCTCTTCCGATCCTTTCACCGTCACTTTGATCGCTTCTCCGCGGGTGACCCTTGTTCTTCGGATTAAGCCGAGTGTCTGAAGCTCTATCAGGTGTCTAGAAGCGGTCTGCTGAGAAATCTTCAGACCTCTTGCTAGCTCAGTGGTGGTGATCGTGACTTCGCTGAAGTATGCTCCCAGTTCCGCCAGTCTAAAGAGCGTCAGTAGGAGCGCAGGACTCAGTTCTTGGTCGACCATATCAGTTTCTTCGCCTCCCTATGTGCCAATAGAACAGGCTCAAGTCCGCGTTTGGTGAGACAATGTTCCACTATCCTGGTGGCATCTTCGAGCGATATCTTGTGACCGACACTGACATAGAGACTTTTCTTATCGAGTCGGAGAACCGTCGCGATCACATTTTCTTCCCTGTCAACAAGTGTGTCCCCAACCTGGATTCCGAATAGCCGGCTTTTTGCTACGCCAATTGTGGGTTGATTCATAATGACGCCTACATGGCAGGCAAGACCGAACCTTCTAGGGTGGGCAAGGCCATGACCATCCACCAAACACACGTCAGGCTTGTGCTTGAGCTTCCGAAGCGCGCTGAGGACGACTGGGGCTTCTCTGAATGACAGTAGCCCAGGAACGTAGGGGAAAGTCACTCGAGCCCTTGCAGTCCTGACTTCCACAGCTTCCAATGAATTGTAGTCAACGACCACCGATGCGCCTGCAGCTCTGTCGTCATAGTATGCGCCGTCAGCTCCTGCGACGTATCCAATCTCCTCGGGCAAAGCGCTCTCTTGGGAGACCAGCGAAGCTAACCTCTTCTGCAGATCAATGGCATCTCGAGCAGTTATGCGTCGAGGTATCGAGGCGATCTTCGAAGTCAAAGGAGCTCAGCGCATGCGCTTCTGAAGACTTCTTATCGACTTCTCCAGAGATTCCCTTCGAATGTCAGCGATCACGTCTGCACGCGTGACCTCGAGCAGCTTCTTCGTAACGTCCATCTTTCTCCGGAAGGTCGGAATGATCGAAGTGCGGTCAAGTGATAGCAAGTCCTCGAAGATCGCTTCCATCGACTCAAAGGTTCTTTGTGCATCCCTCAACCTGCCTGCTTTCAACTGATCCATTGTCATTCTCCGAAGCTCACCCACAAAATCTAGGAGACCCAGCAGGTATGGCATCCAATGCACGCTTACGTCACGCACCGACGGCAGCCTTCGCCTGCTTGCGAAGCTGAGCAAAATACTGGCCTCCGCAAACTCTTGGAACGCAACGATCAGGTACCCAACTTGCGTGAACTCTGGGCGTTCGTCAACGAGACTTCGGATCTCTGTGATACTCTCCTCGGCCTCCTTCAAGGTCTTCTTGGCCTTGGAGATTTGTCCCCTGTGTGTCTGAATTACAGCCCAACCAGCGAGCCGGGTCGTCTTTCGCGCAAGTTCCAGGAGCTTCTCTCTTTTTCTGTCGTAGTCTGTTATCCTTTGCTGCAGTCCACTGAGTTCTGTCTTAGAGAACATTTGGGCTCGTTGCTAACGTTTCCCTCGATGAATAAATGACTTGGCCTAGGAGCCGGGACCGTTTAGCAGATTGTCCGCCGTCGAGCTGCTAGGTGAGGGGCTCGCCTTCTTCTTTGATTCCGCTCCTGGTGATCGTCATTATGTCAAGGCCGTTTCCGCTTCCTATGTCGCGGGCCAGCGCAGCCTTAGCTGCTTTCCTAACAAGTTCTCTGCCTTGTTCAATAGTCATGCCTTCTCTGAACTCTGCTTCCAGCACCCCAACGGCGATTTCGGATCCTGACCCTACGGATGCATACTTGTCGTCTATGACCGAGCCTAATGGATCGAGAACGAAAAGGCTCGGTCCTTCATCGTCAATTCCTCCGACTATGGTTTGGGCGAGGTATGGGTACAACCTTCTCTCGAAAAGCAGATTGGCCATCACCTTCGCGGCAGACCTGACTGAGGCAAGCCTGTCCCGCTCGTAGGAGTACAGGCGAAGGTAGACCGAAACTTCCTTTGTCAAGACCTGCATGTCAGCCACAAGCCCGGCACACGCGGCACCAACGTTGTCAGTTATCCGGAAGACTTTCTTCCCACTCTTGCTCATCACAAAGTAACCGTATGAGACCCGCCTTTCTGAAGCAAGCACTACGCCATCCTTGCAGACGACGCCGATCGTGGTGGCGCCGGGCATGAAAGGTTCGCTCATTTAGGTCACCAGAAACCAGTGGCAACCTCCGCATGAAATGGCCACTCTATTAAGGTTGATGTTGACTCATTTCTCAGTGCTCTCGATGGATCAGTCATGCACCCGCTGAAGAACATCTTCAACAAGATGACGTGGGATAAGAG
>Ga0209725_1000915_pt1 | contig 17484 bp, 20 predicted proteins | sample I18A1metaG_FD_184145 | JGI IMG/M metagenome (GOLD analysis project Ga0209725, IMG submission 184145) | Lake sediment bacterial and archeal communities from Gulf of Boni, Indonesia to study Microbial Dark Matter (Phase II) - ​I18A1 metaG... | ecosystem: Environmental > Aquatic > Freshwater > Lake... | reverse complement strand
CCCTTAGGTGTTCTCCCTCACCCTCAAACCTATTGCTCAACTGCGACTCTTGTCAGGACGGGTAGGAAGGCTGCAGGGCGCCGTCGAGAGATTCATATGGCCTCACCTGCGGTAGTGAATGAACCATTAGACTCATCTGGGACCAAGATTGACGCTACAGATCGATGACGCAGGTGTAGGCGATCTTCTTTCAGGCGTGGTGATCGGGGCATATAGGCCTGAGGCCGATCGCTTCGTCTTCAAAACCGTAGATGTACACTTCTTTCAGAGGGCAAGATTCAGAAGGAAAGCTTACCTCAATGAGGCGACGAGCGTAGTGCTCCAACTCGTCGAGGGGCTCAATCTGGGCGGAGAGGAGTCCATTGAGATATGTTCAAGCTTCATCTTGGCTGAAGCTGCAAAAGAGTTGAGGAGTAGATACGGAGACTCAAGAGTGACCGTTGTTAAGATCGTGGGCAAGGCACAGGACGAGACAGAGAAGGCCTACCTGAACGAGCTGCGCAAGCTCGGGTACGAACCTATTCCAGATAGGGAGGAAAGACGAGCGAGAAGCTTCTTTCACATGCTTCGATGGTTGAAAAAGGATCGCTCCAGATTAAGATATGCGAAGACTGGATGGCCTCGCCTGAGGAGATACATTAGACTCTAACCGTGGTTCGCCTCTATGGAATCCGTGAAGAATGCAATTCTCCATGCCGCCGTCGCCTTGCTTCTAGTCGAGATACTCTGGGCCGCTCCGGCACACGGAGAGTCGTTTCTTGTTGCTCGCGCAGCAAGCATACATCATCCTAGACAAGTGGTTTGCAGACAAGATTTCTCAGTCGCAGTTACCTTCGAGTATGCGAGCCGAGTTCTGATCGATATTGGAGTGTTCGAGGAAGAAAGCGGACGAGTTGCTGAAAGCCTCACCTTGATAAGCGGTTTCTTCGGTCCAGGAAACGTCACATTCACTTTCAATTTGACCGCACCAGACTCCCCAGGAACATGGCGGCTTAGAGCTTCCACTCGAGCCTGGTGGGGCGATTCCTGGTACTCGGATCCGAACTTGGGCTCAAAAACGTTCTATGTGGAAGTCGTAAAAGAGAGCAAGTCTTGGTTGAACATCACCTCAATACTTCCCTTCCACCTAGACGGGCGGCGAATCGATCTTCCAGACACACGAGACTACGGAGCCCATTTGAGTCATGGCTCATACACAATACTCGCGGAGCAGACCCAGGTCGTCGGAGAGAAAACCCGCCTGGTTTTTGATCGATGGAGTGACGGAGGTCGATCCAATCCCAGAGTGATCAACCTTTTCCGCGATGTCAGATTGGCTGCCATCTACCGAACTCAACATTATCTGACAGTTCACTCTGATCACGGAAACCCGGTAGGAGAAGCGTGGTACGACGAAAACAGCACCGCATGGTTTGCAGTGTTACCCGAGGTCAAAACCCGAGTATTCGAAATTGCAGATATGACTTATTCTTTCGATAGATGGACCGGAGACACAAGTGAACAACAGCCGATAGCCTCGATTCGAATGACTCGCCCAAAGGAGGTCCATGCCACATGGCGGAAAGAACTCAAGCTCCCCAGCTGGCTACAACTACGCCTCCTATCGGGTTCGCTGATACTTGTCTCAATTCTCTTGCTTGCTCGCAGGCTAAAACGGAAACACACTGGACATCTCCGGAAAGCACATCTTACGACACTGGGAAAGCAAGGAATCACAACAGTCGCTCTCATCATGCTTCTAACTCAATCCTTCCTCACGCCAGCAACAGCTGAAACGAACACGGCTTCAATCAGAATAGGTGAAACCGTTTGGAGGCATTGGCAAAACTCTGAAAGCGACACCTGCGCAATCTGGCTCGGCGGAGGAACCGAGGGGCCACCACTAATAATCAACCCTTACTGGCTAGAATCATACAACACTATGCGATTCGTTCAGGACCTTGCAAGATACTATTCAGTTCTGACACTGGAAATAGGCTCAAGCACGATCTATCAAGCAGCCTTGAAGAGAACGATAAGAGGCGAGTTCTACCCGAGCAGCATAATACACGACGCGAAGACATGGGCGACCAAAGCAGGATACAAGCAAGTCTATCTTGCAGGCTACTCGGTTGGAGGAATCGCTGCGGCAAACGAGGCAACCGTTACTAATCCGGAGGAGTGGGCAAGTCCAAATGGGGTCATTCTCATAACTGTTCCACTTGAACAGTTCTCGCCCTATGCAAACCTTCTGAAAGCCAATCACCTAGTCTTCTACGGAACAGAGATGACCAAATCCTTCATCGACTCCGGACTAAGATACTATCAATCAACTCCTTCTGAAGGACAATACGGCAACCACTGGCTGCACAAGGAATTCCACGTCGTCAACAAGGTCGCCCATGAAGTCTGGACCATCGCCCAAACCGGAACCTATGACTCAGAAGCAATCGAAGTGACAGTCAGCTTCATAGAAAGATCAAGAGCTCTCCAGCTTGAGACACAAAGAACCTCCTCGTTAGGGATTCTAGAGCCCTCCACCAAGAAGCAGGCCACCGATACACGAATCAAAGCGGAACTGATTGATGTAAGCTATCCGAACCAGGTCTCTCCCAGGGAGATCTTTCCTGTCTTCGCGAGGATTCGCGTAGAGAAACCCGCAGGAACACAAGCATGGACTGTTCTTCATTCCCCAAACATGTCTCAGATCCTCTCGGTAAGAGATCTAACGGGCGAAACCGCGAGCCTCAGATTGCTTGCCAGAGCATCGCCATATCGGATTCTTATGCACCTCAACCTTTCAGTGCTCGGCAAGGAAGGAGATTTGCTGAGCTTTGCCACAGGCAACTACTCCATAGCGATAAAGATCCAAGTCGATGACGACGCGGACCTCACCATCAAGACCTCCTTAGCAGGAATCCCCGTGAGCATTGACGGCGTAGCTAACCAGAATAGCGTCGGAACGCTGCAGACGAGGCTGGTTCGCGGTCGTCACGTTCTCGAAGTTCCCTCTATGGTCCAACTGACCGCCAATCAGAGAGCGGTATTCGAAGGATGGAGCGACGGAACGCAATCCAACAGAAAAGCCATCAAGTTAGCGAAGCCAGTTCAGATCGAAGCCTTCTTCAAGCTTCAGTACCATGTCTCGGCTTCTTCCGAGTTCGGGCAGGTGACTGGAAGTGGATGGTATGACTGCAACGCGACTGCTACGATCTTAGTATTCCCGGGGATGATACAGGAAAGAGGAGGTGATGTTCTGACATTTCGTAGGTTTGATAAGTGGTCTCCAGAGGATTATGGCCGAGACATCGCTCTAACCGTGAACGTGAGGGCACCGCTCGAAGTAAAGGCTGAATGGATGAAGGTCACTTTCGAGGAACCAGTCTCGGCTCCCTACTTGATCGAGGTCTTCCTTTCGTTCCTACTCCTAATTGCCTCAATCATCTTTACGAGAAGAGGTGTCGCTCAAAGCGGTGCTGAGAAAGCCTGACCGTGCCCTCTTGACAGAAGCATCACTTCACACGAAATAGGCCTTGAGTTTCTGAGCCAGGTTCTCCGGAGTCTCGTATGATTCCCCTTCCATCAGTATGGCCTGCAACCCCCACATGTCACTGACATATGGAGGCTTGTAGCCGAATCTTCCCAAAACCCTCAAACCTACGCGGAAGAACTCAGAGTCCCCTCCTAGAGGGCCAGAGTACAATGCGAAATTAAAGCACGAAAGCTTCTCGTCTTGGTAGAATCGTAGGACCCTGGCCAATCCCTCCGCAAAAGCCCTGAAATCCTCCTCTTTCACTTCCAAGAAGTCAGAATGTTTCCTATCTATCGCCCAGACCTCATACGTGTTTGAGGGTGCGAACGGGGTCAACCAACTAGTTTCCCCTATCTCTCCGACGTAGCGTTCACTACTTCGTTCCTGGTCAAGAAGGTCCAGCCAATAGTTACTTGAGTTCTTTGACGAGTATTCCCTGCTCTTATCGATCAATTCCTTCAGCAGCTGAACAGGCAGATCACTAGCTATGATGTGCATATGTGGATGGATTATAGTCGAACCTGATAGCGGGAAATAGTTCCCCATGAAACAGGCATGAAGTGGCTTGTTGCTCACCTCATGCAGCATCCTAAGAAAGGTCATCGCCGCCTTGAAGGCATTGTGTACTCTTTCTGGAGCCAGCTCTCTAGGCGGAAGATAGTGCTCTCGGCTCAAAACTGCCACGGCATTGTAGTCCATATGTGCAAACAAGCTTGGAAAAAGCACAGCCTCTCCCACAGTAATCTTCCCGTCCGGCACAATGCTGGATGGGAACTTAGGTGTGGAGCTTTCAAGCTTGACCGGGCAGAATGGACATGTTGCTCTCGTTCTCTCAACAATGTCCGACACTGCGCGCTCATCTAGCTCGAAGCTCTTCTTCACATACTGGAATCTGCCGGTTGTAATGATAGTCCCTCGACCGGTCAAGGGATCGTACCTATGTTCAACTGGTTGTCTGTCAACCCCATAGTTCGTTAGAGGTGAGAGAAGCTCCGCAAACCTCATCTCCTTTCTAAACTCGAGCCCCATCCTCATATGCCTCAAATGCTCTGTATCAGTGAAGACAGGATTCAGTATTTCTAAGACTTGCTGGGAGAAAGGGGGAAAGGTCAAGGTAGACTCCATATCTCAAGAAATGAGTCTAATTCACCTAGGCGATGAACATTGAGGGATAGCTGATGATATGCGCTCTTCTCTTTGGTGAAGGCGACAGCAAGAGCAGAGTAGAACAGATAGCAGCGCGCTTCGGAAAATGCCCTTACGTGGGCCTGATGACTACGAAAGGAACACAGCTCTTTGCTGTCTTCTTTCTACCCAGGAGGCAGAAATGGTGGATCGAATACATCGAGAAGAAACCTAGACGAACTCTTGGATTGAGAAAGGCAAGAGTCACCGTGGTGGATCACATCCAGTATCCAAGAAGGGTGGAGACAAGACGACCCAAGAGGACACGGAAGCTCTCTCCATGCGGGTCAAGTTGTGGAACCTGTCCCTCCTATGGGAGATGCTTGGGTTGTCCCTCTACGCCGTTCTACAAACATGCACAAAACAACGCCAAGTGAATGATCGGACCTAGACAGAAGCCCTGATCTCAGACAGTCAATCGCCTGCGTATGTCAACGATGTGCAGCGTCATGCACCAGAATCTTCTTCAGGCCTCTTCGTTTGTGGTAGTGCCACACCTCGGCTCTTCCGCTATAGGCTTCAGCCCACTCCTTCAGAATTCTCATGTCCAGTTCGCTCATTCTCCCCTTTCCGCTTTTCACTTGAATCAGCAGCGTTTCTCCGTGTTTTCCAGCGAAAATGTCCACAGGGCCATGAGAAGCCGCACTGCGGCTACACAGCCAACCGTCTTTACGAAGCGTCTGAAGAACTCTGTATTCCCTGCTCCGTCCGCGTGTATATGCCGTGGACACCATGGCTAAGAGACAACTGGGATGAATCATTAAAGCTCGTCGCTAACACACTGTTATCTTTCACACCATGCCTTGGCTGAGATTTCGCCGAATCTGTTCAATTCCCGGACAGGCAAGTGATAAAGCTTACAACGAAGCATCTTTACTTGGAAAGGTGTAGCTCAACATGTCTGAACGCAAACTGTTAATGATTCCAGGATCAACGATTCAAGATCCCTCTGTCCTACGAGCCATGTCACAACAGTCAGAATCTCATCTCAGCCTAGAATGGGCCAAGAAATTCAAATCAGTCTTGGATGATCTGAAGAGGATTTTTATCGCAAAGGGTGAATGCTTCGTTTTTGCGGGAAGCGGAACCCTCTCACAGGAATCCGGCCTCGCAAGTTTCATTGATCAAGGAGACAGGGTCCTCTGTCTAAACAATGGCTATTTCGGAGCCCGATTTGCAGACATTGCAAAACGCTATGGTGCCCACGTAGACATTCTGCAGGTCCCCTGGGGTAGAGCCGTTGATCCCAGAGACGTAGAGAAGGCGGTGAAAGAGAAAGAATTCAAAGCAGTCACTGCTGCTCACGTTGAGACATCAACAAGCGTGGCAATGCCAATCCGAGAAATCGCTCAAGTGGTGAAGAGCTCTGGAGCTCTCTTCATTGTCGATACGATAGCCTCGTTCGGGGGCATGGAGTCAAGACTAGATGATTGGGGAGTAGACGTGTCTTGTTCTTGTTCCCAGAAATGCATAGGAGTTCCACCAGGCCTTGTGCTGATCGGAGCTGGCAAGAGGGCTGTCGAGCATTTACAGCAGCGAAAGAATGAGATTCCTGCCTTCTACGCTGATCTGAAGAACTGGTTGCCCTGCATGATTGATCCAACGAAATACCACGCAACTCCTCCAGTCAACCTGATCTACGCCTTGAGAGAAGCTTGCAGGCTGATCTTGGAGGAAGGATTAGAGGCTCGTTTCGCTCGTCACCAGCAACTGGCCAAAGCCTTCAGAGAGGCGATGAAGGCGCTGGGGCTGAGACTCGTAGCTGAACCAGGTTTCGAAGCAGACACAGTGACAGCAACATACTACCCCCCGGAGATAGACGATGTGGCCTTCCGTCAGGAAGTAGAGAGAAACGGTGTCATAATCGCTCGGGGCTTCGGTCCAATTGAAGGCAAAGTCTTCCGTGTGGGACACATGGGACAGGTTTCCGCTTCGGACCTTCTGGCGACGATTGCCGCAATCGAAAGGTCATTCAAGGCACTGGGTTTTGGAGTTGAACCTGGAGGAGGACTTGCTGCAGCACAGAAGGTCCTCCAATAAAGAGCGCACTCGAGCTTGAGCCTCTTCAGAAGACAGCCTTTCTATTCGAACTGATCACTCGTGAATGAATTCGCTGATCAAGTCTAGGGCTGCTCCGAGATACTCTGGTTCAGCACCGTAACCTATACGCAGGTATCCATCGATTCCAAAATGGTCTCCAGGAACCACTAGGACGCTCTTCTGCTCACGAAGCGTCTCCGCGAATTCAGTTGAGTTCCTCTTGAAACTGTATCGCACAAAAGCGATTGCTCCAGCTCTTGGTTTGACGAAACTGAAGACCTTGGAGCGTCTTGTCCAATCCTCTAGTGTGAGGAGATTGGTTCTGAGAATCTTTCTCGTCCTGTCAAGTATCTGACTCCTTTTCTTTAGGGCAATCCGGGCGAGCAAGTCGCCCACAGCTGAAGGCGCAATGCTTGTGTAGTCACGTTTGGCCCAAAGTCTTTCGATCGTAGGCTCTGGGCCGGCTATCCATCCGATCCTGAGCCCAGGAAGGCCATACGCCTTCGAGAGTCCACTTGTCACAAGAGTTCGCTCGTAGATGTCTAGGAAGGATTGCGTGGTTGGGCCATCCATCTCCGCACCTTGATAGACCTCATCCGAGAGTATCCATGCTCTGCTCTCATGAGCAAGGTCGCATATCACCTTCATCTCTGAATCCGAGAGAACCGTACCCGTGGGATTGTTCGGATTGCATACGACAATGAGCTTAGTCTTTCTATCTAAGACATCTTTCAGCTTCTCAGTATTCAGCGTCCAATCTTTCTCCCTCTGAAGCTTGAAGGTTCTCACATGAGCCCCCAAGGCTCGAGCTAGTCCCCATATTTGCATATAGTTGGGCAACATCAAAGCCATCTTCTCCCCACGTTCAATGAGATGCCAGACTGAGACAAAATTCGCTTCTGAGCTGCCGTTTGTGACTAGGATATTGCGCTCAGTCTGTCCTTCATAGATTCGGCTGATCAGTTGCCGAAGCTCCGGTGTCCCATTTGTGTGTCCATATCCCAGACCGGTACTACTCAGCCTATCCGATTCGTCACCGACGAGTTCTTTGACTGTGAGTGGGTGGACGCCGCTCTCCGAGAGGTTGTACTTGACTAGGTTCTCATGGATCGATTGCCATCGTTCCATCTTGAATGGCTCAATCTTCAAATCTCTAATCCTCCTAGAATGCTTCCTTGGCTTGCCTAGCTAACGTACAGCTACTACTCATATGAAGCATCTTGGTCTTAGCTCAATCTGTCAGGGATAGATTGATAAGTTCTTGATCTGGCAAACGTTTCCACATGGTTTCGTTCGCGACTTTGTGCTACGTCTTTCGAAGACAACAATTGTTGCTTCAACTCAAGTCAAAGGAACTTTTCGGCGGCGGAAAATGGAACGCCCCAGGCGGAAAGCTTATCGAAGGAGAATGTCCCGAGTCAGCAGCGATACGTGAGGTGTCTGAAGAGACTGGGCTCAAGGTGGGGAAGCTACGCTTTCATGGCGTTCTCAACTTCTACTTGGGAGCGCACAAGAGACTCGATCAAGTGGTCTTTGTCTTCTCATCAAAACATGTGAGAGGTAGATCCAAGCGCAGCGCTGAAGGCCGACTCAGCTGGCTCAGTATGAGCAACATCCCATATGACCAGATGTGGCAGGATGATCGCGCTTGGCTCCCTTTGCTGCTTCAAGGCAAAAGCTTCGTTGGAGACTTCTACTTCAGCGAGGGATATGGGAAACTGGAGAGCTACGCCCTACAGGAGATCAGAAACAGCGAGGCTGGTTAACAATCAGATGCTCTTCTCGCCAGCGACATGCTGCTGGCCGGATAGACACAGGGTCTCGCTTTCCATCGCGCTCTCATTTGAACGAAGGATAGTCTGCGTACAACTATTTCGAGTATCTGCTGAAAAGAGACAGTAACACCGACACTATCGAGATGATTATGAGTATTGGAGAGGTTGCGAAATAGAAATTGTCTTTGCGGTAGACATAGAGCAAGATGGGAGGCAGCTTCTCGATTTCTGGGGCATACCTAACAAGATGAGGAATCAATGCAAGCAGGACTCCCAGAAATATCATAATCATTCCCAAGAAGGTGAAGGAGCGTTCCCATCCATTCAACTCCACATCGATCACCTCGAGATCGCGAGCCTTTGGCTCCTGAGGCACATGCACATTCACTTCAGCCTTGCCTTGACCCTTCAAGATTCACGTCAAACCAGTAGCTATGCTTTTCCCTCTTTCAAGGTTATCCCGAATCCTTTCGGCATCCCATTGTCTTCCTCCTCTAGGGTGTGAGTAGTATTCGGCAACCTTGAGGATCCAAGTTCGATCTTCAAGAATCAAAAGGTCTTCTGCGTAGAGTGGCTCAAGGTTCAGGTCCTCCTCCATGAAGCATGCTAACGCCTTCTCCATGTGGTAGAGCGATGTCAGAAGAGCTGTCTTTGTTAGGCTCAGCTTTTCAACGATTCTTGCGCAGTTTCGTGCGTTCTGTTCAGTATTGACGGACTTCTCCTCCAGTACCATAGAGCTTCGTTGGACTCGATAGTTCATGTGGACGAAGTCAGCAACCACTTTGGCCTCGGAAGGATACAGTCTCGCGCTGATCAATGCGAGAAGGCTGTAGTTGGGCTCTGAAAAAACCGTGTTGTCTTTCAGAGAGTATCTTACCCCAACACTATGTCCTCCACTTATGATCAGTCTGGAAGTCACACCTGACTTGCACGCCAATCCCGCTGCTCTTGCTCGCATTTCCGTGTGTGGAGCCATTCCAATACTTCGATCTTGCTTCCGGACAATCTGGCCGCCGAGAACTATCACCGCCTCATGGCTTCTCAGGTAAAACGTCATACAAGCGCGCCTCCCGCTTGGGCAAACTGTGGGCTACTGCAATGTTCTCGGAATGAGTCTTTTTGAAGGCGCCATCTTAAGATCGGCGGGCGACCCCGGATCTGTTTCTATCCAAGAAAGCGAAGAGCAAAGGCCACAGCCAGAGCCAGGATAGCTGGGTAGATTATTGCGGTTTCGAAGGAGCTCTTGTGAGAGTATTCTCTTTCTGTGATTGCTTTTAGCATTTGATCTTTCTCTGTAGGTTCGCCTTGGCAAGTTATGCGCGCGACGTTCGGATCCAGGAATGCCTTGCAGTTGTCAGAGACTACCTCTATTCTCTCTCTGAAGGCGATTTTTATCTCCGGCTGGGGGAGGGTCTGTTCCCTGATGCTGAATCCCTGTGACCTAAAGGTAGACGCCAGTTCCCTCACATTCTTTCCGGACCACGAATATCTTACGGTTTCCATCTTGCGTTCAATATCTATACGAAACAGAGTCTCTACTAGGCTTTTCTCCAGAAGCGCAAGTCGCTCACAGAACCCACATGAAGATGACTCCCACCAGGAAGAACAGAAAAGACAACATGGATTTCCTGATATCAGGCTCCCTATGAAGCTCAGGGATCAGATCGGAGCCAGATATGTAGAGGAAACCTCCCGCCGCGATTGGAACAAGAACCATGGTGAAGTTCTCCACATAGGACGAAAGGTAATATCCTAATAGAGCTCCGAAAACCGCTGTAAAAGCACTCAGGAAATTGTAGAACAGTGCCTTGGCCCTACCAAAGCCGCCATAAACCAATACTCCGAAATCGCCGAGTTCCTGAGGAATCTCATGCAGTATCACAGCCAGCATCGTAACTATGCCCAGCTCAATGCCAACCACGAAACTAACCGCAAGCAGCATCCCGTCAATGAAGTTGTGTATTCCGTCACCTATCAGGTTCAAGTAGGTAAAGATGTGAACATCACAGACCCCGTTGTGGCAGTGTCGCCAATAAAGAACCTTCTCCAGCAAGAAGAACAGTATGAATCCCAAAATCACATACGAAAAGACATTGAAGCTAGTATCCCTCTCCAACGCTTCAGGTACAAGATGTAGAAGTGCTCCCCCCATTAGTGCCCCCGCCGAAAATCCAATGAGCCCCAGCAGTATCTTGCTCAAGAGTCGTTCTTTGATGGCCAGTGTGAAGATGCCGACCAACGATATTGCGCTGACCAGAACAGCGCTACCAAGAATCCAAAGGAGTACCAGCGCCAAACCTCCTGACTTTCGTTGATCGGTTCTTGCTGGTTTGTCTTATTGTCATTAAAGGTCTGAAGTACTCTTTCATGAGATTTACGCCAGCAGTCCGAGCAGATTATGCAACGGTTTTAGCAAACCACTAAGTTCCAATCCTTCAAGATAATGAAGATCTGGATGCTATGGGAGCACAGACTCTTCGTCTCGCTATCCTGATCCATCAGTGTTTTATCGGCGATCTTCACTCTACAGTGAGCGCGCTACCCCAGAGAGTGATGAAAGCTCCTTGAAGGTCATCGTGTGCGTCAAGCAGGTTCCAGAGATAACCGAAGTCAGAATCGATCCTGTCACTCACACATTGGTCCGCGAAGGTGTCCCGAGTATCCTGAACCCTTTCGACGAGTTCGCGGTGGAGGAGGCTCTGAGGATACGAGAGAAACACGGCGGCGAGGTCACGGTTGTAACTATGGGTCCGCCGCAAGCCAGAGAGGCGCTCATCAAATGTCTTGCCATGGGCGCAGACAAAGCGGTTCTGCTTACCGATCGAGCCTTTGCTGGCGCAGACACTTGGGCTACAGCATATGCATTATGCCTACTCATCAAACAACTTCAGTTTGACGTTATTCTATGCGGGAAACAAGCGATTGATGGAGACACCGCACAGGTTGGGCCGATGCTTGCCGAAAACCTTGGCATTCCGCAGATTACCTTCATCAAGAAGGTCGAGATTGACGCAAAGACCAGAAAGGTCGTCGCCGAAAGAGAGACTGAGGATGGACATGAAGTCATTGAATGTCGTCTCCCAGTCCTTCTCACTGCAATCAAGGGCCTCAACGAGCCAAGACTTCCTTCACTCATGGGAATGATGGGTGCACGAAAGAAGGAGATCAAAACCGCAACCGCTGCAGACCTCGGCGTCGATCCAGCAATGGTTGGTCTCAAGGGATCATACACGCAGGTGATTGAAGTCTTCGCGCCAGAACCCCGCAAGAAAGGTATTATGCTCACTGAGACTGACCCTGAAAAGGCTGCAGAGAGAATGCTCGAGTTTCTACAGAGCCGCGTACTAGCCTAGGGGGAAGAAGAGCTGTCGGCCATAGAGGTCAAGGAGACCTGCACTGGATGTGGCCTATGCGTCAAAGCCTGTCCTTTCGGAGCCATTACGCTCGCAGAAGAGAAAGCACAGATCGGTGACTCCTGTACTCTATGCACGATCTGTACAAGAATATGTCCTCAGCAGTCGATTACGATCGAACGCGCACTGGTCTCGACAGAACAATTCAAAGAGTACAGGGGAGTCTGGGTCGTAGCAGAGACTTCTGAAGGGTCGCTCAGGAATGTGTCTCTCGAACTGCTTGGCGAAGGCACGCGACTCGCCAAGACCCTGGGAGAAGAGCTCTCAGCCGTGCTGATAGGCAGCGAAGTGACGAAACTGGCCAAGCCATTGGCTGCACATGGTGCTAAGAAGATCTACTTAGTCGAGCACGAACTGCTCAAAAACTACGTCACAGACATCCACACCGACATCTTATCCGCACTAGTAGCACGGTACAAGCCCTCAATCGTATTGATCGGCGCAACGATCAATGGAAGGGATCTCGCTCCTCGAGTCGCAGCCAGGCTGCGGATAGGACTCACAGCTGATTGCACAGGACTCGAGATAGACGGCGAGAGACGACTCATCCAGATTCGCCCTGCCTTCGGCGGAAACATCATGGCTTCCATAATCTCACAAACTCGCCCCCAAATGGCCACGGTTCGCCCCCGCGTAATGAAAACGCCTAAGCCAGACGAATCCCGTGAGCCCCAGATCGAACGCGTTGAAGTCAACCTCAACCCCGTAGCAACCAGAGCAAAAGTGTTAGAGAAAGTGAAACAACTGAGCAAAGCTTCTGAGAAGATCGAAGAAGCCCACATAATTGTCTCCTGCGGGAAAGGAATCGGCCGACAGGAAGACCTGAAACTTGCCTATGAACTGGCAGAAGCACTCGGCGGGGCCGTCGGCGGCTCGCGTCCATTAGTGGACTGCGGATGGCTTCCACATCATCAGCAGGTCGGGCAATCTGGGAAAACCGTGAGTCCTCGATTGTACATTGCGCTCGGAATCTCAGGGAGCATCCAACACAGAATCGGCATGCAAAGCTCAGAGATTATCATCGCAATAAACAAGGACCCTGAGGCACCGATCTTCAGCATAGCAGATCTCGGCATCGTAGGAGACCTATCTCAAATCGCCCCCAAGCTCACCGAGCAGCTGCGAGGCCTTGACAAACCGTCGAACCAACACTGAACCTTTAGCTATGATCAAAGCATTCGCCCACGGCGAGTTGCAGCGAAGGACAAGCACCGCAAGAGAGCTCATCCCAGCTAGCATCGGGACTTGGAACATCCGTTCCATGGGGTTCCTTATCTTCTACGCTAGTTCTGTTCACACGTAGGTGTCTGCGAATGGTAGCTACAAGAAAGGTAGTCACATTGCTTATTTTCACCATTCTGGCGTTGGCTTTTGTCATCCCTGTTGCTGCGCAAGGTGATGAGGCGAAGGCCAAGGTCTTCATACAGATCGCGGAGAAGGCGAGGGAGGTGGCTCTCGAACTCATTGAAAGAGCCGAAGCTGATGGAGAAGACGTTTCAACTGCAACACTTCTATTTGATCAAGGAAGCACCTTTCTGGACCGAGCCGGGCAAGCGTACCAAGACAAACAGTACGATGTAGCTCTGGCCAATGCCAGACTGGCTCAGGAGGAGCTCAGAGACGCGATGAAATCTCTTCGTTCCGAACCGGTTTCGTTGGAGCTTGACAAGACTCGCCTCCTTGAAGCGATCGGAAGGACGAGGGAGAGAGGCAAGAAGGTCAATGATGCCCTGTCAGACTCCACGGAGATCGATGCAGGTTTAAGGGAACAGATCAGCGGGAAGCTCAAACAGGCCGAGGTTCTATTGAACGAAGCAGAGGCAATTTTGGGAACTGAGATGAGAAACGCCTCTGAAGCAGCTCACAAACTCGCTCAGGCTGAGAAGCTGATAAGCGAAGCATTTGTGCTACTCAGACAGGCATCCCACAAGGCGAACAGGCGTCAGATAGAGGCTTTCCTCAAGAGCCTTGAACGAGAGATCTCGCGGCTTGAGGAGGATCTTGATAGGTTGGAGAAGAGAGGGGTCAAAGTCAACAGTATGAGAGAACGTCTGACTAACGCTAGAAATCTGCTCAGAAGCGCGCAAGAGAAAGCCTCAGGGGATGATCTTTCCGGAGCGTTGGCGGAGATCCAACAGATAAGAGAGATCATTCAACAGGTGAGGAAAGAGATCGCAAAGAATCACAAACCCTGAGCCAGCTCTACCTCGTTCTGCGATCCAACCTTCCTAGTCCTAACGAGGCCCACCTTCTCCAATTTCTTCACGCGCCTCCAAACGCTTGTTTTAGGAAGACCGAGAGCGTCTCTAAGTTCAGACTCAAACATTCTTCCCCCCCTTGAACTAATGAGCTGCAACATCTCACTATCTGCCGGAGACAATGGCTCAGACAGAAAACGTGATCTACGCCTCAGAAACATGACCAACCCCACAACCAACAACACTGTCACAATGATCGCCGCACCGATGATAGCTGATGACGGAGTAAGAACGGTTGGAGTAGAGGTTACCGATGTGGTAACCGAAGTGCCAGACGTTGTAGTCGTCACGTGGATTGGAATGACGTAGCTTATCTCCCAGAGGCCACGAGCCAATGTCAAGACAGGCCTGCCGCTCACCGCCTCAATCGACGCAGGACGATCAGTCACATATGTGACCACGGCCCCGTCTGGCAGAAAGATTCTCCCCTGTGCCCCCAGGTCAATCTTCAAGGTCCAGACCGGCCCATCCTTTCGCGTCAACGCCATTGTGTCGTACTCCATCCTCACCGTTGACGCTCCGACCGTGTAGATCACAATGCTACTGCGAGCCAGTTCATGACGCAGGAGTTGGCCTCGATCATCCGTGACCATCACATTAGCAGCCTCACCATACAACCATAACGAAATCGAGGGGACCGTGGAGTTGACTTCGATGACGCTCTTCACGCGCGAAACTCCATCCCTGTAGACAACTATCTCGTATTGCAGTACTCGGTAGCTCTCCTGTCCCAGCACACGATGCGTGGACAACACTAGGATGAACCACATCACGAATAGGACGATGCCCCTATGCCCATCGCGCCGGCGCTTCTTCATCTTCCCTGAGTCCTGAAACATTCATCCCATAGATTCCGAATGGCTGTGACCTTAATCAAACTTTCATCACGAAAAATGCAAGTCATCAGATCATTAAAAGCACGGCTAGATACGAATAGCGCGGGATGTCAAACTAGTAATGCATTGCATTAGCCTTTGCCAAGGAATCATCAGAGGAGAGAAGTGGACTTCCGCGCGCATTGGCCTTCAATTCACCACAAGTGACACATAATATTGAGTTGTTCTGGCCGAGAACCGACAGCTCTTCGCTTCAGCTTGTAGATAATACCGACAATCGAAATGAAGGCTAATCCAGCCGTCAAGAGGATCAAACCCATTGGCGCGGGAACGGCCTGCTCGGACACGGTTGGAGATGTGATCGTTGATAAAGAAGAAAGAGACGATGAGACGGTCTTCACTTCAGTCTGGGTTGTGGTCGTAACCATGGTTGGAAACAAGTCATGTTTAGGCCACGTTGCCACTTCAGATGCAGCTTTCCATAATCCTTGATCCACTTCGTTGATGAACCTGCTGTCTTCCTTGGGTCTAGTGTTGAACAGCGCTGCCCAAGCCAAGCCATGATACGTACGCACAAGGATTGTGCGACTTCCCGGAAGACTGCCGTCATGCCACCAGTTCATACCGCTTGATCCAACTGGTCCGACCAGCCATCCCAAGGCATAGTAGTGGGAGGAGCTAGCCCAAACCCGCAAAGTTGGCCGTGACAACATTAGACGGACGGTTTCCGGCTTCAAGAAGAACGGTGATTTCAGACCGTCTATTGAGGAGGCGAACTGAACCAGATCAATCGCTGAGGCGACCCAGCCACCATGGGAATCCAAAGCCTCCTGATGCCAGCCACCATAAGGTGCAGGAACCAGCCAGGCCGCACCTGGGAAGACGCTCGGAACGAGATTTGCTCCAGGATAGTCATAATAGAGGACTTCCTTTTCCGCCCGATCCTTCAGGAACGTGCGGCCGATTCTCATGCCAGTTATTCCCATGGGTGCAAGGATCTGAGTCGAGACGTACTGTTCGTAGCTCTGGCATGTGATCCTCTCGATTATGCGGCCCAGAACGCAGTATCCGAAATTCGAGTACGCGTATCCAGCCCCAGGCGAGAAGTCAAGCGGCTGCCCCAACATGTAGCAAATGATCGCTTCCGGACCGGCTGGCCTGGGAGTTCCCGCCGCGTCAGCTGCACGATGAGCTAGTGCGAACATTGGATCGTAGCTTCTGCTAGGATCCCATCCACCAGAGTGTTGCAGAAGGTCGCGGACCGTTACATTATGGATTCTAGGATCCACTGAAGCCCCTTCCAATGGTTTCAGCTGATCGATTATCTTGAAGGCTTTCGCATCAATATCCAACTGTCCGTTCTCCACCAGCTTGAGGATGGTGACAGCTGTGACCGGTTTCGAAATACTGCAGATACGGAAGAGGGAATCAGGTTGAGCAAGCTGCTTAAGGTCAATGTCCGCCCAACCATACCCGTGCGCCAGGACAAGCTTTCCATCTTTGGCAACAGCAACCGCGCCTCCTGGAACCTCCCACTTCGCCATCAGATCGGTTACGATTCTGTCGAAGCTCTGCATCTCCGGAACAGGAATACCGGTAATCGGAGGCCCTTCAGCTGCCACGCTCCTCGCTGGCAAGATCAGCAAGGCAAATACAACGATCGTCACGAGGGATGCAGAACGAAGCATTGTCTTACCTCCCACACTTCCATGCTTCGTATTTCTTGATGTACCCTTCCATCCAAGCGATTGGCCTGTGGACCCATAAGAAACTGCCGCCCACACTGTCACTTTCAATTCATTGTTCATGGGATTTGCATCTGAATCTCCAATTAGAGATCGCGCGTTACCACTCTTCACCGGGAAAGAGAAGCGCGCGCAAGCATTGGATCTCGAACATGGTCCGGTTGCCGGAACAAGCTATAGTTGTCTACTGGAAGATGTAGACCTATCGAAAGGTCACGCGGCCACTTCTTTCTTGGCCAAGGCTTGGAACATCAAGGGAACGTTCTTGCTCGCGTCAAGCACCTCTAGGAAGAGAGGTTCACCTCCCTACCTAGGTGAATGACTATGTCCCCCTATTTCCTCGGCATGTGAAAGCTTCCCGGACTCAGAGACGATTATCATTAGCACGTCTGACTCTGCATCGTGTCCGAGCCTATACATTGAACCTCTCCCTCTTGACAGGATGGAACCTCACTACAACTATACTGTCATTCACTGTCTTGTAGACCGCTCTAATCGCATATTCTAGGTCGATAGGCTTCAGAGCCAATGTCTGGTCCCCCATTCTATCCACGCGGCTCAGACTCAAAACGCAGCCATCCTTCAGCGCGAGCCCTAGCAGCGTGGCCACAGGTGTGGCCACAAGGGGGTAGCCTCTTCAATTCCACCGTAGAACGATTGAAGCGTAAAGTGGCGAAGGGTGATATCACCCCCACCCCCTCCTTCCATTCCATTACTAGAC
>Ga0209725_1000914_pt1 | contig 17504 bp, 15 predicted proteins | sample I18A1metaG_FD_184145 | JGI IMG/M metagenome (GOLD analysis project Ga0209725, IMG submission 184145) | Lake sediment bacterial and archeal communities from Gulf of Boni, Indonesia to study Microbial Dark Matter (Phase II) - ​I18A1 metaG... | ecosystem: Environmental > Aquatic > Freshwater > Lake... | reverse complement strand
CTGGAGAAGTCATAAAAGGCGACTTGCCGTCTCCAGAATTCAAACTCCTCTAAGCGGGCTCCTTCAAACGAGTTTATAGCAAACCAGTTGCAGAATTGGGCTCACGTGAACTGAGCGTTGAGTAAGAAGACGCCTATGCAGAGAATACAGGAAAGCGAGAAGCTCCTTGAGAAGATCATGCTTGTACTTCCGGGTTTCAGCGGGTACAAGAAGAGGGAGCAGCGGAGGGAGGCGGACAAGATCATACGGAACTTTCTGCACTCCAAGCTTCAAGAGGCCAGGGACAGTCTTCAGGATGTGCATGCGGCCGTCGCCAAGAGCGAGCAGTCGAACGATCTTGAGCGGATCGACAAGTTGTTGGCGGTCCTTGACAGGGTCTCTGAGAGAGTCAACCATGCCTCGTATGGGTATAGCGGGTTCTTCGACGCGATCAAAATAGAGGAACCTGAACTTGACAGGATAATCGGCTTCGATACCCAGCTCGTCGATGGCGCAAAGGGATTGGCCGAACGAGTGAAGAGCATCAAGACTGAGGTGGACGCGGAGAGATTCGAGAACCTTAGAGAAAGCCTCAGTGAACTGAGAAAGGCTGTCGAGGATTTTGATAGAACGTTCGATGAAAGGAAAGAAGTGATAGCGGCAGTGGAGGTCGGCTAGGTATGCCGCAAGTCATCGAATGGACCGGCGCAGGCGCTGAGGACATTGTCTGGCGATACCCAGCCGAAGACATCACTTGGGGCGCCCAGCTGATCGTGCACGAGTATGAGACCGCCGTCTTCTTCAGGGACGGAAAGAGCTACGACACTTTCGGACCTGGAAGGCACACCCTCACCACTCTGAACCTGCCCTTGCTGACGAAGGCTTTCTCGCGCGTCGCAGGATTCACTGAGACACCTTTCAAGGCAGCCGTCATATTCATCTCGATGAAACAGTTCGCCGGCAAGTTCGGCAACAAGGCGCAGACGACCGAGCTGGCGCCGTTGATGACCTTCGGATCCTACTGGCTGAAGGTAGAGAGTCCGGAGTTATTTGTCAATGAGGCCGTGGGAGGGCAGAACGCATATTCGACTTCGGGAGTAAACGATTTCCTTAGAGGATTCATCAACGAGAGAATGATCGACGACCTTTCAAAGTACGATCTTGTTACGGTCTTCACAAGACTCGATGAGACCTCAGGGCAGGTGAAGGCTTCACTCGTTGAGTACTTCAGGCGGATCGGCCTCCAGCTGGTTGACCTGAAGTTCGAGGGAATTGACACAACGCCAGAGTATCGAGAGAGGCTGTTCTGGCTCAAGGCGGGGAAGATGCCGCCGGAGGAAGTGCTCAGGATGGAGACGGTGAAGGAGGCTGCGAAGGAACTAGGCAAGTCGTCAGGCGCCGCCCTTGGCACCGGAATGGTTCTGGTTCCACCTTTGTTCCAGACTCCTGCCGCTCCCGGAGCGCCAGCGGTTGCCCTCGTCATATGCCCGAGTTGCAGCGCGCAGATTCCTTCAACCTCGAAGTTCTGCCCGAACTGCGGCAAGAGCCTATCCACTATGCCAACTCAGCCAAGCCAAGTCCCATCACAGAAGTGCACGAAGTGCGGCGAGATACTGCCCACAGGAGCGAAGTTCTGTCACAACTGCGGAACCAAACTGTGACTCATTGGCTCAAGACGCATTCCACTCTGTCTGGAATCGCAGTCTTTCCCCCACGGGTCCGTACGCGGAAGGACTAAAGGATCACATCTTCTCTCGCAGCAGCCGGGACATGACCAGAAGGTCGGTTCAAATTCCCCCGCCCGCAAAGGGACCCAACGACAACGAGGCCTCTCCTCCAACTCCTCTCCTGCTGCTGAGGCCTCCGGCTGGTCAGCGAAAGAATCCCCCAATACACTCCTTCTTCCTTCAACCGGCTCTTGGCAAGGTAAAGCCTGACCTGAACGGTGGCTCCTCGGATCAAATTCTGAAATCGATACTAGGAGCGACCGCCACATATGACCGGGTGGCTCTAGATGCAAGACAAAGAGCAATCTTTGCCAGTTATCATCTGAGGAACTATCGAGGACACCACATTGAGGGCAGCGATATTCTCATAGACCGTTGCAGCGACGTTGTCAGACCAGCAACCGATGCAATCTTCGTCTCTGGGGAGTGTCTCTAATCGAGCCTTTACCGTCCGACGGATTCCCTGCCAATCGCACGAGAATGCCAAACCGGCACAGCCCCTACAGACGATGATGGTGCACGCACACAACCAATCTCGAAGAACTCACCTTTGAAGAAAAGGGCGAAGTGGTACCCCTACGTGAGTCGGATGAAAGTGGCGCCTTATGGAGCGAAAGTTATAACTACCAGTACAACCTTCGGTTACAACGAGACGCTTCAAGAATGTCTTCTGAGGAAGTAATCATTCCTCCCAAGAGCAGACGTGTTCCGAACCCGGAAGGTCCTCCTCCGCCTCCCCCGGACGCGATCCCAGATCCGGTTCCAAACGTGATTGGGACAAGGCGGCCCAGCCAACCAACCAAAAGAAAGGAAACCATCATGAACAGATTCATCGCGGCCATCACGTATCCTTTTGTTCTTGTTTACAGATGGATAGTTGGTATTGTTTGGCGGCTTTTCCCATCAGTAGAATTGGATCTCTCATCACGCCCATACTTCGTTGGTGCCTATGAGGAAATCAAAGTGAGGACCCAAGGTATCGGCCTGGATGATCTCGAATTTGTCATTACTGAAGGCGCACCGGGCGGCTATGTTTCTCCATGCCGCGATGCTGAGTTCGACCCCGCGAATCCCAGCATAATGCTTTGCTTTGGCTACAAGCCGGGAGTTTATCACATTGAAGCGCATAAGAAATCGGACGGCTCTTTGCTAAGAACCTTCGAATTCAAACTAGACACCGTATGGACCGATAGCATCAACGGTCCTCCGTCCTCATTTCATGGCATCAATGGTGGCTATGCTGTGGGCGCTACTTGGGGAGGAGGCGTTGCAGGTCAACCACAGAACCTGAACGTAGTGCCTGCAACCGGTACGCGGAAGGTTGCCTTACTATTGGTTGATACGGCATCACAGCGTTACACCACTGTCGCTGCTGATTTGCAGGCGATCAAAGATAAGTGGCTACAAAATTTCAAGAATGGTCTTGTTGGCAGCGATGGGGTTGCGAGAAGCAGCCAAAAGTATTACCGCGAGGCATCCTTCAATGGGTTCGATATTGATTGCGATTTGTTCGGTCCCGTGCACCTATCAGGTGACTTTGACAGCTATATTGATGAAAAACAGGCTCCGAAGAATGGTTTCGATCAAGCATGTATTACAGCAGGTGATTCTACTACACCAGGTGACGGATTGATAGATTACAATCAATACCAATCAGTCATATTCGTAATGGAACCTTGGAATACTACCGATGCTGCTGGCAACGCGATCGAGAAATCACCGTGGCCGCAAGCTTGGGGAGGCACCTATAGCAGTTCCAAAGGCAGTAAGTCATTAGGCGTTATTCAAATGCCGCATAACTGGGCACTCAAACCCATTTATGCCACGATCGCGCACGAGCTCGGGCATAACCTCGGCTTGGGCGATCAATATGGTAATGACAAGCTCTATTCAACACCTATTAACGATCGAACGCTTGGCAATTGGGAGTTGATGGCATGGGAAAATCTAATACCGCAATTTACGATTGCGCATCGCCTCATGCTCGGCTGGATAAAGCCTGAGTGGATGAAGCTCTACAACTTTGCAGAAGGAGCGCCGCCGCCCCCGGTAAATGAAACGATCACTCTGAACGCTATTGAAAACTGCCCGCTTCCCGGAGGTAGTTTTCCCGCTGGTAGGTTTGCAGGCATTGAAGTACGAATTGCGGATGGACGGAATTACTATGTTGAATACCGCAAAGGCCAAGCTCCCGAAATCAGTGACAAATCGTTGCCTACGGATAGTGCGGCCTTGGTTACCGATGTTATCTCCAGCGGATATCCCACTCCCATTGACCGACCCGGTCTTTTGAAAGTGCCGAATGATCCAGATGGCGACGGCAGCGTATTAGTCAATGGGCTGGATTATGAGGAAACTGACATGACAAATGGCTTAACCTATCCCGTACCTTTCAGAATAGTGGTTAACGGCATCGATGGAACCAAAGCCAATGTGACGATTCAATATGGCACGAACAACAGACCTGACCCATCAATCCGACCCTGGCCTGCGGGTCCCGATCGGCCATACCAAAGTCCGGACATTGAAGTGCAAAACGCCAGGAATATGGCAGATCCGACTTGGTTCAACGTTCCATGGGCGGGACATGCCAACACCGTGATTGCCCGAATAAAGAATGCGGGCAGCCTCAATGCGCCAAAGGTCAGGGCGGAGTTCTACGTGAAGGATAATACCGTGGGGGGCGCTCCTGACACCTTTCTTGACGATGTTACGCTTGACGTCAATGTCGGCGATACTGTTCCCTTCACTACCCCGGATTCCTGGATTCCGCCTTCTGAGGGACATTTTTGCATCAGCGTCAGAATCCCGCTATATCAATTGCCGTCGAATCCCGCAGTCGTGGAGATGACAGAATTGAACAATTTTGCACAATCAAACTATGATCGTTTTATATCCAAAACCGCCTCATCGGCCAGCCGCGAAATAAGTCACCTAACCATAGGAAACCCATATCCACTGCCAACGAGAATCTATATCTTCCCCAATCAAACCAACCCGCTCTACCGCACCTACCTAGAGCACACCTCGGTCTGCCTTAATCCTGGTGAAACACGCAAAGTCAAAGTCATGTTTGAGTACGACCCACAGTTGATTTTTCGGATACCCGTCTCGGTCGGTGACCGAACGATTGACGATTCAAACCGGTACCTAGGGGAGAAGATAGCGAGCGACTTTCGACGAAAGCCGAATCACGCACGCTTCGCGGGTTTCATCGAGAATCCGTTCGATCCTCACAGACATGTAAAAGAATTCTTTGGCGGAACGGAGATGGAGATCGTTACGGGAAAGAAGACGAGCTTTGAATATTTCTATAAGGACGGGAGTATAGTTGGCGGTGCAGTAGTAACCGAAGACAACAAGCAACGCCTCAGCTCAGGCAAGGTGATCATAATCTTTAGAATGACCGACGGGAAGAAGGTCTATGAAGATTACAAGACGGTGCCATTAAGCAGCCAAGGAGACTTTGCGTACAAGGCCGAGGACCTAAAAGATAAGCTTCTCACGGTACAAGGTTACTATTTGCCGACCGAGGGGTTCGGAGATTGCTACAGTGAAATGATAGGATAAATGCCCTAGGTTAGGAGTCGAATCGTTCAGTCGGTTGAAAAGTGCCTGGTGAGAATCATCGCATCTGATAGAAGCGCAGGACATCTAAGACCGCGGCCGCGCGCCAATTATCAGCATTCCTCAGACCGACCTCCCGGAAATCTTGGAAGGTCTATCGTACGCAAAGATAGCCGTCTTCGAAATCGAGACGCCCGGCTACATCCACGCTCCTGCTTGCGACCAGCAAACGGCATTCCTCCTCAGACCTTGGGTGAGTACAGACTTGGATTCCATCACAACCGCATCATGCATGTTGAGCCGTGAGGTGAGGCTCTCTAAGGCTTCGTGGTTGTTCGTGAATGTGAACTGGCCCACTATGACGCCGCTTGGATCCATTATTGCAGCGCTACACCTGCTTTGCCGATGTCTATCCCTACGAACCTCACCACTCCATCTTCACCTCCTGGCTCGCTTCAGGCTGCACTCACTTATCCGGACGCGGAGCCCACTACTCTAGCAGCTCAGGATAGCGTCCACTCACACACTCGGTCGCATGGACCAGCGCACCAATGGACTAGCCAATCAAGATCTCGACGCAAACCGTCTTCCATAAGCTCACACACAAATTCATGCGTCTGACGGTTTCAAATCCGGACGCCTGCGCCAAGAGACCCACCACCACGCCAAAGACTACCCCACCAACTCCTCTCCTGAACGAGAACGTTTCGCGGTTCGGGTTTGTCCGGTCGCGGGTCCTAGCTCTCACCAGGACAACTGTGCGTATTGCCTGGGGATTCTTCATGATGTGCATACGCACAAGCCGGGCATGTCTTGACTAGTGCCCTTTTCTGGGCGGCTTTTCGGTTCTCTTAAGATGTGTGATGAGGAGCTTCTTCCCCGCGCTGTCTATGATGACCTCGACGGGGACCGACGATTCCACATTGAAGGGAAACGCGCTGTCTTCGACCAAGCTCTTCGGAAGATACAGGAAGTACTTTCCATCCTTTCTTATGGACATTCTGCCCTTGGCTTGTAGAACCACTTACCTTCGTCCTCAGTAGATATTTGGTGGAGGTCGAGTTGTATCGTCCACTCATTTAAGGACTACAGCCTGCCCTGCCAAGGGTTGTCGAGGGGTGATGCAAAGTTATAACTACCGGGTACATCCTTTAGTTATCACGAGGCGCTAATGAAGGTGCCCGTGATTAATATCAAGCGATTGAAAAGCCGGATCCCTCAGGGGGAAGTCCAGACATCTGACAGTTGAGAATCCATTTGTCAACATGGAAGTAGAATTCTTGCGGACTCGGGCTCTTCTTCAATGGGAAAGGTCTGTCCGAAATACACCATTTCTCTTACGCGCCGGAGCGCCGAAGAGGGCGCAATGATCACAAGTACCCAAAGAGAGAAAGGAGGTGACAGATCCGTGGAAAAAACTGAGAAGGTTGAGAAGGAAAGATTTGAGTTCAAACAGCTGATACTCAAGAATCCTAACTACTTTGGCACGTTCCCTCTGGTCAAGATTCAGCCCATATTCCCTATGAAATGTAGCACAAAGTACGAAGAGCTTCGTTCGGTAGGCTTCTATCCTGAACTGGATTGGCTGGAAGCGATCATCGATGTGAAGCTTCCCTACGGGTACAAGGGGAACCTGTGCTCAGTGGGTTCCTGCGAGTACGTTCGATTCTTTGTTGACTGGGACGGGGATGGGGATTTCGACACGGCCGCCGAAGATGTCGGGATCGCGAGTGTGAATGTCCACGACATACCTGATGGCGAGAAGGTGTGCTTAGATACAACGAAGCCGCTTTCCTACGCCGTTACCCTGAAAGTTGACTCAAAGAAGCTCAAATGCACTGTTCCGAACCTGCTAAAGGTGAGGGCTATCCTGTCATGGGAGATGCCACCCCCAGCGGGAGATGCCAATCACGTTCCCGTATGGGGAAATGTCCTTGACAAATGGATACAGATAGAACCTGACCGCCACCTCCTGAAAGACATTGTAAGCGTGGTCGATATTCAGAAACTCAAGCTAGAACCCGCGATGCTAGATCTTGAGGCTCCAATTTCGGCGCCACAAACGCTTACGCCCGCCCAGCTGAAAGAGATCTACAAGGGCAAAGATGTCCCTGAGCACCGCTACAACTTCTCTCAGATCCATCAAATGGTCGAACAAACCAAGAAGGATCCTAGCCTCATGGTCGCATACAAGAAAGATCCCAAGTTGAGCCAAATCGTATCGAAGATCGACTTGATCCTTGCCGAAAAGCCAAGCACAAGATACGAAGAATTGGGATGTGTAGGCTTGAACTATGACATGGAGAGGCTTGTGGCCACGTTGACGGTGAAACTCCCTTATGGGTATGGCGGCGGGCTCTGCACAAAGGGGAGCTACGAGTACGTTGCTTTCTGGGCGTATCTATGGGACCAGATTGAGCAGATGTGCTATTGGAAGTATCTTGGCACGTCAAGAGTGAACACTCATGATATCGCCAAGATTCCCCCGGAAGGACTGCAGTACGCTGTATACCTGCCTGTTGATCCATCGTCTCTCAGAGAGAGATGCACGAAACCCAAGCTGCTGAAGATTCGTGCAATATTGTCATGGCAAGTGCAGCCACCCTCCACTAATGTGAACTATGACCCAGTGTGGGGGAATAGAGTTGAGGCATTAGTGCAGATCAAACCCGGTGACCCCACGCACGAGCAGAAACCGTTCATCTGGTCGGCAGGCCAGATGGCCGTAGAAAGCATTTCAGGCAATCCTCACACGATAGAACAGAGCAGTATAGGAGATGGCTACGCAAATGGCGTATCCATAGGGGGAGGGTACACGGCGTGTGAGAGTCCGTTCGGGGCCGTCATAGCAATAAGCGGGACGATCGCAAACGCGCCTAATATTGCCGCTGAGGCTGACAAGCTCAGGTACAAGGTCCAGTATAAGAAATCGACAGAAGCATCCTGGCACGACATAACAAGCGGATTTAGAATATGGATGAGAATGGATGGCGTTCCCTCGGGGTACATAGACCAAACGGCGGTCGACGGCTATTTCAGATATCAGAAAGACCTGACGCCACCAGTGATCCGAGAAGTTGAGGCAGACATGCTTGCCCAGTGGCATACGCCGGTTCCAGAGGGCGATGGCCTATATGAGCTGAGAGTGCTACTGTACAGTCCAAACGCACCACCTGAGCCTGGCGTTCCAGCAGACCACGTATCAAGCGGCATCGTGAAGGTCATGATTGACAACACGTCCCCAGACGTGGACATATCTCTCATTGCTGGCCCGTGCGAGGAATTCAAGCCGGATGCCACAATAACAGGCAAATTCAGAGCTACAGACAAACACATCTGGTACTATGAATTCAGCGTGCTGCCTTCGTCAATCCCGTCTAATCCAGTTGAGCACGTCCCCGCTGAGTGGGAATACTCGTTGCTTCCAGCGCCTGGCGTGACCGCGGGTACATTCTCTCTAAAGACAACAACAGCGGCACTGAAAATGCAGCCATGCGGCTATGTTATCCGCCTCAAAGTCTGGGACAGAACTATCACGAATAACACTAGACCCGGCAACTCGAACGCAACCGACGTAGGGTTCTGTCTTCTAAAGGGAGAGTAGGGCAAGTTTCGCAAACCAACACTATGCCGTTCAAGAAAGCCCCCTTTTTTCTGCATCGGTCTACGCAAAACTGGTCCGAATTCGGACACGCACACCAATCTTTCTGACGCAACACCATGTCTCCGAGAAAAGAACTGAAAAGGGAAAAGCCACCACGATGAACAGCTGGGCGGGCAACCAGCTGCTCGCCATCCCCCTTTTTTGTGCCAACGATCATCGAGTCTTTCTAATGATTAGTATGGTAAGCCTAACAGACAAGGACAGGCAATGTACATCGCCCCGCAATGCGGAGAATTCGCTACGTCAACAAGAATGGGAACGTCTGTGGACGCGGCGGGCTACGAGGTGACCCACTCAGGCTACAGTATAGGTCCTCCAGCTCCCGCTCTTCACTGATGTCGAGCCGTTTGCACGCCCGCTCCGGATCAGCTGGACTCCTAGCCCTGATTCGGCTGAGCTTGCCCTTTTCACCGAATTGCACGCGCTGGCGCATAAGGTCAGCCAGAATGAGGCTTTCAGCGGTGAGGAAAAAGAGCTGAGCTATCTCCTCAGAGTAGAGACAGCTAACAGAGAGTGTCGGGCATCTACGAACGAGCCGCCACCGCCTTTTTGCATTCAGGGCTTCCTTAGCGCAGTCGTGTGTCGAGTGGGCGATAGTCTAGAGAAAACTTGGGGTCGGTCTCACCGTGCTGCTTGTTTCGTCTTATCCTGATCATGGAAGGCTTAATGTCTGAAGACGTGGCTCGAAGAAGTCTGGACGTATCGAATGTGGAGATTCTGTTCGTGGAACCGCCGAAACACTTCTGGTTTGTGATGGGAGAGTATCTGCCACCGCCTCTAGGAATCTTGGAACTTGCTGGCTACCTCTCGGACAAGATGCCCGATGTAAGCATCGAGGTGCTGGACTCTCAGGCTATGTCACTCGAATGGGATGGGCTAGAGAAGCACATCAAATCTTGTCGCCCCGACATCGTTGCTTCAAGCAGCCTCGCTACATGCAACGCCTATAGTTCCGTCCGAGCGTTGGCGACAGCTAAGAAGGTGGACCCATCCATCCTGACTATCGCCGGCGGCCAGCACTTCACAGCAACAGCGGACGAGTCCCTTCGGGCCTACCCTGAAATCGACGTGATCGTGCGTGGCGAAGGAGAACGAACATTGGTTGAGCTTGTCAAGGCGGTCAAGAACTCGGAAGCCCTCACAGACATCAAAGGAATATCATTCCAGAAGGACCATAGGATCTTTCACAATCCCAACAGGCCCTTGATCGCAAACCTCGATCAACTTCCAATGCCGGCGTACCAGTTCGTTGAGGATCACGTGCGAAAGTATCACTTCACGATGATGGCTGGCAAGGCGACATACGCGCTCGTCGAAGGATCGCGAGGTTGTCCGCACCGTTGCACATTCTGCTCACAGTGGAGGCATTGGCAGGGAACATGGAGATCGAAGTCCCCGAAACGCATCGCGGACGAGTTCGAGTTCCTCCATAGAAACTTCGGAGCCGAGTTCCTCTGGCTGACGGACGACAACTTCGCTCTCGGCCCATTCACGGAGCAGCTCTGCGACGAGATAGTCAAGCGCGGGATCGCGGACGACATCATGTGGTTCGTTCAAGCACGATGCGACGATGTGGTGCATCACAAGGATTTGATTCCGAAGATGCGTTCCGCGGGATGCATGTGGGTCCTTACGGGCGCCGAGAGTGGCAGTGAGGAAACCCTTCGGACCGTCGGCAAGAAGATCAGCCCCGATCAGACACGTGACGCGGTTCGGTTAATGAAGAAGAATGGCATCTTCGCCCAGACAACCTTCATCATCGGTCATCGCGACGACACTCGCGAGAGTCTCGATGATCTGAGGAAATTCGTCAGTGATGTCGACCCCGACCTGGCGATCTTCATGGTCTTGACGCCGTTTCCGGGGACCGAGGTGTACGACGACGCCAAGAAGAAAGGCTGGATAGAAGACACGAACTGGGCAAACTACGACATGGTCCACCCAATCATGCCCACAGACACGCTGAGCAGGGAAGAAGTGCAAGAGGAACTGCTCAAGTGCTACACTGCGTTCTATGGCTCGTGGGCTCGAAGGCTTGGCGGCTTCTTCTCATCGAACAACCTCAAGAGGAAGACCTACCGTTACCTAGCAAGTCAATCGCTCCTCAAGCAACTCAAGCCCTAACCGGATCTGTCAAGCCAGATGAGAAGCAAAGAAACACGATTCAGTCTCATTGCATTCTTCTTGGGGGTCTCGGCCTTCGGCTTGGCTATCTCGGCTAGTTTGCTGAGCAGCGTGGCTCCCTTCCCAACGGAATCGAACGCACGAAGAGCGCTCGTTGCGATCGCATACGGGGCAGTCTGTGTTGCTGGCATCCTAGCTGCATTGTTTCCAGTAGCTTGCTCGGGATTTCTTGGAATCCGGAGATTGCTAGCAGAAAGCGGGGGAAGCCTCGAGACCAGGGCGACTAGCGTCTTTGGCGTCTTGTTGCTTCACGGGCATCATCCAGCCGGGTCGGACCAGAAAACGCACGAGCTGTGGCTCGGTGAGAAGAGTTACTGCGCAACCTGCTTCGGACTGTTGACAGGCGCCGTCGTGTCACTGACTGCGATCGTACTTTTCGCTCCCTCAGGCTGGGGGGACAGTAGCCTCGCATACGCTCTGTATTCTGTGGGAGTCGTGGGCGTCATCTTGGGCTTGATTCCGTCTTTTCGGTTGAGGATCGGGGCTCGGGAAAGATTCGGTCTGGCCGCGGTCTTTGTCTTGGGAACATGTCTCATGCTGATCGCTACCGACGTACTGACGGCGAACTTGATCGCTGACTTCTTCGTCGTACTGCTCGCTGTCTTCTGGCTTCTCTCGCGAATCTCGCTGTCTCACCGGCGCGAGTAACGGTAGATGCCGCCCAGTAGAACCGCTATCCCTATGAACACAAGGACGAGAGGCCCGAAGACGTCCCAGCTCACGCGCGCGAACTGCTGGTAGAACAGTATCAGTCCAAGGATTACTATGAATATCCCGAATATGACACCGCCCAAGTGGGACGGCATTCCGAAACACATCTCTTCCTCTCGCTTGGTACGTCCTTTCTCGACGCCCATGATCGGTTTCCCACACTGCGCGCATACCGCAGCGTCATCAGGATTCTTCGCACCACATTTGACGCAGTAGACCAAGCTTGCACCATCCTTCCTTGAACCTGAGGGATGCTGAGAGAGAATATAACGCCTTGCACCCTGGCCTGCGCGTGAGCCTGTGCGGGGGTCCCGCACAGTCTGAGCTGTGATCAAGCAAACGCTAATGAATCTCGAGGCCTGTGATGCTTGAAGCGAATGGAGGAAGAGTATTCGTGCGCTGCGAGAGATGTGGAACCGATCTACCAACGGAAGCCCTGTACTGCTTCAAGTGCGGTTCGCGGGTTGGCAAGGCTCCGACCGAGGAGTTCTCGGTTAGCTCTGACGATCTGGTCAAGAGGGTCAAGGATCTGCTTCACCAAGGGAACGTCACAAGGATCATCGTTAGAGATGATCAGGGAAAGCTTCTGCTTGAAGTGCCAGCCACGGCAGGAGTGATCGGGGTCATACTTGCGCCTTGGCTCGCGGCCTTAGGGGCAATAGCTGCATTGGTTGCGGAATGCAGAGTATCCGTCGAGCGGAGAGAGTAGAATGAGCCCCATCGCGCAGGGCACCTGGTCGCGCGAGGCCAGTCGTGGGGACGAGACCGGCTGGATCTCCTTTGGCGCGTTTCTGGTAATCGCCGCGGTCATCTATCTGACAACTCCCAACCTTTCCCGCGAAATTGAGGCCTTCATACGTGATTTCCACATGGTTGAAGTCTTCCAGAACTTCTCGTGGTTCTTGCCGTCGACCAATCATCCTGTCGTGTACGGTGCGGCGGAGCGGTTCTGCTACGTCTTCGGTGTCGTACAGATCGGAATACTCGGTCTGAGGTTTGCAACGAGATCTTCGATTCATGGAAAAGCGGAGACATTCTCCGGTGTGGTATTCTGGCTTGGGGCGGGCTACGTCGTGGGTCTGCTATCGCAAGGAGTGCTCTCTTGGCTGTCATTCATCGCCGCATTGATCATTCTGATAGGAATCTCCATCGTCGTTCGATCACTTGTTCTGATGTTAGCTCCTCGACGGTCACCGTGAAGATCATACCGGTGATTCGATGCCTTATTGTGCCAAATGTGGAGCCAAACTCGAAGACATCGCGAGCTTCTGCTCAAAGTGCGGAGCACCAACGGGGGCAGGATCCGCGGATCTGGGCGAGTCCATCACGGAGGCCATGAGAACGGCCGGGAGAGAGTTGGAGGCGGCTTTCAAGACTGCTGGAGAGGAGATCGATAAGGCGTTCAGGGAGGTAAGGGATGAGTTCTCTGGGCGAAGTGGGCTATTCTGTCCAGCGTGCGGCAAGAGAGCCTCGTACGACGCGAAGTTCTGTTTCGCTTGCGGTCGAGAGATGCCGCACACAGGCTGAGGTTCAGCAGATCCATCTGCAAGCCGCCACACACAACATTGGCAATCTTGAACTAGATCGCAGCCTCTAGATGGTTGAGCTTGACTGCCTTACATAGCCCGCTTTCAGGTAGCTTCAATACCGACGACCCCTACGAGGCCCCCTTGAGAGTGAAGTAGACGCGCCGAAGGTTCGGGGGTAGGGGCCAGAGCAGAACCGAAGTCAAGGCTCTCGAGTGTCCACGCTGTCATGCTCACGTTAGGCTGGATCAATATCGAGACCACATCGCAAAGTGTAACGGACCGGAACCGGTTCCTCCTGATGTCCCCGGGGCTACCACCACCCAAGCAGAGTCACCTGAGGGCGGCCAATCTCAGTAGTTCTTCGTCGCTCACAGACGAATTCGGTTGATCACGCGTTGCAGACGCATACGTGTAGGCGGTCAGGGGACTGCTGCATCATTCTTTGGGGGTCTTTCGAGGCGACGCACGACGACATCGCTCGCTGGAGAAGGCAAGGGCGAGAGGATATCCTAAGGCACATATCCATTGATTCCACCGACCCGAATAATCTGAACGGGGTTTTCGTTACCAAGAGCTGCCCTTTTCTGAGGAAAGACCAACGAGACGGTTTCTTTTCGTGCACAATTCATGAGACCAAGCCTTTCTACTGCAGAATCTACCCGGACGACGGTGTCTGTGAACATGAAGAGAGCGCTGGCGTCGAGCGCTCAGTGTCTGTCTGACTTGGAGATGCGTTTGTCCCCGTTGAGGACGGTTGCGGGTCGTTCGGCAGGGGATACCAAGAGCTAGGCTTTTGGAAGCCTGTCAGCGAACTGTTTCGCCTGGTTATCGTATTCACTCAGGACCTCCTTGGAATCATGTTCAGCATTGTCGACCAACTTGCCGCCAGAGACTCGTATTTCGGTAAATCCTCCCCGACCATGAAGGTGAGCAACGGTCTCAATGAGCGTAAGCCCGTTCTCCTCAAAGTACTGCTTGCCTTGATCCAGCGCTTCCAACGGCTCGAACTTCGTCGTGACGGACAACTTCAGCATTTCTTGTCAGTGGAACCGTGCAACGCGGGGACAATAAGCCTCTGGCAAGACAAGTCGCAAGCATCCTTCTGAGGCGCGTCAGCCAAAATCATCTCTGCCTTCCACGAGTTCGCATAAAACTCAAGCCAAGCGCGTCCCATGTGTGAGAATGAGACAAGCCAACGACGACAAGTCTCTTGGCTCAGTATTGGGGTTTCAATCGGCGAAGCACGTCTTGAACCACGGCATTTGCGGCTCAGAGTTCTTTTTCTCGGGAACGGTTGACGATAGGCATCCGCCAACCGATTCCAAATGCTTTTCTCGTGATCTTTATCGCGGGCGCGGCCTGCCAGCGCTTGTACTCGGCGGATCTTATTCGGCTTAGGATGTCATCGACGACTTTCTGGTCATATCCCATGTCAGTAAGCTCTTTGAGAGATCTGCGGTTTTCGATGATCTCATCCACCAACGGTGAAACTACAGAGTAGTCGAATGGATCGTACTGATCCGGCCTCAGTTCGGCTGACGGGATCTTGGTGAGGCTACTTTTCGGTATCGCATCGAAGCTCCGGCGGCGGTTGTAGTACTCTGCAAGCGTGTAGACTTCTGATTTGCTAACGTCGCCGATCACGGCAAGTCCGCCGCTCATGTCCCCATAGAGAGTACAATAACCAAGCGCCAGCTCGGTCTTGTTGCCGGTCGTCAACACGAGGTACCCAAACTTGTTAGAGAGCGCCATCAGGATGTTACCTCGAATCCTTGCCTGAATATTCTCCTCGGCCACGTCGGGAGGAAGCCCTTCGAACGGCTCCTTCAATGTCTTCTCGTACGCATTGAAGATCTGATCTATCGAGATCGTTGAGAATGTAATGCCAAGGTTCTTTGAGAGTGATTCGGCATCGCGTCTGCTGTGATCGCTCGAATATCGCGACGGCATATACACGCCGACAACGTTCTCTGATCCGAGCGCTTCAACAGCTATGGCAGCCGTGAGCGAGGAGTCGACCCCCCCGCTCAGACCAATTACTGCCTTCTTGAATCCTGTCTTTCTGAAATAGTCACGGACTCCCAGTACCAGTGCCGAGAATATGGCGTCGTACTTGTCGTAAAGTGGTGGCGACGCGGTTGGGCCTGTGCCGGACTTTATGTCAAGATCTACTATGACTAGGTCCTGTTCGAAGCGTTTTCCGATTCCGACGAGTTCTCCTCGACTGTCAACGGCGAGGCTTTCCCCGTCAAAGACCAGCTCGTCTTGCCCGCCAACCATGTTCACGTAGAAGAATGGCCGTTTGAGCGCTGTGGCTTTCGATTTGAGAATTTTCTCTCTTATGAGCCGTTTACCCGCGTAGAACGGTGACGCATTGATATTCACAATGACTTCGGCTCCGTTTCGCACGAGCTCCCCAACTACGTGATGTTGGTATCTGAGTTCCTCGTCCCAAAGATCCTCACATATCGTGACTCCGAGCACGAGCCGTTTCTTGTCCAATTCAAGGGTGATCGGGTCGTTGCGAGTGGCCGGTTGGAAGTACCTTAGCTCGTCGAAGACATCGTAGGTTGGCAGAAGCGTCTTATGGGCAATTTGGGTGATCTTTCCCGCGTGACAGACTGCGGCTGCGTTGTATATGTGCGATCGATCATGATCGACGAATCCGAATACGGAGACGAGGTTCGGCGCTTGCTCGGCAAGCTGCTCTGCGAGTGTTCTATTTCTCATAATGAATCTCAATGGTCCGGTCGGCAGGTCACCCTTCTCGGTTCGAAGTTCCCTTGGAGGAAGTAGATCCAGAGGGGGATATCCGGTGATAACCATCTCAGGAAAGGCAAGCAGGTCGACTCTGAGATCTTCTGCTTTCTTCATGAACGATCTGACAAGCTCAGCGTTGCCACCCAAGTCACCGACGGTGGGGTTGACTTGCGCCATTCCGACTCGAAGGCTCGTCATCCAACCGAACCAGCAGTCAACAACCGTACATGCGACGTCTACTATATGAAAGCAAGAGGGACCGAGACATCGAAAGCGATGTTCCTGCGGAGAAGCTCTTCTCACACGTAGGCATACACTGGCGCGTTTCATGTGGCTAGCGTGGTTCCACTGGTTAAGGCATGCCTTTCCGAAGGTGCAATTCTCAAATAGAGCGTGCAGACCTGCTAAGCAAGAGAGTTGACGCTTTGGGAGTTTTGTCGGGCGTCGTTGAAGCAGCTAAGAGAATGAAGACACCACTGGTCTTCGTGGCGCTGCTGTATGTCTGCTCGTATCTTGTTGGCTGGTTCTTGATCAGCGTCAAGTCACCTATCGCTGTCGCAACTGTCCAAGGAGTCTCTCAAACTGTTCTCACGCAGGAGCCCTTTACGGCGATAATTCAGTCTCTCCGCGGAGGAGAACTCGTGAATGCAATTCTAGTCACTCTGCTGCTGAATCTAACCACAGGCGCGTTTCTCACGACTACGCTGCCGGGAGTGATACCGGTGATCGGAGCGCTGGGTACGGTTGCGGTAACAGTGCTTAGAGGTTTTGTGATCGGCATCATATACCCGCAAGTGCTTGGCGCGTCACCAGTGGGCTTTGCTCTTGGATTTGGAACCATGATCCTTGAGCTGGGCGCGTATGTTTTCTCAGGAGCTGCCGGAATCAACATCTCCCTGGCTCCCCTCCTTCCGAAGAGATACGGCGTGCAGAGCAGGTGGGCCGCTTTCAAGATGGCGTGGAAGGACGCCGCAAGAATCTACGTGATCGTCGCGATACTCTTAGTGCTGGGAGCAGTATGGGAGATGACCGGCCTCTTTCTGGCTCTGCGTCCTGCGTAGGCGACACTCTACTGAGAAGAGTCACACCTTGTTTGCGTCCCCATCGTTGTCTCCAGATCTCTGACAGAGACTGATTGATCTCGGTACGTCAACGGATGATTCTTCCACGTGCACTTCGCTTATCCAGTCTATCGTCGATCTCCGTCGCACCGCATCCAGTCTGGCACAAGTCTTTTGTCCAGGAAGGAATCGTCGTGATCTCGCCGACTCATCCATGCACAAATTACAGATGAAACAGGTAGACGTGTTCACGGATCGGCCTCTCGCCGGAAACCCACTTGCGGTTGTTCTTGATGGAGAAGCCTTGAGCTCTGACGAGATG
>Ga0209725_1000913_pt1 | contig 17505 bp, 15 predicted proteins | sample I18A1metaG_FD_184145 | JGI IMG/M metagenome (GOLD analysis project Ga0209725, IMG submission 184145) | Lake sediment bacterial and archeal communities from Gulf of Boni, Indonesia to study Microbial Dark Matter (Phase II) - ​I18A1 metaG... | ecosystem: Environmental > Aquatic > Freshwater > Lake... | reverse complement strand
ATGCTATCGTCATCAAGCAAAGCATCCAAGAGGCAGTCACAACGATGAAGAAGGAGATATCGGATGCTATGGAACCCGTGCTGGAGAGAATCAAGCGGCTTATTCTCGAACGCACAAGAGAGGGCGAACTTGTCATAGTTGCCGGCATAGGCAACACAGCTGGGATCTTGTAAGTGGGATCACTGATGAGCGGCAGGCCTTCGAACTTCTACGCTTACCTATTGATTGGTTTCGGTCTAGTGATCCTAGCCATTTCTATGTGGGCCATGATTCAGGCGCTCACATTCTATGAGAACGGTCAATTCCCCCAGTTCTTCGTCTATGGAATCATGGCATCCGTTGGGACCGTCCTCGCATTATCATCAATCACACAGATGCGCCGCAGAATGCTGGTGCTTCAGAGGATTGCGACCAAGGTTTTGAGCGTAGTTATGTGCGCAAATTGCGGCTTCAAAGTAGTCAGAACATTCACCGTAGGCGACTTCGTCATGAAAGAAGTTGGACAGTGCCAACAATGCAAAGGTACGATGCGCGTAGATACCATTTGCGCCGAAGAACCAAAAGCAAAGAAAACCTAAACAGTCAGAACCCTACAACCGTCATCCGTTACTACTATCGTATGTTCTGCCTGCGAAACGACTTTACCGCTAGCCTCAACCAAGACTGGATAACCACTGATACACCGGTTTGTGACCAACTCTTCGAAGGCAGCCCTTGGGTCGCCATCGTGCCACGATTTGTAGATCCACCGAGATGCAAAGGGTAGCGTTTTGTAAGTTTCCCGAGCGTACTTCGCCAACTTTGTTGCGTCCTTCGACCTTGCTCCTTTCAACCTAACAAATCGGTAGATGTAAGCAACGTCGCTATCTCGAACGGCCCCTTCAGCCTCCTTCAGGGTAATGAAAGGTTCCAAGGCGTATACTTCACCAACTTCGAATCGCCCACCCTCAACGCCGGAGACGTTTGGGACCGTTTTTCCGGCGTGAATCATGTAACGGTCAATCCTGTGACCCGTGAGATTTCGTATCGGTTTGAAACCATATCTTTGGACACATCTTTCGACAATCGTTCCTATATCGGATAACTTTCTTTCAGGAGCGATGGCAGACAGCGCCTCTTGGAGCGCCGCTTCCGCGGCTACGATCATCGAATCATAGATCGGGTTCAAGGATATCGTAATCGCTGTGTCAGTGATGCAACCATCTAGCTCAACGCCGAAGTCGATCTTAACGAGAGAACCTCGGGGGATCAAACTTCGATCATTCCATGGACTGGTGTAGTGGGCGGCGACCTCATTGATTCCAACATTGCAGGGGAATGCGGGGTTTGCGCCCAGTTCCCGGATCTTTCCTTCCACTTCTTCACATAGCCCTAACACGCCCTTGCCTTCGAGCCGGAAACCCCTCACATACTCTCGGACCTTCGCCAAGATTTGACCGGATTCGACATATTTCTCGAGGTCCTCCGGCATACAGCAAACCTTCTTTAGATGAAGACCCTGTTTCGTATCTGTTTATTTAGGGTTCAGAAATAGGACTGTTGGCTCGGGAGACCAACTACTGTTCAGCGACTGCGCATGTAGATGGGTGCCTGAGATAGGCCGGTAAGCTATGTCAACAAACAACGAAGAGATGATAGTGACTCCTTGGGAAGTTTCCGGGAGAATAGACTACGATAAGCTGATCCGAGAATTTGGAACAGATCCCCTGACACTGGAGGTGCTCGAGACTGTACAGAAACATACCGGAACTCTGCACCCTCAATTGAAAAGGAAGATCTTCTTCTCCCACAGAGACCTAGAATGGATTCTGCAGAGGTACGAGGCAGGGGAGAGATTCTATCTCTACACTGGGAGAGGACCCTCCGGCCCCGTACACATTGGTCACTTGGTACCATGGATATTCACCAAGCATCTGCAGGAGAAGTTCGACGCCAAACTGTATTTCCAGATGACAGACGAGGAGAAATTTCTCCACCAAGACGATTTCACCCTTGAGGAATCCGAGAAATGGACCTACGAGAACGCCTTGGACATCATCGCCATGGGATTCGACTCCAAGAAGACCAAAATCGTCATCGACAGGAAAAGCATGGATGTTCTTTACGAGGTTGCCATCCGGATAGCGAAGCACGTTAACTTCTCTACGGTTCGAGCGGTCTTTGGTTTCCATGATAGCACTAATATTGGTTTGACATTCTTTCCCGCAATTCAGGCTGCACCAGCTTTCTTGGAATCCGCGCTCCTTGGACAGAACGTCCCTTGCCTGATTCCCGCAGCCATCGACCAAGACCCATATTGGAGAGTTACCCGCGATGTGGCACCCAAACTTGGATACTACAAACCTGCCCAAATCCACTGCCGCTTTGTCCCAGGTCTGGGACGGGGAGGCAAGATGTCAGCCTCAATGCCAGAAACATCAATCTTCACAGTAGACCCACCAGAACTCGCACAGAAGAAAGTTCTCGACGCCTTCACTGGTGGCCGGGCCACCGTGGAAGAACAGAGGCGTCTTGGCGCGAACCCTGACATCTGCTCAGTCTACAGCTACGACTACTTCCTCTTCATGGACGACAAAGAGATTGAAGACCTTCGATACAACTGCTTCGCTGGCAACATTCTATGCGGAGAATGCAAACATATCCTTGCCGAGCGCGTCATGAAGTTTCTTGAGGAGCATCAAAGAAACCGCGAAAAAGCAAAAGCCAAATTCGCAGAATACCTATTCAATCCAAAAGACCTGTAGGTACCTCTCCCTGCTCAACAATGTAAGAAGATGTTCAACAATCTAAATATAGAGCGCCATGATGTTAGCTGCAGGCTTCAGGGGTTGAACATATGATTGCAGGTGACGGTGTTTTCAGATCCGCTCTCCGCACTAGTCGTTCCGCCTAGTTCATCAACCCCAACTGCTTATGGCAATCATTTCGCAGTTCTAGGAGGTGCGCCGCATCTTTGCTGGAGCTGAGAGAGAACGAAGCAGCGGTCATCAGGGCACTTCAGTCCCACGGCGGCAACTGCTCTTTCGACGAATTGATTACCACTACAAGCCTCAGTAACGCGGCGGTTACTCGCGCCTTAGCAACTCTTCAGGAGAGGCAGTTGATACGAGTAACGGAGACTGAGCAGATTATCCTACGCTCAACCGCGGAGGGCATCGCGAATGCGAAACAGGGTATGCCGGAACGACGACTTCTCCAAGCAGTCTTGGAATTGGGCGGGGAAGCCACACTGGATCAGGCCGCGAAACGCGCCAATATCCCAACCGACCTAGCCGCAGTGGCTTTAGGATGGATTAAGAAATCTAGATGGTGTGAAGTGACCACTCAGCTTCAGAAGATCGTGCTGAAGGCAGCGGGCATCCCCGACAAGACAGACCCTGAGAAAACGCTCGAAGTGATTAGTTCAAAAGGTGAGATGTCACTTGAGGATCTGCCAGCAAATCTCCGCGCGTGCGTTGAAGTGCTGAAGAGAAGGCAACTAGTCGATACAAGAAAGCAGAGGAAGCGATACACTGAACTGACCTCGCAGGGATGGAAAACCGTCGAACAAGGCATCACTGTTCGCAGAGAAGTTAGCGACCTTACCCCAGAGTTGATTGTGTCACATCAATGGAAGGACGTGAGCTTTCGCCGATACAACATTGCAGCCCCTGTCGCTCCCAGCTGGCCCGGAAAAAAACAACCATACCGTCACTTTCTCGATAACCTGAAAACAAGACTAATTGCATTAGGCTTCAAAGAAATGGTTGGTCCCATAGTTGAACTAATGTTCTTCAACTGTGACGCACTCTTCATGCCCCAAGATCATCCGGCTCGCGAAATACACGACATCTACTATGTGAAATCCGATGAAGTGGGCGATCTTGGCCAAAGCGAGCGCTACCTTGATCCGGTCTCGAAGACTCATGAGAACGGCTGGAAGACTGGTTCAGTAGGATGGAAGTACAGGTACTCGCGAACCGAGGCGTTCAAGCTCATCCTCAGAAGTCAGGGAACGGCTCTCAGCGCACGTACCCTAGTTAGCCCTGACCTCGAGATCCCTGGGAAGTATTTCTCAATAGTAAGATGCTTCAGACCTGACCAAGTCGACCGAACACATCTGACGGAGTTCAACCAAGTTGAGGGTATAGTGGTTGGTGCAGATCTGTCACTCGGGGACCTTCTCGGGATACTTGAACGCTTCGCGGTAGATATGGCAGGCGCTGACAAGGTCCGATTCAAGCCAGACTATTTTCCATTCACTGAACCCAGCGTCGAGTTACAGGCGCATAAGGAAGGATATGGATGGCTCGAATTTGGTGGGTCCGGAATATTCAGACCTGAACTAACACTGCCGCTCGGGATCAAGGTGCCTGTGCTGGCGTGGGGCATCGGAGTTGATAGGTTATTCATGATGCGTGCGGGTATCGATGACATACGGATGCTATTCTCCCACGACCTCGAGTGGATGAGGAACCAGAGGGTCCCGTGACTTGGTCACGATTATTGCGAGAATCGATGATCTTGAACAACTCTTAGGCCAGTGTCTACCCAGGGATCCCACTGAGCTAAATGAACTTCTCTACTCGGTCAAATGTGAAATGGCGCATCCAATCATCGAAGATCGCGCGGTGAAGGAAGACGATCTCATCCCGGACGATGCCGAGCTGCAAATAGAGAATGTTGACACAAATCGCCCTGACACATGGAGCAGTGAAGGAATCGCGCGCGCCCTCAAGGGACAGCTCGGAATTGAAGTAGGGCTCAGGAAATATCCACTGGCCAAAAGACCCGCACTTGACATCTGGGTCGACCGACAACTAAGGGAAATCAGACCCTTCATAGGCTGCGTCATTGCCCGTCACCCCAAGATCAATGACACCATAATTCGCGGACTGATTCATCTTCAGGAAAAACTCGATCAAAGCTACGGCAGGAGACGTCGGAGATCATCCATAGGACTTTATGACCTAGATCTTATCACGCCACCCTTGAGATATGGCGTGGCAGCTGCCGACGAAATCAGATTCGTTCCGCTAGAGTGGAATCAATCACTAACGCTTCGCGAAATCCTCGAGAAACACCCAAAGGGACTAGAGTACGGCCACATCGTAAGACAATATGATAAGATGCCTATTATACTCGATTCCAAGGGCAAAGTACTCTCCTTCCCCCCAATAATCAATTCAAATGATCTCGGACGTTTGACACCCGACACGAGGAATATCTTGGTGGAGGTTACGGGAACATCCGAAGAAACCGTCATGAACTGCCTGACCATTCTCACGACAGCACTTGCCGACAGAGACGCAGCAGTTTACCCTAGTTTGGTTCACTACCCATACAGGAAAACTCGTACCGTCATGACCCCAGACCTGAAAGAACGTCACGTGAAGGTGTCTATCGATGATATTCAATGTCTCATCGGTATGGACCTGAGCAAATCGGAGATCGCAAGACTACTTAGACGTGCTAGGTACAGTGTCGCGGATTCAAATCGCGGCAGATCGCTTACTGTCGTCGTCCCATGCTATCGACTGGACATCCTACATCCCGTCGACATAATCGAAGATATCGCAATATCCTACGGGCTCAATAAGATGAAAACCAAATGGCCCTCCGAAGCAACCACGGGCGGACTTTCAGCAATGGAGGAATTCTCGGACACTGTGCGAATGCTGATGATAGGTCTAGGATTTCAGGAGGTGTTGACATTTATCATGAGTAATCCTGAAAAACTGTTCACCACAATGAATATCCCACCAACGCAAACTGTAGAGGTTTCCAATCCGAAGATAGCTACGCTCACATGCCTGCGTGGTTGGCTGCTCCCCAGTCTGATGGAATTCCTTGGAAGCAACACTCATGTTGAATATCCTCAGAGGATCTATGAGGTCGGTGACTGCACTGTTTGGGACTCGAGTAGCCTGAATCGGACGAGGGACATTCGGAAGCTTGCCTCTGTTGTAACCCACTCTAACGCGAATTTCACGGAGATGAAGTCCTACTTGGAACCTCTAATGGCGAATCTTGGCTTATCCTTCACTTTGAATCCGATGAGCCATCCAAGCTTCTTGGATGGCCGCGTGGGCAGCATTCAGATCGAGGAGAGGGAAGTCGGGATAATAGGAGAGATCCACCCGCAGGTCATCGAAAACTGGAAACTTGAAGATCCAGTAGCAGCTATGGAGCTGGACCTCAACCAGATATTCAAGTTACGTAGATAGTTAGAGACGCTGGAGCGGCACCACAGCCGCCCACCTCCGAGAGAGCCGACTGAGTGGGGCGTAGCCCTTCAGTGAAGTCCGCGTGTTAGTGTCGTGGGCGACAGGGGTTGGTCCCCAACTATGTTGGGGTTTCAATCCTGCGGCGAAACCACTCCAGCGAAACAAGAATAGGATACAACACACCCAGTGTGAGGAAAGAGGAGCACTTGCAGGTTTGGATGTAGAAACTAAGCTTGACATGGTTACTCGGGGCGCCGAGGAGATTATCACACGTGAGGAAATGCGGTCCGTCCTAGAAACGAACATTAGACCTAAGGCCTACTGGGGGTTCGAGACAAGCGGATTGATGCATATCGGAATGGGAATGGTGTGCGGCAAGAAAATCTTAGACATGATTGAAGCAGGGCTTGATTTCACAATATTCCTAGCCGACTGGCACTCTTGGATCAATAACAAACTCGGGGGAAAAATTGAGAATCTTCGGATTTGTGGAGAATACTTCAAGCAATGCTTCACTGCTCTCGGAGTCTCTCCCTCGAAGGTTAGGTACATGTGGGCCTCAGAGCTGGCGGCAAAGATGGAGTACTGGGAACGGGTTGTGCGGGTCGGGAAATCCGTTAGCATAAACCGAATCTGGAGAGCTCTCCCAATAATGGGAAGAGAGATGGATACCAAGGATCTTGAAGCAGCATCAACATTCTACCCATGCATGCAAGTTGCGGATATTTTCGAGCTGCAATTGGACGTAGCTTGCGCTGGAATGGACCAGAGGAAAGCCCACATATTGGCGAGAGAGGTAGCGGACAGACTCGGATGGAAGAAACCGATTAGTTTGCATACACACCTGATCATGGGACTGACGGGCGCAAAGAAGATGGACGTTACCAGATACGATGAGAACCCTGAACTTGATGTTCAAATCTCATTCAAAATGTCCAAGAGCATACCAGAAAGCACCATCCTGATACACGACGAGCCTGATACGATCCAAAAGAAGATACACGATGCCTACTGCCCACCCAAAGAGACCGAAAATAATCCGATACTCGATATAGCGAGGTATGTTCTCTTCCCATGGCTAGGTTGCATCCATATCGACCGACCAGCCAAGTACGGAGGTCCACAAAGATTTGAAAGATACGAAGAACTGGAGGGACAATATAGAGAAGGAGAAATGCATCCGTTGGACTTGAAAGATGGAATCGCTGAGAGTCTCATAAGAGCCCTTGAACCAGTCAGAAACGATTTCAGTAAACGACCGGAACTACTGCGCAGAATGAGAGAGATCGAGATAACAAGGTAACATGCAAAAATGAGAGCGCCTCCACAGGTCAGACTTGAAGAATTCCAGAAATTGATGAAAAGAGTCCTCTACGAATCTGAAAGAGGAGCACTCATCATTGTTGAAGGACATCGAGATAGAGACTCGCTCCGGGAGATGGGGATTACAGGTCGCATTTTCTGCTTGCAAAACAGCGGAAGGAATACGGTGACTGTCGCCGAAGACCTCGGCAGGGAACGCTGCGTGATCGTGCTAACTGATTTTGATCGCGAAGGAGTCTTCTTGGCAAAGAGATTTGCCCGCACCCTAATTTCTGAGAAAGTCCGCACGAACCTGTTCCTATGGCGAGACTTACGTCGCCTAGTCAAGTCAGATATCAGGAGCATAGAGGAGCTACCTAAATTCTACCGTCGCCTGCAAGCGGAGAATCGTGACAGCTTTGCTCAATTCGGTCAATTGTATGAAACCCCAATTCTTACACGCCATAAGAGGATAGTCAACTTCGGGCGGAGCAAGCGAGCCTCAGAGCATGCTCATCGAAAGAGGTCGCTTGCTAGTAAGCGTGCTACGCGTTGAGAGCTCGGCTAGATTATAGTTCTTGGACCATGACTTGCGCCATGTCGGCGAGCCTATTCGAGTAGCCCCACTCGTTATCGTACCAAGCGAACACTTTGACGAGCCTTTTCTCCAAGACCATTGTGGAGAGCGAGTCGAAGACTGCCGAGTGAGGATTGCCGATTATATCGGTCGAAACGAGGGGCTCATCAGAGTATTCGAGAATACCACGCATCGGTCCTTCGGCAGCCCCTTGAAATGAACCGTTAACGTAATCAATAGTTGCATCGCGCTCGACTTCCGCCACCAAGTCAAGAATGGATCCATCTGGGACGGGTACTCTAAGCGCTATTCCATGGAGCTTGCCTTTCAGTTCGGGTAACACCTCGGTGGTGGCGACTGCTGCTCCAGTTGATGTTGGAATGATCGAGAGAGCTGCTGCCCGAGCGCGCCTCAAGTCGTGGTGAGGCAGATCCAAGATTCGCTGATCGTTCGTGTATGCATGAGCGGTAGTCATGAAGCCATGCTTGATTCTACAGGAATCATGCAACACCTTAACGACAGGAGTGACGCAATTAGTGGTGCAGGATGCAAGTGAAATGAGGTTGTGCAATCTGGGATCGTACTTATCCAAATTGACGCCTGGAACAATCGTGATGTCTGGGTTCTCGGCAGGGGCGGATATCAGGACTTTCCTTGCTCCTCCCTTGAAATGTTTCGCGGCTGCATCTCGAGTTGTGAAGAGACCTGTCGACTCAACCACGATATCGACCTCGTCCTTAAACCAAGGAATTTCTCCTGGATCACGTATTGAGAGGACTTTCACCTCTTTACCGTCGACCGTGAACTCATCGGGTCCGGCCTTGACCGTATTTTCTAGCTTGCCAAATACACTATCATACTTGAGTAGGTGCGCAAGTGTTTTCGCGTCGGTCACATCATTGACGGCGACAACATTTAGACCAGCTCGTATCGCAGCCCTGAAGAAGCATCGTCCAATACGTCCGAAACCATTGATGCCAATTCGTGCCAAACTAGCATGACACCGATTTTGGAAGAGAAATCGGGGCTAATATGACGTTTTCTTCGTCCGAGTCCATCCAATCTTGAAAGGCCTTTTCAGTACATAGCGTTTATATTGCCAATTTCTGATGGTAGAATTCGACTGCTCATGTCACTTACTTCAACAAGCGTGAGCACAATAGGAGAATCATTCGTAATTGGGAACGAATTCACAATATGCACCTACTACGAAATATATGATAGTGGCTCGGTTCGAGGTCGAGGGCGTCGTCGAGAAACCTGATGTGATAGGAGCGATCTTCGGTCAAACAGAAGGGCTATTTGGACCTGATTTAGACCTTCGAGAACTTCAGAAGTCAGGAAGAATAGGCCGGATAGAAATTCACCTAGAATCGAAACATGACAAGACGTCCGGGACCATCACAATCCCATCAAGCCTAGACAAGACTTCGACGGCCATCATTGCGGCAGCTGTTCAAAGCGTGGACCGAATAGGTCCATGCGCAGCCAAGCTGACGCTTGACAAAGTGGCGGACATAAGGGAAGACAAGAGAAGACATATTCTAGATCGGGCCAAGGAGATTCTTCGAACCTGGGTGATTGAAGAGTCACCAAGCACAGATGACATGGTCAAAGAGGTCTCGGGAGTCATACGGTCGGCGGATATCGTCGCCTTTGGGCCTGAAAGACTACCGGCCGGGCCTGAAGTGGCAGCAATCGGTTCAATCATCTTGGTTGAAGGTAGAGCCGATGTTCTTAACCTCTTACGATGCGGCATCAGGAACGCTATTGGTATCGAGGGAACCAAGATTCCACAAACGATCATTGAACTGTGCAAGACCAAAGAAACGACGGCATTCCTCGACGGTGACAGGGGTGGGGATCTAATTCTGAAAGAATTGATGCAGGTTGCGCCGGTCGACTATATCGTGAGAGCTCCACTAGGCAAGGAAGTTGAGGAACTGACGCCCAAGGAGATCATGCGCTGTCTCCGTGAGAAGGTTCCGGTGGAAACTGGCGGGAAACCTCAAGCGGCACGTCCAGAACCAATTCAAATGGTCCGTGCGCCGACGGTACAGCTTCCTGAAGGAGTTGTGGGGAAAGCTCGGGAATTGAGAGGAACGCTGGAAGGGATATTGCTTGATGCAAATATGGGCGAGATCGCCAAACTACCGGTAAGCGAACTGGCAAGCAAGCTCGCAGACTATCATGGCGTGGAAACAATAGTCTTCGACGGCGTTGTGACTCAAAGGCTACTCGATTTGGCCGAAGAACATGGGGTCAAACTGATTGTCGGAGACAGAATAGCTGAACTGACTCGCAGACCAAGCTCCGTCAGAATCATGACACTCCCAGAGGTTGCTGGCCCGCAGGGAAGTTGACCTCCAGTTGTTTTTCACTGACAGCAAACCGTTCGAGAATCCGCATCGCCGCAGGCTTTACTTGATTTTCTAAGTAGTATTCTACGTCGACATCCTCCGGCTTGACCTGGTTATATGGGCGAGCCTTCTGGAATAGCTTGCCAGCGCCCTTTACGATCACGTAACCCACGACATCTCCCACCCCGAGATCCCATCCCTGCTTCAGCAACTTCTTGGCGACCTCGACATGCGGGGCGCTGATACGGTACTCTTCTATCGGCTTTAACAGGGTCTTCCGGATTGTCAGGTCAGCGATCGCCACTTCATTGTTCCTTAACCTGCGAATCGTTTCCCGAACATTGGTTATTGCTTTGTCTACGGACTGATCTCGAAGGATGCTAACCAAGACTTGCTCTTGGACTTGGCGCGCGATCTCAGACCAGTCTCCTCTCACCACCTCCAATCCGACGATGTCCAATCTCCCGTCTGGAAGTAGCCCTGCATAGCGCTTCATGGCTTCGGTGAATATGACTCTACGATATTCATGGGCAATCCTAATTTCCAAGCCGAGCTCCTTCATAGCCCATTTGCGCAACTGATCGATCTTCTTCTCTTCGTTCCTGACGAAAATGGAGTCCGTGTCGCCGTAGATTATCTTGAGCCCCATCCATTCTGCCTTTTGAATGGTTTTTGTAATGGCTTCTCTTCCTAGTGCCGTTGCGGATTCAGCTACTTCCCTCACATACCAGCGGGCACCCGCCCAGCCCGCGTATCCGTAACATGCATTTGTGATGATCTTGATCGCTCTCTCACGCTCTTTTAAGACTCTGTAACGAGTTGACTTGGCTCCGATCTCTTCGAGCTCTTTTTGGACAATAGCACGTTGATCCATCAATTCTGACAGCACGATCCGGTAAAATCCGGCGGGCTCCTTTCTGAACCGATGCTCGACTTCCGTAATCACGAAGACCGATTCCTTTGAGACCTTCTCGTCTTCCTTGACAAGCGTGTCGGGCGAAAGGTTGTACTTCATCATTAGGTTTGGATACATCGATGAGAAATCGAGTACGGCTATGTCGTCGTGGACACCGGTCTGCGGTTCGAGAACTATTGCACCGCGGTACGTGTAGAAGGGTTGCTCATTCCTGCGTGGAATCAGTTCTCCGATTTGATGTGCCTTCCTAACCAGATAACAGTCGACGCGGAATCCGACGGCAGCAGCCATGACCTGATCCAGAGGCAACCCTGTTACGGCACCGAGCTGCATTGGATATTGAATTGTGGCTTGCGCTAGTTCCAGCAATACTTGAGCATTGGCCCTCAGGTATTGAATCAGTTTGCTCCTTCCCGACTCGTCGATCCAGAGATTGTAACGGTCCGCCTCCTCTATGGTGCTTATCTTCTCAGCAGAAGGGACCTGCAGGTACCTTGCCATGTTCGCGATTGTCTTCACTTTGATCTCCGGGATACCGCCCGCCACGTCGAAGAGATCCAGATTCGCTCTACCCGTCACCGACACATGGCCGAACATGCTCGTATGAGGATCGCTGCCGTCCCTTCCGACTGCAAGCCTAACCTTGCGGGCCTTACCACGCTGGATGAGATATGGCCAATCCACCTTATTGTTTTCAAAGCCTACGACAATGTCAGGATCGTATTCGATCACGAAACCCGCAAAATCCTCCAATACTTTCGAATCGTTTTCCGACTCCGCTACGAATGTGCGCATCCTACCGGAATCCGTTGCAGCAACAACCGCCTTGACCGGATCTCTCTCTGCCTTAGCCGAACCTCTTTCCGCAACTGCCAGCACATTGAAAGCGAGAATTCGCAGGTCCGGCGTGTCTTCATCTTCCACTGATCTCGGTGCTGTCTTGGCCTCGTATGCCTGATCGACATTGACTCCATCGAACTTCTTGATTTCAACGTCCAACTCGTGCCAGCCGCACGGCGTTAACATGAGGTCTATGATGTAGCGAAGTGAAAGTCTGAGGTCGTCTTCAAAACTCTCTCCTCTTCCAACAGCCTTACGAGTTTTCTTAGCGTAGTCTGACACCACCTCAGAATCTGAACAGGTTATTCTAAGCACCGTGCGCAGACGGCCCAGAAGCTTCTTGGTTTCGATGTCAGCGCTCAAGATCTTTGGAAACGTCGACTTGTCGCTCAGCAACTTCTCTCGGATAGGAGCCGGGTCATCCTTTTCGTCCGGGAGAAAGTAGAAGTAGGGAGCTATTTGAGTAGCCACAATCACAACGCGCCTGTTCTTCTGGTCCAAGCCCCATAGCTGAACACTCGGTTTGCTATCCCATCGTCCCTCGTTTATGTCAAGAAGGTAAAAGCGGCATTTCATAGGAGCATTCACCCTTCTTCACGCGCGACGGGTCTGGGTGTTGGATTGGGAAGCAACAATTGCATTCTAAGCGCTCCTGAACCATCTGGGTAGTACCTTGAAACAACTCCTAACTCCACAAACCCGAACTTCCTGTAAAGCGAGACCGCTTCCTTATTCTTCAAGCTCACTTCGAGCTGTATCTCTTCGATTCCCAGCACGACTGCCTGACTGATGATATTTTCGAGGAAAGCGCTTGCGATTCCTCTCCTGCGGTGACTGGGCAAGACCGCCATCGAGACCACGTGAGCGGATTTTGCGTCAAGATCCGAGACGCAGTAGCCCACCGGTTTACCTGATTCGTCACAGGCCACGAAGAAACTCTCTGAGTGCTCGCGGAGTAGTCTTTGAACCAAGTGATGCGGGTAAGGCGATGAGAATGAAGCATCTTCGATGGCGCATATCTCATCGAAGTCGCCATCTGATGCCTGCCTAACATGAAACATATCCATTGGACCGATGACTCCGCAATCAGATGTAAGTATTGTTCGAGGAAGGTTAAATATAACGAAGAAACTTTTGCCAGTCTTCGAATACTTCCAGAGGATCGAGGGAATGTCTGAGAAGAAGTTGTCTCAACGCTGGGGCATTGCGAACATCTACTCATCCTTCAATAATACCTTAGTTCACATAACCGACTTAAGCGGTGCGGAGACTATCTCCATAAGTACTGGTGGGCAACACGTAAAGGCGGACCGCCTCCAGGGTTCACCATACGCGGCTATGCAAGCTGCAGCAGCCGCCGCACGGACGGCCAAAGATAGAGGGATTACCTCTCTTCACATTAGAGTACGGGCCCCGGGAGGTCATAAAGCAAGAACCCCCGGTCCAGGAGCTCAAGCCGCGATCAGGATGCTCGCCCGTGCGGGCTTCAGAATTGGGAGAATTGAGGACGTAACCCCGGTACCTCATGATGGCACTCGGAGACCTGGCGGTCGCCGTGGAAGAAGAGTGTAGGAAACAGAAGAATTCGAGCTCCTAAGAACGCCTTTGCGAGTAGATTTGTTATCCATTTCGCCTCTTCACGTAGAGAATGTGAGAAAACTGTTAGTGGTAGAAGGCTTCATGAACGTAGGGATCTTCCAGATCTGGAAGAAGGGGCAAGTGTTTGGGTATGCACGTGGGCTGGGAGATGATTTGGAATGGCACGTAAGGGCTTTTGTGGACGGAAGTCTGGAGTCGGAGCTTGAATTGCCCCGAACGACAATTCAACACCTACTCCAGACTCCTTTCCAGCATGATGGATTGCTGGAACATCTTCTCAGGCGATATCGAATTCCGTTTTCAAGAATGTTCCCTCAAGCTCCACGCACCGCCCACACGTCTTACCGATTCCGCTGGCCAACGGAGACTTTGACGTGAAGCAAGGACGATTTGCAGGGGGGTACAAAATACCTAGCGCCCTTGCCAAGTTGCTGCTTGCTCATGAGAAATGGCGCCTGCAGAATTGTCTTAACTTTCTTCCTTCAGAAAACATCGCCAGCCACGCTGTTCGCCATGTACTCGGCTGCGATCTCTCGAACCGGTACACATCGCCGGAACGATTCTACATGGGAACACGTTACATCGATGACATACAGGCAGAAACCGAAGACTTAGCCAAACGGGTCTTCAGGGCAAAGTATGCAGATGTTCGGCCGATCTCAGGGCACACAACTGACATGATCGCTTTGAGTGCGTTGGCTCAACACGGGGACAAGATCATCGTAGTCGGGAAAGACAATGGGGGATACCCAGGCATTTCGCAAAACGGTTATCCGAGCATCTATGGACTCGAAGTGTTGGAATTCCCCTTCAAGAGACAGGCGTACAACATTGACACTGAGAAATCAGCCCGGATGATAGAACAACAAGAACCTAGTCTGGTTGTCTTTGGGGCTAGCTTGTTTCTGTTTCCCCATCCAGTGAGGGAACTTACTGGAGTTTGCTCTCGAACTGGAGCTGAGATTCTATACGATGGGTCTCACGTGCTAGGACTTATCGCTGGCAGCTGTTTTCAAGACCCGCTTCGAGAAGGAGCGAGTGTCCTGATCGGTTCAACTCACAAGAGTTTCTTCGGACCCCAAGGAGGTATCATCCTTGCGAATGACCACGAGGACGAACTTCGAAGGGCAGTTCATCCTGCGTTGCTCGATAACGCTCACTGGAATCGAATTGCAGCATTGTACGTCGCTCTCTCCGAGATGAAGAGATTCGGAAAGCAATACGCTCGCCAAGTGATTCGAAACAGTAAGGTGCTCGCCAGAGCTCTACATGATCACGGCGTTAAGCTACTCGGAGAGGACCGAGGATTCACAGAATCCCACCAGACGATTGTTGATGTGCCCTCTATCGACGAAGGGAGACGATTGGCCAGCAGGTTGGAAGAGGCGAATATCATAGTAGATGTCGGGATCAGAGTAGGTACAAGCGAGGAGACCCGCCGGGGGATGCGCGAGGAAGAAATGAACCAAATCGCTGAACTGATCTCTCGCGTGTGGATACATGATGAAGACCCGAAGAAACTGAAGAAAGATGTAAGGCGAATTCGGCGAGAATTTCCCTCTATACAGTATTCCTACGATGCCTTGTAACGTAGAATCGCGGCGATTCCCCCGAACGAGTCCTTGAGCATAACGCCCTCGTCAGTTTCCGTGGAAATCACAGCGACATTTGCGTTCTGCTTCTCAGCAAGATCTATCAACTCGTCCACTAAATCTCTGGTTTCGTCCACGCACAGGGCAGTCGCGTTGCATTTCCTGCACGGTGTCCCCAAGAGGTCTTGCTCAAACTTGACTAGGTTGGCCTGAGGTATGAGTGCGTCCTCAACCGCTGCACAGTTCCTGCATTTTGTGTAAACGTGAAGCAGGTTCAGCTTCTCGGAAACGAGCAGCAATTCGACCACGCCCGTCATCAAATACTTTCTGACTTGAGTTTCACCGTAGACAGCGAGCCCTGTCTCATGACCGATCTCATAGAGGAACTTTTGGACGAGTCTCTTCTCCTCCATGTATCTAACCCCGCGAAGAACTTCCTGACTCTTCTGGATGATCTCGTTCACACCTTGCTCACCCACGTAAGAGGTATCGATAGTGGTCAGGATCTTCTCTTTCAACGTGTAATTCAGGTAATCACCCTCAGTAAATTCGAACTTGGTTGGACCGGGGCCCCCTATGATCACGCCCTTCAGGCCCGGTACCTTCCCGAGTAGCTCATATGCATGCGAGCCGACTCTTCGGAAGTAATCATTCATAGCCTGTTCTCGGATTCTTTCGAATCTTCTCGCTGACTGACCTCCCGCTCGATGCTTCCCTGGAATGCCCGATGTGAACTCTTGCAGTATGTCTAGTCTCTGGCCTCTAACAGTTGCAATCGCAGCCTCACTCGCGTCTATTACTATGACGCCATAGGCGTCTCGCTCTCTCACCATCTCTAGTAGCGGTTGGAGATGGAATTTTGCGTCGCAGCGATAGAAGTAGACATTGATCGGCTCAGGTGGATCTAGGGCGTAGATCTCCATCCTCTCACTGCCGGGACCGTTCTGGGGAATTGCTCCACAGAAGATCACCAGTCCATTCTTGGGCGGCTCCTTGAACAGCTTGAGCCGCTGGCTTACTCGCTCGATGGCCTCTTGCACATACTTCCTAGTTGTTCTTGACTTAATGTTTGAAGCTGTCCCGTATTCTTCCCGTAGGTTCGCCATTACCTCGTGGATCTTTCGACCGGGGGGTATATAGAGGGTTATCAGTTCGGTGCCGCGCCCTTCCTTCGCTGCGAGCATCTCCAATGTCCGTTTCAGTCTGTATCGCGAAACCGAATCCGAGGTGGATGCTTCCAACATTGAAGATGCCTTCCCGCTTGGTATGTTTCCGATTTTATATACATTGGCCGCATCGTTCTGAACAAGATTTGGGAAGTCAAATAGCACTGAAAGAATCAGTATGAGCTTGGTTCCGGTCTTTGAAGGCTGTCATTAAGATTGGCGGTTTCGCCTTCACAAGCGAAACCACACAGCTGATAGAAGAGTACGTTAGATTACTGAGGGAACTTGTCGGAGAGTATCATCTCGTCGTAGTGACAGGTGGTGGCCCTATCGCTCGCACCTATATTAAAGCCGCCCGCAACATGGGCGTCCCCGAGTCGCTCTGCGACCAACTGGGAATCTTGGTTAGCAGATTAAACGCTCGCCTGCTCGTTGACGGCCTCGGCGAATATGCGTTCCCTGAAATTCCGACCAACATTGATGAATTGAAGCACTATTTCGCCTCAGGCAAAATTGTGGCCATGGGGGGTTTGCAGCCTGGTCAGTCAACTAACGCGGTTGCAGCCATTGCGGCAGAGACTATAGGAGCTCAACTCTTCGTCAATGCCACAGATGTTGAAGGAGTGTACACCTCGGACCCCAGCAAAGACCCGAAGGCCAAGAAGCTTGACGAGGTGACGATAGGCGGGCTTGGAGAAATTCTTGCGAAAGGTGACATCACCGCTGGCGAATACGACTTGATGGACCCCATCGCTTTAAGAATAATTCAGCGCTCTAGGATACCGACGATAATTGTTGACGGACGGAGAACGGAAAACGTCCTGAAGGCTTTGAAGAGTGAGAAAACGGGAACCAAACTGATTCATGACTAGGTGATCCAGCTGACGAGGCTCAGTCACATCTTTCAGTCCAAGGCCCAAGTGAGGTTGCTTGAGTATCTCCTAGAG
>Ga0209725_1000912_pt1 | contig 17506 bp, 16 predicted proteins | sample I18A1metaG_FD_184145 | JGI IMG/M metagenome (GOLD analysis project Ga0209725, IMG submission 184145) | Lake sediment bacterial and archeal communities from Gulf of Boni, Indonesia to study Microbial Dark Matter (Phase II) - ​I18A1 metaG... | ecosystem: Environmental > Aquatic > Freshwater > Lake... | reverse complement strand
TAATCAAAGATCACGATGCGTCTTGGATACTTGATCACGTCTAGAGGAGAGACTTGAAGCGCTCACGATGTGGCTTGAGCACTCAAATAGCCGTTCAGCCATACGGGTTCATTCTAGCGCCGGACCGTTACGATCAGCTTATTGCCGAGCCCGGCCAACCACAAAAGATCATCACACAAACACCTCTTTCATCTCTTCCAAGCGCAGTATCATTCGCATCCCCTTACCATCTTGTGGGTTATCTCGCCTGTCTGGCGAATTCCTCTGCACGGGACAGGAATTCTTCTATGTCCTTCCTAGTGTGGGCGTTTGAGACAGCACAGTGCACAAGATCCGTAGTCAGCGCTAATACTCTTCTCTCCAACAGATGTCTGCAGAATCTCTCAGAGAGTCTCTTGTTTCCTGCACTGGCAGCGACTGAATCTATGACAGGGACTTTGGTGAAGTGACAGCCGAAGAGGGAGCCCACGCCTGTGGCCTGGAAATCAAATCCAGCATGACCGAAGATATCATTTAGCCCGTGGCGCACTTTTTCTCCAAGTGCGTCAATCTTCCTGTAAACGGCTTTCTTCTCAAGAATCCTTAGCGTCATGAGCCCGGCGGTCATTGCCATGGGGTTGCCGATTTGGGTTCCCCCATGAGAGCAGTACTCTGGCACTTCATACTTCGTGTGATCCATATGTTCCATGATCTCTCTCCGGCCGGTCACGGCCCCGATGGGGAGACCACCTCCCAAAATCTTCCCCAACACAGTCAGGTCAGGCATGATCCCCCACTTTTTCTGAGCACCGCCTGGCCCCAGTCTGAACCCAGTTATCACCTCATCAAAGATTAGAAGTGCGTCCCTTTTCTCACAGAGCTCAGATAGCCCCCTAAGGAACTCTCGATCAGCAGGAATCATGCCACTGCCCCCCATCACTGGCTCAATCATAACGGAAGCAAGTTCGTGTTGGCTCATGATCCTGCGGGTCTCTTCTAAGTTGTTGTATGGAAGGATCACGGTGTCCTTGATTGAGCCTTCAGTTAGGCCGCCTGAAGCAGGCCTGTCAAAGGGCGCTCTGACCGCTACATGAAGTGGATCATATGCACCATGCCAGCCTCCTTGGAATTTCCCGATCTTAGTCCGATGTGTGTATGTTCGCGCCAGTCTAGTGGCGTACATGTTAGCTTCTGTTCCTGACCCAAAGAATTTCAGCAATTTCGCGCTTGGAATCATCTTGCATACCTGATCCGCGAGTTCGAGTTCCAGTTCGTGAGCGAGTCCATAATGTAACCCTCTGACTGCCTGTCTTTGTACCGCCTTCACAACCTCTGGTGGAGAGTGGCCGAGAATCAGCGCGAAGTGCCCGCACCAGAAATCTGTGTAGGTGTTGCCATCAACATCTGTTACTCTGCTGCCCTGTGCTCTCCTCACATAGAACGGATATGGGTCTATCGATCGGATTCTATAGGAGATTCCTCCGGGAAAGACTTTCCTAGATCTTTCGAATAGCTTTCTCGACTTAGGAGTCCTTTTCGGATATGTTCGAGCCAAGGACACGGACAGCTTCCCTTATGATGTCGAAAAATGTTCGATGTTACTGAGTTAAGCCTTTCGAGCGCGCCGGAATCCCAATTCGTCCAAGCGTAATCACGGCCTCTTCTCCAAAGTCTTAAATATCGAGCATCTGAAGTCTAGATGCAATTGGTGACACGGACCTTGTCAAAAAGGCAATCCATTGTTTTAGCCTTTGTGCTCGTAATGTTGGTCGCCGGGCTCTACATTCCCGGGTTGTTCATTCTGCAGGTGAACGCTCAGCAGACTCCCCAATACGGAGGGACTCTGAGAGTTGCTGTGATCTCTACGTATGAGATGCCCAAGTGGCTGCCGCACCGACCTGGTGGAGCTCACTACAAAATGAACTACTTGGGAAGACTAATGTGGGAACGACTTATGACATATGACAAGAACTGGGAATTCAAGCCGGAGCTTGCGACAGATTGGAGTACCCCTGATAAGGGGAAGACTTGGGTATTTCACCTGGTTCGCAATGCTACGTGGCATGATGGTGTGAAGTTTACATCGGCTGACGTGAAATTCTACTATGATGTTGTGGCAAACAGAACTTGGCCCAAGACCAAGATCCCCGCCATTATAACTGAAGGATACAAGATTCTGGAAAATGTTGAGTACGTTAGTGCTCCGGACGAGTACACTGTGGAGTTTCACCTGTTTAAGCCCAAACCACTCGATGAGGCAATGTACAGTGAATTCAGCGGCTTCATGTGTCTGCCGAAGCACATATTCGAAGGCACCGATATAGAGAAACACCCCGCGCTTCAGAATCCTGTTGGGACAGGACCCTTCATATTCGTCAAGCATGTCCCAGGAGTCTATGTCGAGTTTGAACGTAACAAGAATTACTGGCGGGCAGGTCGACCGTACCTCGACAAAGTGATTGAGAGGTTCTATCCGACACCAGAGGGCGCAGTTATCGCTATGGAGGCGGGGGAAATCGACTACATCGATGACTCGCTATACGTGCCGCCCGCCGAGGTACGCCGATTGCAGAAAGATCCGAAGTACGGTGGAGGATCTCTGACGATTTGCGGTACAGTACGGCTCACCCTCAACATAGATCGAAGAAACATTGAAAAGGTTCCTGCCTTGGGAGATGTGAAAGTTAGGCGCGCCCTGAGCCATGCTATCCCCCGAAAGAGCATATGTGACGATGTTCTGTTTGGCGTGTCAGCCCCGAATAGCCAGATCTTTTCTTTAGCACAGAGATGGTTACGACCACCGGATGTCGCAGAATATCATCCATACGATCTAGACAAAGCAAAACAGTTGCTTGATGAGGCAGGATGGCCTGTGAAGAGCGATGGTTGGAGATTCGACTTTGGACAGATCGTGAGTTACCCAGTCTACGTCAACGTTGCGGAAGTAATCAAGGCGAGCTGGGAAAAGATAGGCGTCAAATCATCACTAAGGGGGATGGAGTTCGCTGCAATAGTCGATAGGATTGAACGAGGCAAAGACGGTATCCAAACCGAACCCGGTGTTTCAGCTTTGCTGAACACTATGGGAGTCGGCCCATACCCTGGGCGAGTAATGACGGAACTTCATTCCACATGGTGGCCTCCCAAAGGATACAACTGCGCGCACTACAGTAGCAGCGAGATCGATGTGCTTTTGGAGAAAGCCATGGATACGGTCGAACAACGTGAACGCCAAGAAGCATATTGGAAAGTGGCGAGACAATTCGACAAGGATCTCCCCTTTTTGCCGATTACGGATCTCATAAAGACCTTCGTGTGGCGTTCGAATTTGCGAGGAGTCCCGGACGCGTTGTATCCTCAGGGAGCGTACTATCTTCACCATAAGGATCTATGGCTGTCTACACCCACGACCAGCACCACGCCTACCAGCAAGACCACAGTGGTCACAACCACACCTACTCCCACAGCAGGTATTCCGGACACCTTGACTATTGCGATAGCGTCAATTGCCGTTGTAGTCATCGTCACGTACCTCGCCGTGAAACTGAGGAAGCCTAAGGGAACTCGCACGCAGTGAGGCCTCTCTAGACCCGCGCGCGGTTCCTTTATCAGGGCCACCAAAGTGTTTCGAATGTGACTGACAAGTCTAGATAAGCCAAAGGCGAGAATGTACATTGACCTCCAGCCGTGCACGGTATGTGCTGAAAAGAATCATCGTATCTCCAGCAGTCTTGTTCTTTATTGTGCTACTGAACTTCCTCCTAATGAAACTCGCGCCGGGCGATCCGGTCAGGATGTTTGTGTCAGGGACATATGCTCCTCCTGAATATGTTGAAGCGATGAGACACAGACTCGGACTGGACAAGCCGCTATATGAGCAGTTTCTCATCTACATTAGTCGTCTTGTTCAAGGGGACCTTGGTTTCTCGTTCGTGCACAACGCGGCCGTGCTTCATCTGATTGGTGGGCGATTGTACAATACTCTGCTGCTAACAGGACTGGCATTCATATTGTCATTGGTTCTAGGCATCCTTCTTGGGGTGATTGCCAGCAAGAAGCCCTATTCCGCACTCGACAACTCTGCTTCATTCTCATCTCTAATTGTTTTTTCGATGCCGCAGTTCTGGGTTGCAATCATCTTTCTGCTTTTGTTCGCGCTGTACGTCCCTATATTTCCGCCGGGAGGATTGATCTCAGTCGGTAAGACAGGGGTTGATTATTGGGTCGATTTTCTGTGGCATCTGATTCTTCCGACTTTTGTGCTTGGCCTCACGAACCTGGCCACGTTTGTGAGATTAACAAGAGCAAGCATGTTGGAACAACTGGGGAAGGATTACATACTTACTGCATGGGGCAAGGGTTGTTCAGAAAGAGATGTGCTATACAAACACGCGCTGAGAAATGCATTGCTTCCCATCGTCACAATGATAGGTTTGAGACTTCCATGGCTTCTTTACGGTGCTGTTTTGATTGAGACTGTTTTCTCTTGGCCCGGACTGGGAATGCTGCTGTATGATGCCATATTCTCTCGGGATTACAACATAATCATGGGGATATTCACGATAATCTCTGCTTTGGTAATAGTCTTCGGCCTGATCACCGACCTAGTGTACACGTATGTTGATCCGAGGATTGCCTACTGATGAGACTTGCAGAGTTTTGGCTAAGATACAGGAAGAGCAGACTTGCTGTGGTAGGAGCAGCAACCGCTTCGATATTCGTACTGATCAGCATATTTGCGCCATTTATCACTCCTTTTCCGCCTTTTGAGCAGCATTTGGAGAACAAGTTTCTGCCCCCATCTTCGGTAAACATCTTTGGCACGGATCAGTTGGGAAGAGATCTTCTCAGTAGAGTGATCTTTGGCACGCGAATATCTATGATGATAGGTTTGCTGGTCACCTTGCTGTCGACGCTGATAGGAATCCTTGTAGGAGCATGTGGAGCCTTTGTAGGAGGGGAAATGGACGAGCTACTTATGAGAATAACGGACCTAACGTACTGCTTGCCCACCTTCTTTCTAATATTGACTGCTCTTGCCCTTTTTGGTCCTAACCTAATCAACCTCGTTCTTGTGATGGGAACAACAATGTGGCCAGTTACTGCAAGACTGATTAGAGCGGAGGTTCTATCTGTAAAGGAAAAAGATTATGTGCTTGCCTCGAAAGTATGTGGAGTTGGATCCGCGACTATTCTGTTCTCTGAGGTGCTGCCCAATGCAATATACTCGGTCATTGTCGCTTCAACTCTTCGGACAGCAACTGCGATTCTATATGAGGCATCGCTTAGCTTTCTCGGCCTTGGAGATCCGAGTCTGGTTAGCTGGGGATGGATAATCCGGGAGTCTCTTCCCTTTATCAGAATCGCGTGGTGGATGCCAATTTTCCCCGGAATCGTGTTATCGACACTAGTCATCGCAATCAACTTGACTGGAGACGGATTAAACGACGCACTGAACCCCCAACTCAAGGAAAGATAGCAGTTGACTAGCCCACTTCTAAGCATTCTCAATCTTTCTACGTATTTCTATACTACGAAAGGCATTGTGAAAGCAGTTGACGGGATAAGTTTCGAAATAGACCGTGGCAGTTGCGTCGGGTTGGTTGGCGAGTCTGGATCTGGCAAGAGCGTTACAGGACTGTCCATCATGCGATTGGTGCCGCCTCCAGGCAGAATAGTTAGCGGCAAGATACTGCTTGGAAAGCAGGACCTCACCGAGCTGAGCGCGTCACAAATGCAGAAGGTCAGAGGAAAGAAGATAGCCATCAGCTTCCAAGATCCCATGACGTATCTGAACCCAGTTCACAGAGTTGGAGACCAGATAGCTGAGGCCGTGGTTCTACATGCTGACGTAGGCAAATCCGAGGCTACCGAAAAAGCCATCAGGGCAATGGAGAAAGTCAGGATAAGCGATGCTGCCGCTAGGGCGAAGGACTATCCCCATCAGATGAGCGGAGGAATGAGACAACGATGCCTCTTGGCCATAGCGTTATCCTGCAACCCGGATCTACTGATAGCTGATGAGCCTACCACGTCCGTGGACGTTGTAACACAGGCAGCGATTCTACGTCTACTGCGAGACGTCAAGAACGAGACCGGACTGTCTGTGATGCTGATCACTCACAACCTAGGAATTGTTGCAGAGTTTGCTCAAAAGATAGTGATCATGTACGCTGGGAACATTATGGAAATCGGAGATGTGAGAAGCTTCTTTCATAGACCATATCACCCCTACACACGCGCTCTCCTTGAGTCAGTACCGAGACTAGACAGAAATTCGCATACTCTTACAACAATAAGAGGCGTCATATGTGATCCGATCAACAAGCCTCATGGCTGCACATTCCATCCTCGATGCGACTTTTCTGAAGAGATTTGCAGGAGAGAAAAACCTCACATGATTGAAGTGACACAGGGACACCTCGTCGCTTGTCATCAATACGGCTGAGGCGAGCAAAAGGGGAAAATGAGTGTCCGATGCGATAGTCGAAGTTCATCATCTAGTCAAGCATTTCGCGATAGCCAAGGGCATATCAGAATTCATCTGGGGTCCCGCAGAGAGATATGTCCACGCCTTGGATGACATAAGCTTCAGAATACGCAATCGCGAAGTATTCAGCTTGGTCGGGGAAACGGGAAGTGGCAAGACAACCGCCGCAAGATTGATTCTGAAGCTAATGAAACCCACCAGCGGAAAGATATTCTTTGATGGAAAAGACATCTGGAACATGAGCGGCCACGAAGAAAAGATCTTCAGAAAAGATCTTCAGATGATCTTTCAAGATCCCTATGCATCTCTGAACCCTCGCAAAAGAATCTATGACATAGTCTCCACATCCATGAGAGCACAACGCTGGGGCACAGAGTCCGAGAGAAGAGAAATCGTTTCTCAGGTTCTTGAGAAGGTTGGTTTAAGCCCCCCAGAGGAGGTCATGGACAGATACCCACACGAATTCAGCGGCGGGCAAAGACAGAGAATTGGAATCGCACGCGCATTAGCACTCAAGCCCAAATTCGTCGTGGCGGATGAGCCTGTGTCTTCGCTGGACGTTTCTATTCAGGCACAAATCCTGAATTTGATGATCAATGTGAAACGCGAATTCGGTATTACTTGTCTCCTAATCTCTCATGACCTAGCCGTCGTCAGACATATGAGTGATACTGTTGGGATGCTATATGCGGGCATGATGTGTGAGTTAGCGGCGTGCAGAGACCTTTTTGAAGCCCCGCTTCACCCATACACAAGAGCTCTGATCGCTAGCGTACCTGTTCCAGACCCTGACTTCGAAAGGGAAGAAGTGAAGATCGGAGGAGAAGTTCCGAGCCCTATAAACATCCCTCAAGGATGCCGATTTTGGCCGAGATGCCCCTCAGCGAAGGAGAGATGCCGCCTAGAAATACCTAAGATGATCGAGGCGAAAAAGGAGCATTTTGTTGCATGCCACTTAGGTTGAAAGCAGCAATATGCAAAACGATCGCTTCCATACCTGAGAACACTTGCACCAATTCTCTCGTGCATCTCTGGATAAGATATTGATTGCACGGGAATAGGCTTGGATACGAGAGGAATCGTTAAGTACATCTCCTCTCGAGTATTGGGGGGATTGTGATGTATCCCAAGAACTTGTTTATTGTTCCTTACAAGACACTGTATTTTGATGAAGAGACGAAGCAAGCGGCATTGAAGTATATGGACAGAGGAGTGATTTCTCTAGACGACGAGCCTTCTTGGAGGCTTGAGAAAGCTTTTGCTGATTACTTCGGAACGAAGGAGGCGATTGCTGTCGTTAATGGATCGTGGGCAGGATGGTTTTCACTATTTGGACTTGGTGTTAGTCCAGGAGACGAGGTTCTCGTACCAGCGGCTACAGATTATCCTGTAGCTAATCAGGTTGTGCAAGCTGGTGCGAAGCCAGTTCTGGTCGACTGTGAGCTGGACACGCAGAACATTGATCCAACCAAGATAGAGAAGAAAATCACCTCAAAGACCAAGGCGATTACCGTTGTGCACATGATGGGCCATCCCACGGATATGGATCCAGTTATGGAGATAGCGAAGAAGCACAATCTGTATGTGGTTGAGGATTCCTGCCATTCATTGGGCGCGAAATACAAGGGAAAGCTTCTGCCGAGCTCTGATGTCGCCTACACCAGTTTCCACGGCAAACAGATTTGGACAGCAGGAGGAGGAGGAATGGTTTACACCAATAATGAGGAAATTGCGGAGAAGATGCGTCTACAAAGGTATCATGGAACACATGTGCGTGGCTACAAATCCTACAAACCTCCTTATGTGCGTCCTGATGGAATCTGGGAGGACAAGAACACTAATTTCAGCATGAACTACAGAATGGCCGAGATTGATGCTGTGGTAGCATTGTGCCAACTCAGCAAACTTCAGAGCCATATAGACATGCAGAGACGAATCTCAAACCTATACACAGAACTACTGAAAGGCACACCTGTGATCACTCCAGTAGAGAAAGACTACGCACACCACACTTGGCACCGCTACACAATTCGAGTGCCAAGAATAAGAGATGAGCTAGACACCTTTCTTAGACAGGAGGGAGTGGAAACCTCTCAGAACTATCCCGCTCCGATACATCTCTTGAGGTGTTATGCGGAACGCTATGGTTACAAGAAAGGCGATTTTCCTCTAGCAGAGAGGATTAAGGACGAGCAGCTAGGCCTTCCACAGCCCCGATTTAGGAGTGATTCTGACATCCAGTACGTCGCAAACAAGATAAAAGAGTTCTTCAAGAGTCGGTAGTGGCCCCCGAAAGACATACCAGATGCAGATCTGACATTGTGAACAGAGAATCATTGAGCTATTTATCAGCCTTGTGTCGATACACCATCTCCAAGCTATGATCAGGCATGGTCTATCGCGTGCTGTAGACTTCTGCCGAACTACAGAAAACTGAGCGAATGACTAAGTTCACGCCTGGTTGGATTCCGATTCATCTTGTCGAATGATCCTTCCAAAGGGACACAGAAGGTTTGCCCTTGTGCATGACTGGATGATGCAGCATTCGCGCGCCTGTTCAACGGCTTGATGATTCTAAGCTAGGATTCCACAGGCTCCAAGCTAAGGCCATGAAGCTATTCCACACCTTTCTCCGTGAACAAGCCGCAGTCTAGAGGAGACTTGATGCCCTCATGTGTTGACAGGCTACTGATTTTGGCTCGTAGCCTTACGTGTTCCCTTGCCAGGAAGGTTCTGCATATAGTCTTCTCTCGTAGCACAGCTGTTCCCTAGTTAGGCATGTAGGCCAATGGCAACTCATCCAATCGTGCAAGCTCTGCTGTCGCCTCAGAATCGATTCGCGCACTCTTTACCCTCGCCTTAGCGATATACCTCGTCTTCCTAGGATGAGAAACCGATAACGTGTATCCTTTCCTTGCTAGCTCTCGGTGTAGTGGCGCCACTTGGTTGGAAGACTCCATGCCAATTCTATATATCCGGTAATGGGAGAGATACGAGACAGTCTTCTCGTTACTCATTCTTCTTTGATTGACTATCTTACCGTCACAATCCAGAATCGTCGCATAGGTTGAATGCTTATGTAGAGCGCACGCGCGATGATGTTGCGGTTTGATCGTAGTATCAGGTACGACCCTGAAGTGAATTCGCACAAAGAACACTCATTTGCCGGAAATGTTATTAGCACGCGCAAGACAGTCGATAGCCTTGGTTCGGTGAAAGATTTGGATCCTGAGTGGAGATCTTACAAAGAGAGAGAGCAACCCGTCTTTCTTGTCCACTACAAGAAGAATCTGTATGATCAAGAAATGAAAGATGCCATCATGAGAGTTCTCGATTCTCCGTCTATGGTTCACGGAGAAGAGTCAAAGAGGGAAATTGCGCTGTTTGAGAAGGAGTTTGGATACTACTGTGGTAGAAGATACGCAGTCATGTTCAACTCTGCTCTTCACGCCCTCTATCTTCTGTACAAATTGCTTGGAATTTCGGAGGGGGACGAAGTCATCCTTGCACCCAATATCGAACCGGCCAATGCAGCAGTAGTAGTGCAAGCTGGAGCCAAACCTGTATTCGTTGACGCTGACGAAGAAACGCTCAACATGGACGTAACGAAGATCGAGAAGAAGATTACAGGTAGGACTAAGGCGATACATCCGATACACGCACATGGACATCCGACTGATATGGATCCTGTGATCGAAATAGCCAAAAAGCATAATCTGCTCGTTATCGAGGATGGCACACACGCAACCGGTTCAAAGTACAAGGAAAGAAGGCTGCCTATTGGCGATGTTGGTGTATTTGGTATGGTGACAAAATGCCTTTGGTTGCCTACTGGTGGAGCAATGGTAGCGATGGACGATGCGGAGGTTTACGAAAGACTACGTTTGATCATGTCTTGGCCTGGCCGAAGAGCACCCGCCGAAGTGAAAGATCTCAAGGGGAAGGGCATTATTCACTCCCTCAAGACCATCTCAGACGATATTGGTGCAGCTGTGGGAAGAGTCCAGTTGAGGCATCTAGACGAGTATACAGAAGCGCAGAGAAGAAACGCCAAGACGTATACTGAATTGCTGCAGGAAACGCCGCTCACACTTCCGGTGGAGAAAGAATACGCTCGACACGCATTTCTAAGATACGTGGTTAGAACAGAGAAGAGGGACGCCCTTCAGGACTACCTGGAAAAACATGGCGTAGGTTATGGTAGACTCTACCGTACGCCCGCACACCTCTACAGCTACTATCATGAAACTTACGGATACAAGAAAGGCGATTTTCCTGTTGTAGAAAAAATCAAACAAACAGAGCTGGGCCTCCCTGAGCCAACAAAGGACAGAACCCGATGGGAAATGGAGTACACAGCGAGGAAGGTGAAGGAATTCTTTCGGTAGGCCGCCCAGCTATCGAAGAGAACGATCCCAAGGTGAAAAGTAACAGCGGGCTTGGCGTCCCATTTGCGACAATGCCAACATGATGGTTACGCTCTCCACACCTGTCCACAGATGTAGGATTCATTTGTCTGATACGTAGTAGTGGCATTCTGGCGTTGTAGCGCGCGTTGAGCTGTGAATCCTGACAGGATATTGCTCGTAAGTCGAGAATCTTAATGCATTGAGAACAAAAGGGAAACGTCCCGATCAAAGCCAATGAAGAACTAGGAGCATTCACGGAAGAAGACTTGTCTGGAGCACAGCGATCACAAAAGCCACACAATCTATCCAGTCGAGCTCTGTTGTCGCTACCTGCTCTTTCTTCGGGAGACCCTTCCTTCCCGGATGGGATATTCCACACTCAATTGACATTCATATGGCAGGCAACCAAATGCCCGCTTGATCTTTCGACAAGCCGAGGCTCTACAGCACTACATTCGCCCTTTGCAGATGGGCAGCGGGTGTGAAATCTGCATCCAGGTGGCGGGCTTACAGGACTGGGCAAGTCTACCTCTCCTTTGACAGGAACTACCGTCAGCCTAGTCTTTGGGTCTGGAATCGGTATCGAGGAAAGAAGAACTCTTGTATAGGGATGGATTGGTTCTTTGAAGACTTTGTCTGTCGGACCGAGTTCAACAATCTTTCCTAGATACATAACAGCCAATCTGTTGCTCATGTACTTGACCACGCTCAGGTCGTGAGATATGAATAGGTAGGTTAGCTGCCTTTCTCTTTGAAGGTCTCTTAGCAGGTTGAGGATCTGTGCCTGTACCGAAACATCCAATGCTGATGTTGGTTCATCCAACACAACGAAACTCGGGTTGAGCGCAAGCGCCCTTGCTATTCCAATTCTTTGCCTTTGGCCTCCGCTGAACTCATGTGGCAATCTGTACAGGTGATCTTTCGTCAGGCCGACTTTTTCTATCAGATTGAGCACAATTTGCCTGAGTTCTCTTCCCTTTGCTATGCCATGCATTCGCAGAGGTTCTCCGACGATGCCAAGAACCGTCTGTCTTGGGTCAAGGGAGCTGAATGGATCTTGGAAAACTACCTGCATCTTTGATCTGATTCTATGTAGATTTTTCAATTTGAGTATGTTCACGCCCTCATAGAGGACCTCTCCTCGAGTCGGCTCCATCAGTCTCAGCACGCATCTACCGAATGTGGTTTTGCCGCAACCTGACTCGCCCACCAGACCCAAAGTCTCGCCTTTGTCGATGACCAGATCCACACCGTCCAATGCCCGGACGCTGGCGACAGTTCTGGAGAATACTCCTCCTCTAATAGGGAAGTACTTGACCAGTGATCTGGTTTCCACCAGAGGTTCCATCCGTCATCTTCCTCCGGCCATGTCATTGGCGTAGAGATAGCAGGCAACGTAATGCTCATCTCTGACTTTAAGCAACTCGGGCATCCGCTCTCTGCAGACAGGCATCATGCGACTGCATCTTGGGTGGAATCTGCATCCTCGCGGGGGACTAATGAGATTTGGCACAGTTCCAGGAATTGATACCAGTCTCTCGGAGCTTCTGGACATTATGGGTATGGCTCTGAGTAACCCCTGAACATATGGATGTTTGGGTTCCTCGAAGATGGTTTCGACATCGGCAATCTCCACGATGGAGCCAGCATACATCACTGCCACTCGGTCAGAATAGTGGGCCACAACACCTAGATTGTGTGTAATCAAAAGCATCGATGCCTTGAGTTTTCTCTGCAGATCCTTGATCAAGCTCAGTATTTGAGCCTGTACTGTTACATCTAGGAAAGTAGTTGGCTCATCGCATATGATCAGTTCTGGTGACAGCGATAGGGCCATCGCGATCAGTACCCGCTGTCTCATCCCGCCGCTAAGTTCGTGAGGGTACTGTCTAGCAACCCGTTCTGGATCCGGAATCCTTACTCTGCTCAGAGACTCAATGGCTTCCTGAAGGGCTTGTTGCTTTTTCATACGATTATGATGAATCATAAGGGCCGACAATTGATCTCTTACAGTGAACACAGGATTGAGAGACGTCATCGGTTCCTGAAAGATCATGGAGATCCTGTTCCCGCGGATATCTCTCATCTTTTCCTCAGATTTCGCCAGTAGATCCTCGCCCTTGAACAAGACTTCTCCTTTCACAATCTTGCCAGGAGATTCGATGAGTCTAAGTATAGAGTAGGCTGTGACGGACTTTCCACAGCCTGTCTCACCCACCAGGGCAAGCGATTCACCTGGCTTTATGTCAAAAGATACACCGCTCAAGGCCTTCACCACGCCATCGTAAGTGAAGAAATGGGTGTGAAGCTCACGAACACTTAGTAGAGCTACTTGTGATGATGTCAATTACGTCATCTTGGTGGACAGTTCTTGTTTTGTGCTCCAGATTGAGTGCCTATGTGCGCATCCTCGCTCTTGGATCGAGAATATCTCTCAGCCCGTCTCCGAGCAAGTTCAGGCCCAGAACTGTTATCAGAATCATGAGTCCGGGCCAGATGATTATCCAAGGATAGCTTTGTATGTACATCCGTCCCTCAGCTACCATCCGTCCCCATTCCGGAATTCCCGGAGGAGTCCCCAGTCCTATGAAGCTCAATGTCGCAGCAGTCAAGATAATTGCACCAGTATCAAGAGTGCCGTTGACGATGATCGGCGAAATCGTGTTGGGTAGTATATGTCCAATAAGGATGCTCCAGCTACCTGCACCAATAGCTCGCGCTGCCTCAATGTATTGGTTTTCCTTGACCGTTAGGACCTGTCCTCTTACCAACCTTGCATATGATGGCCATTGGTGAAGAGCGATCGCGAATACTAGTACCTGCAGAGACCTCGATTTGAAGGCGGCTGAAAATCCCATAGCCAAGATGAGGCCGGGACAAGAGAGGAATATGTCAGAGAGCCTCATCAGCGCCTCGTCGGTTTTTCCGCCATAATATCCTGCCACAATGCCAACTATGGTGCCGATACTGGTGCTCACAGCCAGTACGATGAGTCCCACTGAGAGATCGTAGAGCCCTGCGTACAGAACCCTGCTGTATATGTCCATTCCAAGGTCGTCTGTTCCGAAATAGTGCTCATAACTAGGAGGCTGAAACCGTTCGGCTATGTTGACTGCTGTCGGGTCATGCGTCGCTAGGTAGGGCGCAAGAAGCGATATCGCAACAACCCCGGCCACCATCACCAGCCCCAACATCGATAGAGGACTCTTTCTGAATAGGTATGTCAGGAACTTGATCTCCCTTATGCGCCATCGATTCTCAAGTCTCCAGCGTTCGAACCAACCGACACCTGCGGGGATAGTCAATTGTCACCCCTGCCTTATGCGTGGATCCAGAAACGCATACAAGATGTCAACCACCAAGTTGGCGGTCGCATACATTAGCGAAGCCACCGCCACGTAGCCCATCAGTGATGGAAAGTCAAGGTTCTGGATAACATCGACGGCATATCGTCCTAATCCCGGCCAGTAGAATATTGACTCAACGACAACCGAACCAGTAAGTAGCCATCCGACGGCAAGGCCCACGGTGGTTGTTGTCGGTATCATAGCATTCTTCAAAGCCATCCTGTAGATCACAATTCTCTCAGGAAGACCGCAGGCCCGAGCAGTTCTCACGTAGTCCTGACTCATTACTTCCAACATGCTAGATCGAGTTATCCTGACTATCCTTGCTGTCGGAAGAAACGACAAGATCAACCCTGGCATGATCATGTGTTGCAGGAGATCCGTGAGTATCGGCCAGTTGCCGGTGACCAAAGCGTCAAGTGTATTGAGACCAGTCACACGCTGCAGAGGATATTTGAAAAGAAGTTCCTGACTCATATTTCCTCCAGGATCCGCGAACCAACCCAAATAGTAGTAGAAAACCAACTGAAAAACAAGGCCGATCCAGAAAGTAGGCAGAGAGACCACCGAAAGGGCCCATAGTCTGCTCGCGTGATCAAGTGGAGTGTTTCGTTTTGTGGCAGAAATTATGCCTAGAGGAATCCCGAGAACGATAGCCAGCACAAGTGCGAATGTGCCCAACTCAATCGATTGAGGCAGATAAGATGCCACCTCCAGCGCAACAGGCAAGTGTCTTACAGGAGAAGTTCCTAGATCGCCTCTTAGGGTTCTTCCCAAGTACCAGAGATACTGTATGTACCACGGCTCATTGAGATGATATGTTCGTCTTACTGCTTCCAGTTGTTCCTGAGTGACAATACTCCCACCTCCGCTTAGCCATATGGAGGCCGGATCTTCAGGTATCACGAATGCAATCCAGAAAACCAGCAACATGACTCCAGAGAGCACAAGGAAGAGAAGAATGATCCGCCTGATCAGATAGACTCTTAGTTCCACAAAACACTGCTCCTGATCTGAGACCCATTTCTGCACTTTCTAATATAGAGATTTCGGCTCAACATGCATCATAGGACTTCGTTGCAAGCCCGATCCTTGTTTCCGGAATGAAAATCGCCTATTTTGTAAAGCGTTATATGTTCTTCCAGCGGTATTGCGATCGATCTGAAATGAAAGAACTTGAAGGAAAAATCGCAATTGTAACAGGCAGTGGCAGCGGGATAGGAAAATCGATCGCGCAGGCTTTTGCAGACGAAGGAGCTTCAGTAGTGATTGCGGACATAGACGCTCAAAGAGCGGAGAAGGCTGCTCAAGGGATAAAGTCCAGAGGTGGCACAGCTCTAGCCATTGAAACCGATGTTTCCAAGTTTGATTCTGTGAATCGCATGGTTCAGCAGGTCCTGAGCAAATTTGGAAAGATAGACATTCTGGTAAGCAATGCTGGACTTGGCTGGCTAAGTGGCTCACTGGATGATCCAAGTCACCGTTTGGTCGAAAACCTGACTGAGGCAGAGTGGGATAGGCTAATGGACGTAAATCTGAAAGGTTTCTTTTTCTGCGCCAAGGCTGTAATACCCATCATGAAGAAGAAGAGATCGGGAGTCATCATAAGCATAGCCTCTACCTCTGCATTCGTTGGATCTTCGGGACAGAGTGGGTCCGGTTTTCATTACAATGTGTCTAAGGCGGGCATAGTTAACTTGAACAAGACTTTGGCGTTACAGTTGGGTCCTCATAACATAAGAGTAAACTGCATCTCACCCGGGGCCATAGCAGAGGCTGATCCTGACGGCACCCAGACCAGCGGGATGCGGACTACACCTGAAGAAAACCAGCAAGATCTGAAGACGATCCCCCTTGGTAGGCTAGGCAGACCGAGAGACGTTGCCAATGTGGCTGTCTTTCTCGCCTCCGACCGCTCTGGGTACATACACGGAACAACGATAGACGTGAATGCAGGACGACTGATAAGGCATTAGGTCCAAGAGACACAGTGCTATAGAACTCAAGCGGCGCGCGCTCCTGCTTTCGATTGAGTCTGACGGCTTCCTCTGACTCTAAAGTCGCATCCCAACGCTTGAGCAATCTCCTTACACTTGCAGGTGTCTATGTCCCCAAAGTTGACAACGGTCAACATCACTTGAGAAAAGTATTTCTTACAATCTCTGGCAAAATCGAGAACGGCCTGATACGATCCGAATAGCGAAGGTCTGCACAGTTCCACGTATTTTCCTTCACTCTCAGCATTAAGGCTTATCGACACAGAATCGATTCCAGCATCCTTCAGTTCCCTAGCCACAGCCCTCTCTTTATTTCGCAGCTGAGCCAATCCATCTGTGTCCAGGCGAACTTTCAGGTCTGGATACCTCTTTCTGATTCTTCTCGTTAGATCAAGAATATCGTCAAGCCGGATACTCGGTTCTCCAAATCCACACCAGACTGCTTCCACATCCGAGATCCTCACCTCATCGACGAGGCTACTCCATATCTCATCGATACTCGGCTCCCGATCAAGCCACAACCCATACCCAGAGAGACCTACAGAGAAGTTCTTGAAACAGAAACGACAACTGTTCGAGCATCGATTGGTAATGTTCAGATAGATTGCATTGGGGCGAGCAGAAAGCCGATATACAACGGCAGCATCAATCTTGCGTGCCTCACCACACTCAGATGACGAATGTCTCTCCCGAGATCTATTCATCTTAGTCTGTTCTGAGTCGATGTTGAAATGATTGTGGTTATCGAATACGTTTCTTCTCATGATTACCTTCCATTGTTGGATCGGTCGAGGAATGTGACAGACCGCCGAATAGTGCCCATGAATCATGCTTGAGTATTCCTCATCAGTTTCCGAAAAATCCGCAATGAATCGTTTGCGATACTGCGAGTTACGCGTTAGCCAGTGCATGCTTTTGAGCAGTCGAATCATAACATTGGTGGACCTGCCCCGCGTCCCAGCCAGGGCAGGCCATAAGATTGCATCCAAAAAAGGGGAATTGTTGTGTTTGAATCGATGTTGTTCCCTAGCCGTCGAGGATGTCTCTTGTAGAACGCGTCATCATGAGAAACAGTCCACTTGCAGCTCCTTTACCCTTCTCGACGGGAAGTTCCTTCCAGAGCTCGTAGAAGAGTGGCTTGTATGGCTGCAGGACATTTGGCATGTAGCCCTTAACCCAAGCACCTCGAACATTATAGTTCACGGCACCTTTCAACGAAGCAACCTTTATGTGCGGAACATTCTCGAAAGCCCACTCATCGATCTGCCGGTATATCTTCAGACG
>Ga0209725_1000911_pt1 | contig 17509 bp, 16 predicted proteins | sample I18A1metaG_FD_184145 | JGI IMG/M metagenome (GOLD analysis project Ga0209725, IMG submission 184145) | Lake sediment bacterial and archeal communities from Gulf of Boni, Indonesia to study Microbial Dark Matter (Phase II) - ​I18A1 metaG... | ecosystem: Environmental > Aquatic > Freshwater > Lake... | reverse complement strand
GACCGGACATCTCGATCGCCGGGGCATCCGGCTTGGCGTGCGCGGAGTTTGGCGTGCGCGTGGACGCATCGCTTGCGACATCGGTCCCCCGCGTATTCGCCGCTGGCGACTGCGTTTCGGCATGGTCAGTCATCGACGGCGCTCCCGTACCGGTCAAGCTCGCCACCTGCGCCTACAAGCAGGGAACCGTCGCGGGAATCAACGCGGCGGGAGGAGCGGCCGCCTACCGGGGAACGGCAGGCACGTTCGTGACGAGGATCGGCGCACTCGAGATCGCGGGCACCGGTTTCACCGGCGAGGCGGCGAAGGCGCGTGGCTTCGACCCGGTCGCCGGCAGGATAGGGGCGAATTACCTTCCCGATTACTACCCGGGCGGGTCACAGATCGTCATCAAGGTGATCTGCGACAGGGCGTCGGGGCGGATCCTGGGCGCGCAGTCCGTGGGTCCCCGGGGCGCGGCCGAGAGGATAAACCTGGTGAGCATGGCGATCGAATTCGGGATCGATGCGTCCGATTTCGGAAAAACCGAGCTCGCGTATTGTCCCGCGGTGAGCGAGGTGCACGATCCGCTCTTCAAGGCCGTGGAATTCGCGCAACGAAGGATGGCACGATAGATGAACCTTACCCCGCTTCATGAAGAACACCTGAAGCTCAACGCGCGGATGGTAGATTTCGCGGGCTGGGAACTTCCCGTCATGTACACGTCCATCCTGGACGAGCACGCCGCGACCCGTACGAAGGCCGGGATTTTCGACGTCTCTCACATGGGGGAAATACTCGTGCGCGGAAGAGGAGCGGAACGGCTCCTGAGAAGGCTTGTGCCCACGAGCATGGACCGCGTGAGGCCAGGGCGCGGCATGTATACCTGCTTGTGCAACGAGCGTGGCGGCGTGGTCGACGACATCTTCATCTTCATGAAAGGCGCGGACGATTACTACCTGGTGGTCAACGCGGCGACGACCGGCAAGGACCTCGCATGGATACGCGCGCACAACGATACCGGCGCCTTGGTGGAGGACGTTTCCAGCGCCACCGCGAAGATCGACATCCAGGGACCGCGGGCGCGGGAGATCGTCGTGAGGGTCCTGGGCGACGGCGGCATCGCCGGCCTGGAGCGCTTTCATTTCCTGGATATCCCGTACGGCGGGGGTTCGATGATGGTCTCGCAGTCGGGATACACCGGCGAGCACGGGTACGAATTGTTCCCGGCCGCCGCACATTCCGTGCGGCTATGGTGCGACCTGGTCGAGGCGGGACGGGACCTGGGCCTTAAGCCCGCGGGGCTGGGCGCGCGCGACACCCTGAGGCTCGAGGCGGCGTATTCCCTCTACGGGCACGAGATCAGCGACGACATTTCCCCCGTGGAGGCGGGCATCGGGTGGTTCGTGAACTCTGCGGACGGTTACATCGGCAGGGACGTGCTCGTCGGCCATAAGTCCGGGGGAGCGCCCAGAGAACTCATCTGCGTCGAATTGACGGGGAGGGGCGTTCCCCGCGACGGCTGCGAGGTGTACGCCGGGGACGCGAAGATCGGGGTCATGACGAGCGCGGGCTATTCCCCCACGCTTAAAAAGGGGATCGGCCTCGTGCTGGCGCGCAGGGGCGCCGCCGCCCCCGGTTCCCAATTGCAAGTAAGTATTCGCGGCTCGCTGGTCGACGCGCGCGCGGTCCAGCGGCCGTTCTACAGGTACCATGCCTGACAAATTTCTTGATAGTACCATTCCCAGGAGGATGCGATGAGCCAGATACCGGACGATATCAGATACACGAAGGACCATGAATGGGTGCGGATGGACGGCGATTTCATAGCGGTCTGCGGCATTACGGACCACGCCCAGGAGATGCTCACCGATATAGTCTTCGTCGAGCTGCCCGAGGCGGGAATCGAGTTCTCCCGGGGCGAAAGGGTCGCCACCGTGGAGTCGGTGAAGGCGGTGTCGAATATCTACGCGCCCGTGTCGGGGAAGGTTATCGAGGTTAACACGGCACTGGAGAACGCGCCCGAGCTCGTGAACAGCGACCCCTACGGCGAGGGCTGGATCTTCAAGCTCGAGGTGAAGAGCGCACTGGAGCTCGAGTCGCTCCTAGACGCGGCCGCCTATGCCGCACATGTCGAGGCGGAGTGAGCCATGGCCTTCGCGTGCGGAACGGACGGTGATCGCGAGGAGATGCTCAGGACCATTGGCGTGAAGAGCGTCGATGACCTCTTCGCCGACATCCCCGAGGCGCTGCGCCTGACCGGGAGGCTGGATCTCCCGCCGGCGCTGTCGGAGCAGGAAGCCGTCAGGCTCGTGGAGGGAATCGCGTCCCGGAACAGGCTGTGCGTCTCGTTCGCCGGGGCGGGCGCGTACAATCATTACGTGCCGGCTGTCGTGGACGCTCTCGCATCCCGTTCGGAGTTCTATACCGCGTATACCCCCTACCAGCCCGAGGTGAGCCAGGGAACGCTCACCGCCATATTCGAATTCCAGACCATGATTGCGCGCCTTACCGGCATGGAGATCGCAAACGCAAGCCTTTACGACGGGGCGACTGCGCTGGCCGAGGCCGCGCTCCTGGCGGTAAGGACCACCGGCAGGAAGTCGGTGATGGTTTCCAGGGCGGTCCACCCGCATTACCGCGAGGTGCTCTGTACCTACGCGTGGGCCAACGACCTCGAGATCAGGGAGGTGCCCGTCAACGACGGGACTTCCGGCGGTGACGGGACAGGGGAGGCGCCCGACGACCGGACGGCGGCGCTCGTGGTGCAGAACCCGAATTTCTTTGGCTGCATAGAGGACCTGGAGGCTTGCGCGAAATCGGCGCATGAAAAGGGGGCGCTCCTTGTCGCGCTGGTGACGGAGCCGGTGAGCATGGGGCTCCTCAAGCCCCCCGGCGACTGCGGCGCGGACATCGCCTGCGGGGAGGCATCGGGACTCGGCAATTACATGGGGTTTGGAGGACCCGCGCTTGGGTTCATGGCCGTGCGGCGTGACTTCATGAGGACGCTTCCCGGACGGCTCGTGGGCAGGAGCGTGGACGTTGACGGGCGGGAGGCATACGTGCTCACCCTCCAGACCAGGGAACAGCATATACGGCGCGAGCGAGCCACCTCGAACATCTGCACGAACCAGGGCCTGTGCGCGCTGCGCACCGTCATGTACCTGAGCCTCCTGGGACCAAGGCTGCGCGAGCTCGCGGAGCTGAATCATCGCCTGGCATCGTACTGCTCCCGCCGCCTGGAGGACGGGGGATACCGGATTATGTTCAACAGGCCCTTTTTCAACGAGATTGCGGTACAGGTACCCGGTACCGAACAAGCCATACAGCGGCTGGCCCGCGAGGGCATGGGCGGGGGGATCGCGCTGGGCCGGTATTATTCCGAGTACCCCGATGCGATGCTTATCTGCTGTACGGAATTGATTACTCCCTCGGACATCGACGCCCTTGTCTCGATGCTCAGGGCCGGTTGACGCCACGTCGCCTGACCGCTTGCCCGTTTTGACGGCCTTCATCTATCAAGGAAAAAAAATTAAAAATTCCGCACTCGCGTATTGAATTCCCCCGCGCGCGTAAATATATTTTTTCCATGCTACAGGGAGGTAGAACCTGAAACAAAGGAGAATACTATGCATTCGGGAGTGAGTCCCCCGTGGAGTTCCACTGAAGTACATTGTTCAGCATAAGGCCTGTAATATGATTTGATTATTACGGGCCTTATGCTATTAATGGGTCTCATAAAAATTGTCGGAAGGGGACCAATGAAGAAAGCCATGGCGGCGGCGTGCCTGTGTGCGTGCATAATGGTGTCGTGCACCATATGGAGCCGGCGCGACTGGGAAAGGATAGAAAACAAGAAATTTGTCATGAGCTCGTTCGTGTATATAAACAGGGCCGCTGAGAGGGAGAGCGCTTTCGAATTCATCAAGTCCTTCCCGGTTGCGGACATTGTCTCCGTGCTCCAGGAAAAATTCGGAATCACCGTTGATACCTCGGAATTCGATTCCTTCTTTGCCAATGAAAAAAACTTTCGGGCGCTGCAGGTAAGCGGTATACTGTTCAGGGAGCGGTTCGCCTGGACTGCGCTAAAACCGGTATTGCAATCGGTCGAGATTGAGTATTCCCGAATGCCCCTCGAGGAAAGTGCCGACACGATCATATCCTGGACCGTCCGCGTGCTCACCGACGGAAACGTGAGAGCGCTGTATACCGACGATGTCGACGATTATCGAAACGTGCCTTCGAGTCTTGCCGCGAAGGCGGGAATTCGCACCAAATAGCAATTGATACTGGAAAATATTTATTGCAATTCCAACCTTTGCTTCCAATATATTACTAAATATTTCACTAATTCTCGAAATCTACCATCAAAGAGAGGTGCAAAATGAAGAACATGCGCGGTTTCATGCATGCTGTGTGTGCCGTCATTCTCGTGGCAGCGCTTGCGGCTGTTCCCGGATGCGGCAAGAAAACCGAGCTGATCCTCGCCACGACGACCAGCACCCAGGACTCGGGGCTCCTGGACGTCCTCCTGCCGGAATTCCAGAAGAAGACCGGGATCATGGTCAAAACGATCGCGGTGGGTTCGGGCCAGGCGATGGCGATGGGCGAGCGCGGCGAAGCGGACGTCCTGCTGGTGCATTCACCCGATGCGGAGAAGAAGTTCATGGAAGGCGGGTTCGGGTCCAGCTACAAGCTCGTCATGCATAACGACTTCATCATGGTGGGACCGGCCGATGATCCCGCAAAGCTGAAGGGCGAAAAGTCTTCCATTGAAGCTTTCAAGAAGCTCGCGGCGTCGGGCGCCATGTTCATGTCGCGCGGCGACAAGTCGGGCACCCATTCCAAGGAGCTCAAGCTCTGGAAGGACGCCAAGATCGATCCCGAAAAGCAGAAATGGTACCAGTCGACGTCTTTGGGGATGGGCGACACCCTCAAGGTCGCATCGGAAAAGAAGGCCTACACCCTCGCAGACCGGGGCACCTACCTCGCGCTCAAGAAGAACCTGGGCCTTGAGATTCTCGTGGAGGGCGACGAGGCCTTGAAGAACATCTACCACGTCATTTCAATCAACGCGGGAAAGTTTCCCAAGGTGAACAAGGACGGGGCGGAAAAGTTCGTCGATTTCATCGTGTCCAAAGAGGTGCAGGAAACCATAGGGAAGTTCGGCGTCGACAAGTACGGCTCGCCGCTCTTCTTCCCCGACGCGCTGAAGAAATAAAGGAACTCGCGTGGACCTGATACTGGAGGGCGTTCAAAAGGCCTTCGCACTCATCGTTTCACTTGACAGCGAGGTCATGGAGGTCGTGCTGCTCACCCTCCAGATATCGGGAAGCGCGACCTTCATCAGCCTCTTTCTCGGGATGAGCACGGGCACGGTAATCGCCCTCAACGATTTCCGCGGCAAGCGGTTCGTGGTGAGCATCATCAACACCGGCATGGGCCTCCCGCCCGTGGTGGTGGGCCTCTTCGTCGCGATACTCTTATGGAGAAGCGGCCCGCTCGGCTTCTTGGGAATACTGTATACCCCGGTCGCCATGGTCATCGCCCAGGCGATCATCGCGACGCCTATCATCGCCGGGATCACCCTGGCGGCAATGCAAAACCTGCCGGATAAGCTGCGCCTTCAGATTCTCGCGCTCGGTGCGACCAGGGCGCAGATGGTCCGGCTTCTCATGAAGGAGGCCCGCCTCCCGCTCCTCGCCGCGGTCATGGCCGGCTTTGGCGGCGTGGTATCGGAGATCGGGGCCTCCATCATGGTGGGGGGCAATATCAAGGGGTACACCCGCGTGCTCACCACCGCGACTGTGGGCGAGACTGGCCGGGGCAATTTCGACACGGCGATCGCGCTGGGCATCATCCTGCTCGTCCTCGCGTTCATAATTAACTATTTCCTGACGAGCGTTCAGCAGCGGGAGCGCAATTAAGAATGACACACAAGCCTTTATTGGAACTGCGCGGCCTTGTGGTGCGCAGGGGGGCGGCGACGGTCCTCGACTTGGACGAGCTAGCTCTTCGAGAGGGCGAGATCATGGCCCTCATCGGTCCCAACGGCGCGGGGAAAACGACCCTCCTGCATTCAATCCTCGGCCTCATACCGGTTGACAGGGGATCGATTCTCTTCAAGGGAGAGAGCATCGCCGAATACGCCTACCGGCACCTTTACCGGAGACGCTTCGCTATGGTCTTCCAGGAACCCCTGCTCTTCAGCTCGTCGGTGTACGGCAATATCGTTTCCGGCCTCAAGATACGCGGCATTTCAAGGAACGAAGTAAAGAAGCGCGCCGCCGAGGAAATGCGGCGCTTCGCGATATCCCACCTCGCGGACCGCCAGTCGCGCGCGCTCTCGGGGGGCGAGGCGCAGAGGACGAGCCTGGCGCGCGCCTTCGCCGTTCGGCCGGAGGTCCTGCTCCTGGACGAGCCGTTCGCGTCGCTGGACGCCATCACGCGCGAATCCATAACACGAGACCTCGAGCGCGCCATCCGTGAAACCGGTACGTCCGTCATCATCGCCACCCACGACAGGGACGAGGCGCTCAGGCTGGCCGATCGAATATCGGTCATGCAGGGCGGTAAAATAATCCAGACGGGCCCGCCCGCCCAGGTGATGGAACGGCCCGCCAGCGAATTCGTGGCCGGATTCGTGGGCACGGAAACCATCCTTGCGGGCGAGGTGAAAACGCTGCTCAATGGCACGTTTACGGTTATGGTGCAGGGATTCGAGGTGGAGCTGGCGGGGGAGGCCTGCCGGGGGGAATACGTTACCTTTTGCGTAAAACCCGAATCGATCGTGATCTCCCGGAATTCGCGTGGCAGTATGAGCGCCAGGAACCGCTTCCGCGGGCGGGTGACGCGCATCACCGCCCTGCGCCCCTATACCAGGGTGCACCTGGATTGCGGGTTTCCTCTTACAGCCTGGATCACTCCTCATTCGGTGCGGGAAATGAACATCGCCGAAGGGGACAGCGTAGAAGCGTCCTTCAAGGCGACGGCGGTGCACGTGATAAGGAGGGGGGCGCGCAGGGATTCCTGAACATGTGCCCTGGAATGTCGTGGTTTAACCATGACCACAATATTTTCCAAATTTTTTTAGTGCTTGACATTGCACAGAAATCGATTTTATACTCTGGCGGTGTGATGTATTGACATTTAATCTGAATCCATGGAAGGATTCGCATGAAAGAGAACAAGTCACGAGGTGTCTACGACACCAGTATCGGCGGGACACGGATTACCTCGGTGGTCACCAAGATCATCATTATCTTCACCGTGTTCATCCTGATCTCAAACCTTACCTCGAACTATATCAACCTCACCTTCAACCGCGCCGAGATGATACGGCTCATGCAGCAGATGCTGGGGAAGGACCTCAAAGACACCTACCAGTTCTGCAACAACCAGTACGAGATCTACAATTACAATGATGATCTCAAGGGCTCCGTCGAGGCGATCGAGAACAAGGGGTTGCACGAGTTCAAGAACAAGAAGTCGGTGCTGCTGGGCGTAAAGCCCGACGGCAGCTTCCTCTTCCAGGCGGCGCGCAGCGAGAAGGCGGCCAAGTTCACCGACGTGGATACCATGACCCTGCTCGAGCAGAACCGCGTGGGTAATGTGACCGAGGGCCTCCTTAACTTCCGCTATCACGACGAGAAGTACTTCGGGATTTATAAGTATAATTCGAAGTGGAACGCATACATCATACGGGCCGAGGAGCTCGATGAATTCTACTCGGAGTCCAGCGTAATCTTCAGGAACATCAGCCTCATCATCCTGCTGATTACCGCCGCGAGCGCGATCGTGGGCGTCTACGTGCTGCGCTACATGCTCCGGTTCATCCGCATTATCACCACGGAGATCATGCGCATGGTGTCCACCCAGCAGCTCAGCGTCATTGACCTGAAGGGCGCGCCCAACGACGACATCAGCTTCCTGGGCTTCGCGTTCAACTCGCTGGCGAGCACCATCAACAACCTTCTGACCATATTCCGGAAATTCGCGAACAAGGACGTGGTGATCAAGGCCTACGAGGAGCGCGAGGTGCGCCTCGAGGGTACACAAAAGGAACTCACCATCATGTTCTCGGACATCAAGAGCTTTACGTTCATTACCGAGACGCTGGGCGCCGACATCATCAAGCTCCTGAACATGCATTATGACAGGGCCATACGCGACATCCACAATCATGACGGCCTTGTCGGTTCCATAATCGGCGACGCGCTGCTCGCCGTGTTCGGCGCGCTCGATGAATACGAGGGCGACGAAGCCAAGAACAAGTCCCTCCAGGCGATCCAGTCGGCGTACAACCTCCAGGACATCGCCCAGAAGCTGCGCGAGGAGATGACCAGGAAGCGGAAAGAACTGGAGCGCTCCAAAGGCGGCATCACCGGCGAGGAGGAAAAGGTCTACCAGGCGGTGCTGCTCGAGATCGGCGTGGGCATTGACGGCGGAAACGTGTTCTACGGCAACATCGGGTCGTACGTGCGCATGACGAACACCGTGATCGGCGACAACGTAAACGCGGCCTCCAGGCTCGAGGGTCTCACGAGGGTTTACAAGGTGCCCGTCATCTGCTCCGAGTTCGTGAAGAACGACATCGACACCAACGTCGACAAGTCCGGCGTCCGGTTCGTCGAGATCGACACGGTGCAGGTGAAGGGGAAGACCAAAGGCACCAAGATATACTGGCCCGTGCTCGAATCCGAAATCGGAAGGAAAATGGACCAGGATATAAACACCTTCGCGGACGGTCTTGCGAGCTATTACAGGGGCGAATGGACCGCGGCCGGTAAGCAGTTCAGGAAGTCCACGCTCACCGTGTCCCAGGTCATGTACGAACGCGTTAAAGATACCAAACCTCCACACAATTGGAACGGCGTATGGGAAATGAAAACCAAATGAAGAATCTCCCCGAGAGTATTTCGATATTCCTTCCGGAAACTATTGCCGACCCGGACGGGAAGCCCAAACTCTATTCGCTCAACGAAGAGTTTGCGAAAACCAAGAAGAACAAGAACCCGTTCTTCTACCTGGCCGTGGGAAGTTTCGTCGCGGCCCTCATCTTCGTCGCGGTGCTCGTAACGGTGTACGTGCAGAGAAAGTCGCTCTCGACCGAAATCTCCATAAGCGAGTTCGAAGACATCAAGCTCATGGAAATCCTGGATACGGTCAAGAAATACGAGAACGACCTGAACGTCGCGAAGCGCGAGCTCGCCGACCTGCAGGGGCAGATGAACGACGAGCTCGCGTACGCCCCCGACGAGGCCTCGCGGCAGAGGATCCTGGCCCGGCGGCAGGCCGGCATAGCCGCCAAACAGGCGAAGATCAATGACCTCCAGGGCAAGATCGACCAGTATGATCAGCGGCTCCAGGAGAACATGAAGAAGGCCGAATCGGTCGTCCAGAACTACCAGAAGATGCACCGGATCCAGATGGAGGAACAGCAGGCGTACTACGAGAAGAAGATCGATGAAACGGTCCTCAGGTACAATCCCTACTTCCAGTCCGGGCGGATTCTTGGTATCCTGAACATTCCCATTCCCGCGCCCAAGGCCGGCCCCAGGCTGAACGATTACCTGAGGGAGCTCAGGGACGAGAACATCATTTCGGAAAAGGATTTCAAGTCCCTGCAGGGAATGGTGAACGACAATTCCGCGCTGGTCGCGCAAATGCTCGATGTGCCGTACAAGAACAGCGTGGCGCCCACGCTGCAGCACGTGGACTATTTCCAGAAGGCCATCGCGGAAAGCTACGAGAAGATATGGACGTCCCTGGTAAGGGCCGTAAGGGAGAAAAACCAGGCGCTTGCCCATTTCAGGTATGCGTTCGATTATTCCGCCAGGATGGACAGCGAAGCCGGCTACGTCATCGATCCGCGCGATGCAAAAAGCATCATCGTCTACCTCAGCGGGAACCAGAACGTGAAAGAGGGGGACATCGGGATGGTGTTCCGGACGGATGACAATTACATAGGAAAGATCCAGTTCTTCCAGACCGTGGCGGGAATGCGCGCCAAGATCGTCGACATGCAGGACAACAGGGCGATACGGCCGCTCGACAAAATTCTAATCAAGCTGAAACAGGAGTGAGTATGAAGCGATATAGTGTAATCACCGTTATACTGAGCCTCGCGTTCGCCATGTCCGCGTACGCGGCGGATTGGAAGGCCCTGGGACTGGAAGTCCTCGACAAGAAAGAGGGCGAAGGCGCCTACGAATACAGGCTCAAGGACGCCGGCGGGCTGGAATTCGTCATCCAGTCGGAAAAAGAAGTGAGCGACGCCCTCGCGAAGAAGGCGGCCGACCTCAGGACGACACTCATGTCCAGGGAGATCTTCAAGGTCAAGGACATCAGGATCACCATACTGCCCAACAGCATCGACGCGGCGATCGTCCCGTCCGAGTTCACCTACAGCGGAACCGACGTGCTGCCCTACCTTCCCTCCACGATCATTTTTTCGGTGTCGGACAAGCTCGAGTACAGCTTCCGCATAGTGAAGGACAACATCTTCATGCGGATCAAGGGTGAGTTCACCGATGACAAGGAGCTCGGGGAAAAGGTACTCGAGGGCATCAAGAACCCGGTCGGATTCGTGCGCAAGCGCGATCCGGAGTATTTCCTTACGCGTATCAACGAAATGGAAGACGCATTAAAGAGGCTTACGGCCGAAAACACTCACCTCCGCAATGCGGTCATGACCTGGCACAATACCGGATTCCTTGGCTTTGGAACCAGCCAGATCGAACAGAAGAAGATCGACCGTGTGCTCGAGCTCAGGAAGCAGAGGCCCGACATCAAGAAAGACGAGATAAAAGCCACAATGGAAAAGGAGGGAACCCCGATTGCGGGCAAGGAGCTTGACCTGATCTTCGCGGCGTACTTCAACGAGTTTCAATAGTACCGCGGCCCGCAGGCAGCGGACCGGGCTTTTCCGAAAATGGCGTGGACGCCGTGCCAACCGGCGCGATCCACGCCATCTTCGTTTAGGGGTGCTCGCTGGAACTGATCCATGCGATAAGCATCCTGCATGCGCGGGCGCCCCCCGGTAGAACGTCTCCTGGATCACGCGCGTGGACTGCGGCAGGATTCGTGACGATAATGCCCATCAGCGCATAACAAAACCGGAGGTAATATATGGGCGTGCATCTGCTTCCCGTACCATTCGCGATTATAGGAATCGCCGTCTACTGGTGGGCGCGCTGGACGAACGACATGACGACGGTCATGATTGTGCAGCCGGCCATAACGATACTGTGCATCGCGACGGCGCTCCTTTCCTTCAAGAGGAAGCGGTTCGATCGCACGCTGACCCTGACGGTGGCGGCCGGCCTTGCAATCGCGCTCGCCGGTGATTTCCTCAATATAGACATGAACGATCCATTCGTGGTGATGCGGGGCCTCGTGATTTTCGTCGTGGCGTACCTGACCTACGCGATAGGATTTACCGCGGTAAACGGATGGCACCGCCAGGACCTCTACGTGGGAGCCGCCCTCCTGTGCGTGTACGGCGCGCTCATGTCGTACCTGGGCCCCTACCTGCAGGAGGGAGGGATGCTCGTTCCCGGGCTCGTCTACGGGCTGGTGCATCCCTTCATGGTCTCGCGCGCCATCTCCACGTTCTTTGGCGACAGGCTGTCGAGGACCCAGGCGGTGCTTCTCACCGCGGGTACGCTCATGCTGTACATCGGGGACGTGGAGTTCGCGCTGTACGCCTATCCCAGGATCATGCCCATGCTCTTTGGACCCGTGCTGTATGCGGGGGGGCAGCTCCTCGTCTCGCTCGCGCCGTCGTACGGGAAGGAAGCATAGCGCGGCATGACTGCGGGATGCTTATCTTCCCAGCCAGAAGCCCAAGGCTGAAAAGAAGGACCCCGAACTGAAACAAGGCATAACGACCTGCCGCGCGCGTGTCGTTACCGTGCGTGCATGCTTTATCCGCCGGGCATGTCGCAGCGCCTGTAAGCGATTCGGCCCCAGATCCTGAAAACCAGCCTGCGCAATAAATTCCCGAACACGGGAGGGGGGAGCCGATCAGCCTGCCGCAGCGAACGATGACCGGGTACAAGGGCGCGCGCAACTGCGGACCCAAGCCGCATCGTATGCGCCCGCTCCGCCGCCGACCGGCATCCTGTTCGCTCAAACGCCCCGATGGGCGTGCGGCGCTCCCCGGTGAAAACCGGGATGATGCATCCACTCCCGGGCCGCATGCAGGAGCCGTTTCAAATCCATGGAAAAAGCGATGGCGGTGAAAAGCATAGCCATCGCGACGAGGCCTACGGGCCAGGGCGTACCGGCGCCGGTCCGGTCGTTGACGAGCAGGGTAGCCCAGAGTCCCACGCCGTTTGCCATGACGCCCAGGAGCGGGACCGCAACGACCGCCCAGGACTCGCCGCGCCTGAAGGGAAACAGGAGTATGAGCGCCATTGCGATCGCGAGAAGGGCCTGGAAGCCGCCGGTCACCTTCACGAGCACCCACAGGAGCACCCTCTCGCCGAACGCGACGTCGGTCCAGGGGATGCCTATGGCCTGGTGGTGGTAGGGCATGACCGTGGGGGTGGCCAGGTAGAAGAGGCCGGTGGTAAACAGCATGAGTACCAGAAACAGGTACAGGTAGAACGAGATCCTGAGCCGTGGATTCATATGATTCCTCCCAAATGGATGATGGTGCGGGGATGCGAGGGCAACCTTTGTATGTGTTCCCCGCGGAGGGTGCAGGGCAGGGAGACGATGGCGCCCGGTCCGGGGCTCTGGCCCCGTGGAAACAGCCGGGGAGATAGGCGGGTCACCCTCAATGATAAACCTGCCTTTCTCCCCGGCATTTAACCGGATTGCATGGTAAGCGTGAGGCTGTATTTATAGGAAAATAGTAAGGGAAAAAGCATGGAAAGTCAAATGGGGTAGGGAGGAAAACTGTAAGTGTTCTAATGTTTCTGCAGGGACCGATTAAGCACGATGCTATGATTTATTGCAGATAAACGGTGTGGAGGGAATGCCGTTGTATCGTAAAACGTAATCCGGTTGCCCGTGCGGCCGCCTGGTAGGGACGCGATTAATCGCGTCCCTACCAGGCGGCCGATTTGCAGAGACACTCTTATGCCAATATTTGATGCATAGAATGCAAATAGGTTGACGCGCTGAGTTCTGGGTATGAATGTGCAATCAAAAATCGAACTCTCGCTGAGGGCTCGCATGTGTAAGTTCGCCTTCTGAATCATAACCGTAAACAGCCCACCAGCGATTGGTGCCCGCTGGCCCATAAGCGATTCCACTGAAATCATTTGTAGCTGGATTATAAGTGTATAGATTATTCTGATTGACCTGGTCGCGGGAAAACCCAGGCAATCCTGAACGACTTCCTGCCAGAAATTCAGCTTCATCGTTAATTATCGTGTTACCGCTTGTTTCTATTGTTGCTGAAAAAACGACTAACACCGCATATTCAACCTCTGATGGAAGATTAAATTCGAAATTCCCACCAGAATCACTCAGATCATCGCCATTCAATGGGCTGATCAGGTCTATCCTTTCTACACCTGAAAATATCAGAGTTGAAGGTTGTTTCTCCGGTTGGGCGGTGCAACCGATTGAAAAAGGTACTAAGGCCGTAAATAAACTCATTATGAAAAACTTTTTTAATATCATCGTAAACCTCCTCACTGGAAGAAATACTTCACGCCGCCGCCGATGGTGAAGTGGTTGAACGAGTATTCGGTCTCGTGTGATTTCAACCCGCCCAGGATCCCCTGGCTTTCAAACACCTCGCGCGTCACCTTTGCGGGGTAATAGTAAAACCTGCCCTCGAGGAAGAGCGCGACCTTCGCGAACGGCGCCACGGTCATGCCGAGCTTCGCCCCCAAATGCCAGAGGTTCTGGCTTGCGAGCTTTTCATCGTTGTTGCTTTCGCTCTTGTTGGTACGGAAGTCCATGAGAGAGGAATACCCCGCGAACACACCCGCATACGGTGTAACGTACCCGGAAGTCTCAAAAGGCAGGACGGCAGCATGGACCGAAAGCCCCATGTACCGGTACCAGCGCTCCTGCGAGATCATGCCGAAGGGCGTGTCGATGTCCTGGTTGTGATTAATCACCGCATACGCAAACTCACCGGAAATATTGATCTTGCTGTACGTATGCCCCAGGAAAAACGTGAACATGGGCGCCGGATCGAGCTCTTTGTATGTGGGGCGCAGGTAGCTCACCCCCAGCCCTATTTCCGAGCGATTCCTTACCCGGCTCTCTCCCAGGACAGGCGTCCAGCTCTCCCGTGCGTCCTTCTCGATCGAAAGCTTCGTGTCCGCGTCCATGAAGCCGCGCTTCACGGCCTTTAGCCGGTGCGTGCCCACCGCGAGCTTGTAGTCCACGAGCGGCGATTTGCCCGCGAGCATGCCGTCAACGTAGACGTCGGCGCCGTCGGGGGTGGTGGAGACGTTGAGGATGCCCAGGTTTTCCCCGGAGATGACCGCGGCCATGGAGAGAACGGCCTGGCTGGCGACGTCAAAAAGCTCCGCGAGCGGCGCCTGCACTACGCGCCCGTCCAGGACGCGCCCTGTTGCGACCTCGACCGCCTTCACGGTGAGTATTATGTTTTCAGGATTGCCGGAATAGGATCCCAGGATGAGCACGTCGGCCTTGACCAGGGTGCCGGCGCCGGTGACCATCTGCTCGTCAAAGAGCCCCGTCTGGCTGAGCGCAATCTCGCTGATGATGGCCGCGATCTGGCCGCGCTCGGCCACCTGGATGCCCTTCGCCTGCGCAAGGCTCGCGGAAAGCGATTCGGGCAGCGAATTGGAAAGGTACTGTAGTCCCTTGCCGCCGGTGTGGTTCGTGAAATTCACCACCGCGACCGTTCGGGGCGCCGCCGCGAGGATATGTGAATACAGGACTGCACCCGCGATGCAGGAGAGTAAAATCGCTCTTTTCATCTGTCCACCGCCACGCTCTTTTCTAAAAAATACTTACCCGTCAATGAGTCTCGCCACCAGCCCCGTTGATCCGGACGGCATCCGCCGCGCGCGCGACACCGAACGCGGTGAGCACCGTATATATAAAATACGCATACTACGCCCGGCAATGCAATTATTTCTTGAAATACTATTGAAATTAATATAGTATCTCCATGCACACGGATGATATGGAAAGGATGGCGGGAGCAGGCATGAACGATAACGGATCATCGGCGCCGTGTTATTCGGGAATAGGCGCGAAGGACACTCCGCCCGCCATGATGGCAATCATCGATAAGATTGGCGTCCACATGGCCCGGCACGGCTATATACTGAGGTCGGGAGGGGCCGAGGGGGCGAGCACCGCGTTCGAACAGGCCTGCGACAGGGCGAAAGGGAAAAAGGAGATTTATCTCCCCTGGCAGGCCTTCAACAAGAATCGTTCCATGCTCTATACGGTTCCCGATCGTGCCATGAGCATCGTCAGGGAATTCAACCCGGTGTGGTCCACGCAGAACGAGGCCTCCCGCAAGGTGCAGGCCCGTTATGCGATGGTGCTCCTGGGGCGGAACCTCGCGCATCCCTCCGCGTGCGTCATCTGCTACACGAAGGAGGGAAAGCTCAAGGGCGGAACGGGGCAGGCCCTCCAGGTGGCGCAGAAGCACGGCATCCCCGTCTTCAATCTGGGCGCATTCGAATCGGAACCGGCGTCGATCGACGCGAAGATCAGGGAGTTCATGGCCGCGCACTCGATTCCCTGCGACGACCTGGTTTTATAAATCCCGGCTTGGCGCCGGGCCCTTTCCCGCCGATAATTAATCCATGAAACCGCGGATTTCAAGCACAGCGCGCCGGGGCGCGTGCATGATCATCATGTCGCTGATCGTTGCGGGCGCGATCGCCTGTTCTCCGCCCCACGTGCGGCATGGCCGGGGATTCAACGGCGCCGACCGGGCCAGGATCGTGGCGACCGCGGAGCGCTGTGTGGGCGTGCCCTACCGTTACGGCGGGGAGAGTCCCGACGGTTTTGACTGTTCGGGGCTCGTCATGTACGTGTACGGAAAGCACGGCATGGTGCTCCCGCGCACGGCCGACGCCCAGTACGATGAAGGCGCGCGGATTACCGTGAAGGCGCTCCAGCCGGGGGACCTGGTTTTCTTCCATACCGCGGGCAGGGGCAGGATTTCCCACGTGGGCATCTATGTGGGAGACGGGGAGTTCATCCATGCGCCCCGGGCGGGAAAGACCGTGTCCCATGCGCGGCTGGACAACAGTTACTGGAGGAAGCATTATGCCGGGGCGGTCACCTATTTCAGGAGAAAAACCGTCCCCGCGGTCAGGCAGGCGTCCAGGGACTCGTAAAAGCGCGTAAAACCCCCGGACCGCTCCTCGTTTGTCAACTTATTTCTTGACAAAAAGCGTACAGAATAATACTGTGAATGAGCTGGAAAGGCACTGGTTGACTTTTTATGCGGATTGGGATATACCCCGGATCGTTTGATCCGTTAACGAATGGACACATCGACATTATTGAAAGAGCAGGGCAACTTTGCGATAAGCTTATCATCGCTGTTGCCAGGAACACTTCAAAGCACCCTCTCTTCAGCATGGAGGAGCGTTTGGAGATGCTCGAAACCTGCTGCTCCGGACATAATTCTCAACTTGAAATCGTCGCTTTCGAGGGCCTGCTGGTTGATTTCTGCCGCGGGCGGAACGTATCGTTCATCATACGCGGTCTGCGCGCGCTTGTCGATTTCGACTATGAATACGCAATTGCGCTCATGAACCGCAAGCTGGCCCCCGAGGTTGAGACGGTGTTCCTCATGGCAAGGAGTGAGTATTCTTTCGTTTCCTCGAATATCGTGAAGGAAGTCGCGTATTTCGGGGGGGATATCTCCTCTCTCATTCCCCAATACGTCCATAACAAGCTCCAGGAGAGACTTTCCAGGAAAACCTAGTCCTGGAGACCGTCATCTTCGAGACATTCAAACAAAGGGTCCGTTCCAAACCCAAGAGAATCGTGTTCGCCGAGGGCGATGACCAGCGCGTCATCGAGGCGGCCGCGCGCCTGCGCGCCGACGGACTCGTGCGCGAGGCGATTCTTCTGGGCCAGTCGGAATCCATCGGCAGGCAGCTGCGGCCGTTCGGCGTGCGGGAGGGCATAACCGTAGCCGATTCGCGCGCGCTCGCAAACACCGCCAGGTACCGCGACGAGTACATAAGAGCGCGCAACCTGAGCGTCCTCGAGAACGAGATCCTCGCCGCCGCGATGAGCAACCCCGTGGTCCAGGGAGCGCTCATGGTGCGCATGGGCGAGGCGGACGGCTTCATAGGCGGTGTGCGTACCAGCACGATGGAAATCCTTTCACACGGCATCCATATCATCAAGGCGGAGCGAAGCATTGGCGTGGTCACCTCGCTCTGCGTCATATCCTCGCCGGACAGGTCCATCGGGAGCGACGGCCTGCTCGTCATCGCCGATCCGGTGGTGAATCCCGATCCCTCCGTGGGCGTCCTCGCGAAGATCGCCGAGGCGGCCGCGGGTTTCGCGAGGAGCTTTCTGAGGATTACGCCCAGGATCGCGTTTCTTT
>Ga0209725_1000910_pt1 | contig 17519 bp, 15 predicted proteins | sample I18A1metaG_FD_184145 | JGI IMG/M metagenome (GOLD analysis project Ga0209725, IMG submission 184145) | Lake sediment bacterial and archeal communities from Gulf of Boni, Indonesia to study Microbial Dark Matter (Phase II) - ​I18A1 metaG... | ecosystem: Environmental > Aquatic > Freshwater > Lake... | reverse complement strand
GGAGAATATCTCGAGAAAGCCTATAAACTTCAAACGATCGTCTTCGATAAAACTGGAACATTGACTAAAGGTCAACCATCAGTTCTCGACATAGTCACTTTAGAGGACTGGAAGATCAATGATGTAATCAAGCTGGCTGCTATCGCTGAAAAGGGTTCAGAACATCCGCTTGGAGAAGCGATAGTTGAAGCCGCAATGGAGAAGGGAATCGAAATCCCTGATCCTGAGTCTTTCGAAGCGATTCCCGGACATGGCGTCGAAGCTACGCATCAAGGAAGAAGGATTCTCTTAGGAAATCGAAAGTTGATGGTAGACGAGAATCTGGACATTGAGTGGCTTGAAGATAGAATTGGAGAACTTGAGGGAGAAGGGAAGACGGTGATGCTGGTGGCGTTTGAGAATCGAGTTATCGGCGCGATCTCGGTTGCAGATACTTTGAAAGAACATTCCGGCAAAGCGGTCAGTGAACTCAAGAAGATGGGAATCCAAGTGATAATGCTCACTGGAGATAATGCAAGAACTGCGAAAGCGATAGCAAAGCAAGTCGGCATTGAGCGGGTTCTAGCTGAAGTACTACCCGGGCAGAAGGCTGAATTGATCAGGAAACTTCAATCAGAGGGCAAGGTCATCGGAATGGTCGGTGACGGAATAAACGATGCACCTGCTCTAGCTCAAGCAGATATCGGTATAGCTATCGGAAGCGGAACAGACGTAGCCCTAGAGACAGGAGGCATAGTTCTAATCAAGGACGACCTAAGAGATGTCGTCGCATCAATCAAATTGAGTCGACAGACCATCAAGAAGATCAAGCAGAACCTCTTCTGGGCGTTCTTCTACAATACAGCTTTCATCCCCGTAGCCGCAGGGCTCCTATATCCAATCTTCAGCATCTTGATGAACCCGATTCTAGCAGGTATAGCGATGGCTTTCAGCTCAGTATCAGTCGTGACTAACTCACTCCTTCTGAAACGCTACAACCCGAAAGGATAGATGAAGGCGCGAATCTGCGGGTTTTCACACCTAATTAGGTGCAGATACCCGCTCTTCTCGGGCGATTAACCTCTTAAGAAAGCTCAAGTGGAGTTTTTGAGTTACGCCATCAGTCTTCCGAGCAAGCTTTGGAAGAAGAAGCTGCTCTAGCCCTTCACGAGGATGGCTAGGATTATGGTCACCCACATGGTGATTAGGAGCCCGACCGTCCAATTTCGGGAGGAGCGGACCTCGCTTTGAAGACCATCGATTCCATGCGTAAGTTCATCGATTCTATGGGTCAAGTCGTTTCTAAGCTCATCTATACGCTTAGAGATCTCCTCTAAACGCCCCTCAACCTTAGCCATCCGCTCTTCGAGGCTCATCTTTCAAGAAACCTTAAACTGGTTTATTGGGCTCAGGATTGTATTCGCTGAGAAGAGATTAATAAATTCCATGTTTCAGATAGCGGTACGCACCAGCCATACATATGTTGAAAGAAAAGGGATCTTCCCTCTTTTGGACTTATGAAACGAACCGACTTGATTCCACACCTAAAAGTCCAAGATACTGCCTGATTCCAGGCGGGAGGAGCTGTTCGACGACACCGAAGTTCATAGGATGGGGGAAGACGAGAAGAGACCAAGATGATGGCTTGGAATTCGGAGGCCAACTGATAAGTAAGCGGAAGATGTTCTCAGAAGTTTAGAGCCCGTTCACGGATGTCTAAAGCTTTTTCAGTTCAACTTGTGCGCGACATGCTACATCGCTACGAGCTGTCGAGAGTGCTTGATCCCTTTGTTGCATCAGTCACCATACTCGTTGAAGCAAGGCGTATGGGCGTAGGAGTGCATATGAATCCGTTTTTTATTTTGCTTCAAAAGTGAAAAACCTGAACTCATAAGGTTAACTAGGTCATCGAAGAACGTGAAAGCGTCTTGAAGGAGGGGGCTACTTGACTTTGTCGCCGTAGATCGTAATGAGGGTGGATTCATCGCCGTAGTTGGCCCATTCCTTGACCAGTTTCTTCATGGCTTCGCTCTTGACTACGTTCTGCCAGACTTCGAAGCTTTCCACATCTATGTCCTCGACGATCTGGTATGGGGATTTGCCTTTCTCCGCTCCCTTGATTTCATAAGGCTCGAAACGGTACACGCCGGGCTGGAAGGGGGTTATGGTCTGATCCACCTCACGTGACCATTTCCTGTAGTCTTCGATCTTGACTCCTGGCTTGAGCTTATACATCACAAATACTTTCTGCGTATGCTTTTCCTCCAAACGTTCTTGGATTAGCAAAGTTGAAGAAAAGATTCATAAGGCTTTCTATGATTGAAACAAGATCTCTCATGATCATCGCATCCCCAGCGCGTGTGGTTATCGCTTACTCTAGTGGTAGTCAGAGCATCTCTTTGATCGCGTCCTTATGCGTTTCCAGATCTGACTTGTTGAAAAGGACGAATCTGACCTCTTCTAGGCCGTCTTTCTCCTCAAGAAAGCTCTTAACCGTCTTAAGTGCGATTCGACTTGCATTCTCTACAGGGTACGCGTACGCTCCTGTACTTATTGACGGGAAGGCTATCGTCTTAAGCTCTTTACTTACAGCCAGCTCCAAGGAGTTCCAGTAGGCATCTGAGAGAAGCCTAGGCTCGTCGCGCTTCCGTCCACGCCAGATAGGCCCTACGCTGTGAATAACGTATTGAGCCTTCAATTTGCCGCTTGATGTGATAACCGCCTTTCCAGTTGGGAGGCCTTCTGGCCACTCGGTATTCCGAATCTTCTTGCACTCCTCAAGGATATTCGGTCCACCCTTCCGATGGATTGCTCCATCTACTCCGCCGCCGCCCATGGGGCTGGGGTTTGCAGCATTAACTATGGCTTCCGTCTCTTGATCTGTTATATCTCCTTGAACCAGTTTGATCTTGGACTTGCCAATAGTGGTCTCCATTGTCCACGACCTCAACACTTCCGTTTGTGAGAATGATTCGGCACCGCAATCTTCCAGAGATGAATTCGCGCTTAATATGTCTACTGGCATCGAATATTCGGCATGTCGCTTATGAGAGCCCAGTTTTCTCCATCATTCCTGCTGTCGCCCGTCACAGATTGTGTTGGTAACTTAGTTCGATATGGCATCTGGCGAATTTGCTACCATGACCGCTCCTCAACATCGTCAAGGTCGTATCGCCGAGATTGTTCTATGAAGATTGGATTCTAACCCACGCCTGTGTGAGCAACGGTCTTACCGGTTTGACTATGATGCGCCACACCAATCAACGGCCAATGCTATGTAGGTCTTGCAACATTTAACCATGTCGTCGATTGATATGGATTCATCCGGTCCATGAACGCCTCGCGAAAAGTCGCCCGGCCCAAAAATTATCGCAGGAATACCTTTCTTTCCGAAATATGTTACGTCACACACGGCCTTGAAGCCCGAAATTATTGCTTGCTCACCTGTTGTCTCCTCCCAAGCCTTTACAGTAGCCGTGACCCCCTCGTCATCCGTTGCCACTTCGTTAGGTTCCCATTGGGGTATGTAGTCATCAGTTCCCTCAATGGATTTGTCGATCCGTAGCTTCGCCGGATGATCTCTGAGCCAATCGTCTGTGAGAGAGATTGATTGAATGACCTTCTTGACTTCAGCCCAGACCTCCTGCCCTTTCATCCATGAAGGATAGTACACTTGCAAGGTGACTTTGCAATAGCCAGCCAAGGAGGCAAGATAGGTTCCTCCTTCAATCAACGTTGGAGTGATCGTGAATACCCCCACGCCTTGCTGATCCTTAGGTACTGGTTGTCCTCCGCTCCCCAGAACGGCATGTCTCCAACGGAAGATCCAGTTCCGCTCCATCTCTTGGAAGGCCGTCAGATATTTGATCGTCTTGCCTATCGCGTCGACACCTACATCCGATCCATGGGGAACGCCGTAACGTTGAGGATACGCCGTTAGGTTCTTCAGAGCTGTATGAATCTCTTTTCCAGGCACAGTGATCTCAAAGAGGAATGTCCCACAAGTTACGGTCTGAATCTCACCTTTCGTCGGTTCTGGGACAACTGCAAGGGGTGCTCTATATCCGCGCTGCACCGTGGCCGAAGTGCCGATTCCACCTCCCTCGTTCGACTCCTCGCCCGAGACCGATTCAACATATAGATCACCCTTCAATTTGACTCCGACGTCCTTAACCGCTTTAGCCGCGAAGATCATTGAAGCTATCCCACCCAGCATGTCGCTGGCGCCTCGCCCCCAAACCTTTCCATCGGACACTTCAGCCTTCCATGGATTTCTACTCCATCTGGGAAGCTGGGCTTCATAGACAGGAACCACATCAACATGACCGTTGAAGATTAACGATCTTCCTCCGCCCATACCCCGGATAGTCCCCACCACATTCGGCCTCCTCTTGGCGTCATCTTCAGCCCAAAAATCAACCTTGTCGAATCCTATCCCAACCATCTGGTCTCTTATCCACTCTTGAGCCGCCAACTCCTCACCCTTTCCCGGAATGCCTGGATTAACTGGCTTCAGTTCAATTAGTTTGCAGAGGAAATCCGTCAGCTCATCTCGATGAGAATCAACATATTTGAACAGTCTTTCTTTGGTGGCTTCGCTCACTTTGACACCCTCAAAATTCGAGTATTTACATAGAATTATAAGAGTTTGGGTAGCGGTGCTGTGTTGCATTACCGGTTCGTTGACGCATTTTAGGCGTTCCTATGAAGAGCTTGCACAGTGATGCTTTGGTCAACATTTCATTCGCCCGTGTTTCGTATCTTTCTGGCTGAGACGTATTCTTGAAGGTTCGCTTTGAACGAGCTGAATGCGGATTCAACAGTCTATCTATGTCGGTAACAATGTTTGCGCTTCTAATCTGTCGGACAATTCGATGGAGAAGGTGATCCGCTCGATGTAGCTGTCACAATGGTTCTGACAAAACCTCGCGCAGGTTCATAAAGTCCGGTCTGAGATGTTCGTATACAGATCTGTAGATTCGGTACAATTTGGTATAGATGTTATGGTCTCCTTGATTTGGGGTCAAGATTTCTGTTATTTTGACCCATTCTCTTATTTGATTCCAGTCTTTCAAGTACCGGGTTCCGATTCCAGCTATGAAAGCAACTCCTTGAGGCGCGCCAGGGTTCTTGGCCGGATAGGCCTGAGGCAATCCGATCACATCCGTCACTATTTGCCGCCAAGTCTTGCTCCTAGCGCCACCGTTCACAGCGAGCATCCTCTTTGGTGAGCAGCCTAGCTCTCGTAGGATCTCAACTTGGTGATTGAAGCCGTATGCAACAGCTTCAAGCAAAGCTCTATAGACATGAGCTTTAGTGTGATAAGTGGTAAGTCCGAAGATAACTCCTCTTGCATGTGGGTCATTTATCGGCGTCTTTTCTCCCATGAAGTAAGGAAGAATAATCAATCCCTCTGATCCAGCTTCAATTGCCTCAGCTTTGGAATCGAGGACGGCATATGTATCCATCCCCCTCTCTGTAGCTACTGAGTGCTCTTCTTGACAGAATTGGTTCCTAAACCATCTGAGAAGAATCCCCGAGGTCGCCATGCAACCATTCAAAGCATACATCCCAGGAACAACGTGGTAATCAAAGTAGAATCTGGGATCGCGAAGGACTTTGTCAACGCAGAAGACAAAGCAACCCGTGGTTCCATACATGAGCATAAGATCGTTCACTTCAACTGCACTGGCACTTAAGGCTGAGCACACCGTGTCTCCACTTCCAGCTACAATCGGGGTCCCTTCGGCGAGACCGGTCTCTTCTGCAGCTTTATTCGAGACTTCTCCGATCACCTCATGCGGCTTACTCAGATCAGGAAGTAAGTCAAGACTAATTCCCGCAGTGTTCAGAACTTCCGTCCACCAACCAGCCTTCTCGAAGTCCAGAAGGCCAGCTTCAAGAGCATTGTTCAGGTCTGTCGAGAATTCACCACTCAGCTTAAGCTTGATGAAGTCGTAGGAACCAAGAATCTTATGAGCCTTCTCTAGACTGGCGGCGTCATGCCTCCTAAGCCACAATAGCTTGGGGATCCAGAATTGCTGCTGAATCGCAAAGCCTGTGGTCTTGAAGACCTGCTCATCCCCAATTTCATTCTTCATCCATCTCATCTCACCAATGGCCCGCGAATCACTGTACAAGATCGCATTTCTCGTGGGCTCTCCATTTTTATCGACCAGAACCAATGTAGGAATTTGACCACTTACTCCTATGCCGACTATCTCATTCGGGTCGATGGTGGAAAGTGACAGAGAAGTCTTCACCGTCTCCTTAACACCCTTCCACCAGCAAATCGGGTTTTCTTCAGCCCATCCAGGCTTAGTAACGGTCAATTCATGTTCTGAAGAGCATTCTGCTACGACTCGTCCATTAAGATCTGTGATCACGGCTTTCACGGAAGTTGTTCCAACATCCAGTCCTAGGAGATAAGAGGGGTTAAATCTTGTCAAATTGAAGACCTACTTACCGACTCCTGATGTCTTTTGAAAACTATTGCGCAATTCCACCTCAAACATCTTTGATGTAGAATTTGGAATATCAATCGAAGATAGAGTTGCATTTTGCACTCCATCAAGGAAAGATGTTGCACTCAATAGATTAAAATAGAGGATAAGAATCTCCTGTACCTACCTGATTTTCTTAACGACCTGCATGTACTCCTTCACTCTATTCTCATCGACCGGGTTCCACGTGTTACCGTCTACCTTTAGGCTGGTGCCGACTATGGCTCCATCCGCGTATTGAAGCATCTTAGCCACGTTATCCTTTGTAGTTCCCGTACCTACAAGTAGCGAAACATCGGGAACAGCCTTCTTCACTTTCTGGAGGTCATTAAGAGCAGCCTCCATCCCGGTCATAGGTCCCTGGACTATTAGAGCATCAGCTAGACCTACGAAGACTGCACCCTTGGCGCAAAGCTCCAATGGTCTAGGTGCTATTTGAGCAGCGAATTCACCGCTAATGTTTGTGAACAGCTTTACATCTTCGGCGTCTATGTATTTTCTATATCTTAGAAGTTCAGGTCCGAAGGTATCCATAATACCATAGTCGCCAGCAAAAGCTCCGGTCAAAATCACTCTGGCAAACTTTCCCCCTGTCGCCTTCGCTATGGCTATGGTAGCGAAGAAGTCGAATAAGACGCTTATCCCGTGAGTGATAGAAACCTTCTCTGTCACTCTAGAAACAATATGAGTCATCGCAGCCACAGTTTCAGGGCCAACCTTCTTAGGATACGGTATGTCGAATTCGTTGCAAAACATTACAGCATCCGCGCCGCCATTCTGTAATGCTATGGCATCGCGCATTGCCCATTCTATGTTGCCCCGTATTCCTTTACGTGCATCGTATTGAGGAGCACCCGGCAGACCCAGTAGATGAACCATGCCTATTATTGGTTTGTTAACTCCAAACATCCTCTGAAGGAGGTCAGACAAATCGTTCACCCTCTAGGTGTCATACGTATTGAAGAATTTAGAGGTTTTGAATCCAGTCGCGGGCTTCTCAGATATACTGCTTCCAGTATTTGATACTTGCTTTAATGTCCTCCAAAACTTGAGAGTCTCTTGTCTCGAAGGGATGAATAGCTTCTAGAACCAATATGACCTCTTCTGCGCCCGACTTATCAATTGCTTGGATTAATTTATCAGGCTTGATTAAACCTATTTTATTATACTTCTCAGTGAAAGGCCAATGACAGTCGTGGCTTCCATCCGTCTGCTGGATATGTATGACTGGGCTCTCCTGCCCCAATTGCTCAACCCATGAGTATGGGTTCGTATCGCAACTGGACTCTGTCTCCGAGCCACAGGAGTGGCCGACGTCGATATTCAATTTCACAGGCAGATGGGCCACGTCATTGAAACTCTTGAGAAGATGCTGAGTCTCCGAAATGGTGCAGGGCATAATCTCGCGGGCCACGGGCATCGGCTCGATCAAAAAGAGCTTTTGACCCGCCTGAGCTGCAATCAGTGTTAGGTGTTCAACAGAACTGCTCAAGAAGCTCTCAAGCTCTTTCCTCTTCTTGATGTCTCCGTGGTCTCGTACGCTAAATGCTGCCACGTGACCGCCTGTCCCGCGGGCACGCAACATCGAAGTCAAGCGTATAGCTCTCGTATACCAGTCCAATGCGTCTATTCTCATACTGAGGTAGGGATGGGTAAGAAGGTTAAGGCTGTAAATCATCAAACCAGTGAATGTTGTATCTATCGTTATGCCATGCCGCTTACAAGCATCAACTGTTTCTAGAGATATCTCGGTTAAGGCTGGTTCAGTAGACCTTGGATCGAGTAGATCGAAACTAAACTGTACGTTCTTCACGTCCAGAGAAGTCGCAACAAATTCTGCCCATTCAAAGGGTTGAGGCCACCTCTTGACAGCAAAGCAGTTATTTACACCCAATTCGATCTTGGTCAAACGGTCATCCCAGCAAAGCTGAGTTGTGGTCTGCTCTTCTGTGGCTATAACTCTTTTGTATGCCTCTTACGCTGACCGCGCAGTACATAAAAGAGCGCCAAATCTGCTCTAGCTCAGTTAAGCGACAAGCCGCTTGAATACTCTTATATGAAAAGAGATCGCATACAAGTTTTCTATCGGTGAGAAGGTTGACACGAATACCGAATTCCGAATTTAAGGATAGAGCAAGCAGAATTCAGAGCAATATGCAAGAGAAGAACATAGACATACTCTTGGCCTATAGTGATGAAGCTGATCCTGGTCATGTCCGTTATTTGACTGACTATCATCCAACCTTCGAAAAAGCAATTGTAATAGTTCCCCCTGAAGGTCACCCTATCCTAACGGTGGGCCCTGAGTGCGAGAGCTATGCAAGAGCAACTTCGCGGATTAAGGATGTGCGATTAGTCGAAGATGTTCAGATATTGGGGGAAGAGTATCCACTCGCAAAGTACACATCTTTCAAGGAGATTTTCAAGGAGATTGGAAGCCGCAGGCTGAACCGTTTGGGGATTGCAGGGTTCGACAGGTTTCCAGCACCAATCTACCTGAGGCTACAACAAATTCTCCCAGAGACCGAGATTGTAGATGCTAGTGAGATCTTTAATAACCAACGCATGAAGAAAAGTCAAAATGAGTTAAGTTGCATAAAGCGATCTTACGAATTGACCGACAAAGCGGTTGAAGCAGTATTATCAGTTGCAGAAGCTGGAAAGACTGAATGTGAAATAGCAGCGACGGGCGAAAACGTAATGCGTTCTCTTGGCGCTGAGGGTACAGCGTATGACACCATAGTGGCTTCAGGTCCGAACAGTCGGCATCAACTAGCAAGAGCGACTACGAGAAGGATTCGGAGAGGAGAAATAGTACTTGTGTGCATGGGAGCCAGATACGAAGGATATACCTCATGCGTCGCATTTCCGTTCGTCGTCGGAGCGATCCCTAGCAGGTTAAGAAAGGTCATGGAGATAGGACTTGAGGCTATGGAGAGAGCGCGGGCTACACTAAAGACGGGCGCACTCTCGCAGGACGTCTACAGAGCAGCTAGGGAGGTTGTTGAGAAGGCCGGCTTGGTTAAGTACTTTCCTTACGGAGTCGCACATACTGTTGGTCTCACCGAGAAGGACGCTTCATTTCCATATATGACGCCTTCGAGCAACTACGTGCTCGGCCCGAACGAGGTTTGGTCAATTGACATAGGCCTCTTCGGATTCAGAGATTTCGGCTTCCGCTTCGAGACAGGGTTCGCCACAACTGAGAAGGACAAGAAGCCTTTGTCCAAGTTTAAGCTCGACATATTCTCAGTCTAATATGCCTTTTCCTCAACGAGTGAGAACCAACTTTCATCAACTTATATGAAGTTCATCTCGTCTTTATCTTCTCTCCATGGGTTAATCAGAGTTTTCAGAGAACTCTGAACTAGCGGGAAATTAATAAGCTGTCACTTTTAGTCTATGTGAGGAGGTAAAGGGTTACGTCTGACGCTGAAGAAATTGCCAAACGTCGAGTGTTAAGCCTAGTAGATCAGAGAAGGAATAGTTTGATCTCATTTCTGCGCGACTATATCCGGTTCAAATCGATAAACCCTGAGATTACGATTGAAAGGGAAGAAACTCAAAATGAAGAATGTCAGCGATGGCTGAGCGACCAGTTTAACGGTTTTGGCTGTTTTGAGAAGGTTGACATTTGGCACATTGAGAAGGGTAAACCGAATGTGGTTGGGGTCGTCAAAGGCGATGGCGGTGGACGAGATCTAATGTTTTACGGTCACTCAGACGTCGTTCGAGTGACGGAGGAACAAGTTAGAAACTGGTCTGGACCAGGGCCTTGGAGTGGCGAATTGAAGAACGGTGAAGTCTGGGGTAGAGGCGCCACCGATATGAAGGGCGGCATTACCGCATTCATATATGCTCTGAAACTTGTCCATGAGGCAGGAGTCAAACTCAAGGGGAACACGATCCTGGCGACGTGCTCAGCGGAGGAAACTGCTCATCATCAGATCGGCCCAGACTCTGTCGTTGAAAGAGGCTATACCGCGCCTCTCTTGATAAGTGCTGAAGGAAACAATTTACAGATAGGGGTAGCAGCGTTAGGCCTATTCTACTTTAGGCTTACTGTCTACGGTAAAAGCTCGCATAATAGCCGCAGGTACATGTGCATATACCCAACGCCTTTCGGGCTGGAACCTCCTGGTGTCAATGCAATCGAGAAGATGTTGAAGTTCATAAGCGCTTATTCAGATTTGGAGAGACAATGGGGCATTTACCAGAAACATCCTATCTCTCCTCCTGGCGGTATGACCATAGAACCTATGATAATTAAAGGTGGAGAATACAAGGCGTCAACCCCCGACTCATGCCAAGCGACCTATACAGTGTACTTTAATCCTGGGTTAAGAGCCAATAATGTAATGAATGAAGTTAAAGCGATAACCGAGAGGATCATCGAAGACGACTATTGGATGAAGAGCCACAAACCAAAGATGGAGATGCCTGTCATAGAGCCGGCCTTCGAACCCTTCGAGACCTCTCTAGATCATGCTGGAGTGAGGACACTTGCGCAATCATTCCGAGAAGCGACAGGCACTGAACCAATCATAGCTTGCCACCACGCCGTTGGAGACGAGAATTGGTTTGCTCAAAAGGGCCTGACGGTCGTTGTACATGGGCCAGGAGCTCTTGACACCGCTCACGGGGTCGATGAGCGTATCTCGGTAGACGAGATGATTCGAGCTTGCAAATCTTATGCATGCATGATTATCAATTGGTGTGGAGTATCAGAAGTTAGATAGAAAGAAATCCAAATGACACCAAACTCCACACAACCAACCTTCGTACATATGCACTTTCACAGGGTTGTTTTGCACCAATTAAATCCGGCAGAGACGTTAAAATGAATAAAACCTATTGGCATTCAAGTTCAAAATAAATAGTTTCTCGGTACAATAGAAACACTTTAACAATATGCGTCTCAAGGAGGCATTGTCCCAATCCTTTGGAACAGATGTGCATTAGCCTATAATTGAAAGACAAGAAGGGATCTACCTAGTTGACGTGGATGGAAACCAATAAATGGATGGCAGTCGGAAGCATGGCGCGTCCTGTTCAACGTTATCCTTCCGAACGGTGTTCTGAACGCTACGAAAGCTTAACTCGAAAGCTAAGCTCTTCTTCCAGATATGTCGACTCTTATGGTTGAGGAAACAAGACCTACTCTATATGCAGCGCCATACGTGATGGGGGGCTTTTAAGATCGGCGCCTATCCTTTCACCGCTCCGAATGTAAGCCCTCGCACAATGTATCTTTGGATCGCCAAACTCAAGACTAATGGGGGGCCTATTGATAAAATCGACAGAGCGGAAATTGCCCACCAATCCATTCCTCGCTGTGACAGAAACCCCGACATAGTTACAGTTAGCGGTTGGGATTTCTCTAGGGTAAGCGCTAACCCAAAGAGCAACTCATTCCAAGCGAAGATAAAAGAAAATATCCAAGCAACAGCGATGGACGGAAGGCTAACAGGAAGGACGATCCTTATGAAAACGCTTAGAGGAGAAGCCCCGTCCACTGCGGCGGATTCTTCTATCTCCTTCGGTAGTTCTGAAAAGAACCCTCTTAACATCCAAACAACAAACGGCAGATTGGCGGCTGTATCAGCTATAATCACGGCAGGTAATGTATCGAGCATATTAAGCGTTCTAAAGAGGATGAAGTAGGGTACCACGAGCACGGCGGCAGGAAAGATCCTATTAGAGAGTATCCAGAATGCTATGTCATCGTTCTTCCATCGCTTGAACTCAAACCTAGCGAGACTGTATGCTGCAAGTGAACCTATCAAGACTGAAAGAACTGCGCTGCTTACTGCGATTATGAAGCTGTTCGCAGCCGCTCTAATGGCTCTTCCTTGATAGGAAAACACGTCTATCCAACCGACAGGATCGACCTTGTACTGTAGAAAAGGCACGAACAGAGGTGGGCTCGCCACGCTATCAAGTTGACTTTTGAGCGATCCTATCGCAGCCCAAAAGATTGGAAAGATTACCCATACTGCCACCACGAGTAGAAGAAAGCCAAGAAACGTGTTCTCCAGCCAGTTCTCCCAACTTCGAGCCTTCATCAACCCTTCCTTCTAATCCTACTGATGAAGAAAGTAGCAACTATGCCGACTACTAAGACTTGGAAATACGCAATAGCGGACGCGTATCCTAAGTTGAAGTATCTTAAGGCGACGACGTAAGTGTACAAAGTTGAAGATTCTGTTGTAATTCCTGGACCGCCGCCAGTAAGCACGTAGATAACGTCAAAGACCTTGAAAGAATCTATTGCTCGTATTAGGAGGGCTGGGATGATTACGGGGCTTAGCAAGGGAAGAGTTATATGCCTAAGGATCCGCCATCTGGATGCGCCATCGATCATGGCGGCTTCTGAAGGTTCTATAGGGATGGCTTGCAGGCCAGCCAGCAGTACAGCCATCATAAAAGGGGTCCATTGCCAAACTTGAATGCCTATAATAGTATAGAGGGCAATAGAGGGGTCAGCCCTCCAATCAATCGCTGAAGGAAGACCCACTAGGCCAAGCAAGTAGTTGAGCGGTCCTCGGTAAGGGTGCAAGAGCATCATATTTATGAGGGCGACGCCTGTGGGACAGAGCATCATAGGCGCCAAGAAAACGCCTCTGAAAAATCTTCTTCCCCTAAACTCTCTGTTGAGCATCAGTGCGATGCCCAGCCCTAAGGTGAATTCCAGGATTATTTCTCCAGTGACAATTATCCCCGTATTTACTAGAGTGATCCAAAACCTAGAGTCTGCAACAAGAGTGTAGAAGTTCTGCAGTCCACCAAACGATATTGGACTACCCATCTGAAAAGAAGTGAACATCAAGCCGAACGAGTATATAAGCGGGAACAAACCCAATCCCAGAAGGAAGAGCACGCAGGGCAGGAGAAAAACCCATTTTAACTGCCTTTGACTTAGTTCCATTCGTTACCCGCCTTATTTTTTCCTAAAAAAGGGGTAAGAGGATAGGTCTTTGTTCTAGCTTTCAACTGACTGGAAGACCCAGCGAGATACGATACGCCTTCAGTTGCTTTTCAACGCCTAGACGCTTCGTTACTGCATTCCACTCGTCGTATGCTGCATCTAGCGCCTCTTTAGGTTTGACTTCCTTTGCAAGAGCCTTGGTAATGTGGATGTCCAGCTTGTCCAAGTATTCGAAAGCGCCAGGAATCCTTAGGTCCGGCACAGCATTCACATGGTTATAGCTGTTCATTTGTGCATCCAAATAGCCTTTGGGGTCGGGAAAACCTGCATCATACCATGGCTTCAAATCCTTCACATGAGAATACCGATATATCTGAACGCCGAACTTGTAGCCAGCCAATCCCACCGCGTCTAATGTACTATTGGAGACCCCTCCATACGGGTTGGTCGGCACCGGTGTTGGGCTGATAATAAACTTCAACAAGTCCCAAGCTGCTGCGGCGACTTGTGGCGGCGTATCTTTCGGTATAGCTGCATGCCATCCTCCGAAGGTGTTTCTAGGTGCGAAGTTTATGTCAGGATAGTCTTTGTCGGTTACGACAGGATTCGCCACCCATTTCCCATGTTCTCGATCCCATACCTGTTTCGCACCCGGCAATATGTTGAACCCTAACTTCCCTTTGACCGGTGCATATCTAGGCTCCACAGCTTCAAAATTCCCTGGGTCTCCCCACTCCCACAACATTAGACTGTCACCTGCTCCAAGTGCATCAGCCGCCTCTCCCCAGCCATTCGCCAAGCAGCCCGGGTTAGAACGGGTTCCGTCTGCGAGTGCAACCATGTCTTTAAGCCCTTCGATATGCCCTGGCTGGTTTATGAGAGGCTCCATTGTCTCTGGGTCGAAGTATACAACCCCATGGTACTTGTCTATCAAGGTTCCGTCGCCGCCGGGTAACCGTGCATATGGCGCTGCGAAATTAAAGTACTGCCAATTTGCATTTCCCCGGCTCATCGCGATCATAGCACCATAGCTTACCTTTCCACGCTTACCCCAATCCCAGCCATTGAAGAACTGTGCCACATCAAGCAACTCTTTCCAAGTTCTAGGTCCCACCGTTGCGGGTGACATCTCATAGCCATATTTCTTTTTGAAATCCGCCCGATAGTCAGGGTCCGCTAGAATATCTTTCCTATAGTATAGAAAGTGGCAATCACCGTCAAAAGGAATCGCATATTGATGCCCGTTCCAAAAGCCCAACTTCCGAATGCTAGGAAATATGTCATCCCAACCTAGGTCTCCGTCCTTTGCAATGAAGTCATCTAGAGGCATGCAGAAGGTAGAAAGATCTGGGGTATAAGCTGGACACGTTTGAACGATATCGTACACATGAGTCCCGGCTAGAAAGGAAGTCATGGCCTTCTCGAATGTTGCGGCGAAGCCTGGAGCTTCAACCACCTTAACCGTAGCACCGGTCTTTTCGCCCCAAATTTTTCCAAAGTAGTAAGTCGTATCTGCTGTGTACGGTCCTTTGTTTGTTATAGCTGTTACGGTTAAGCCTTCAAAGGGTTTCTTGGTGGGTGTTGGTGTAGGTGTTGGCGTCGGTGTAGGTGTGGGCGTCGGTGTAGGCGTCGGAGTCGGTGTTGTTGGAGGCGGCTTCGTCGCTTCATAGATTCCGTATCCTGCTGCAGCCACAACAGCAACAACAACGATTCCTCCACCGTAGATCAAGTACTTACGTCTAGTGATCTTCGCTTTCTCTTCACTCAAAACATATCACCATATTTTTCCAAGATCAACTGCATCTCAACGGATATTTATCTCTTCTGTATCGCAGTCGTGTCTCAAAGTTATTCAAGGTTCTGAGAACTACTCCTTACTTTCCAAAAGTTGAATTATTCAGATTTTTTAGTGAAAACTCTAGCCTAGGAGTTAATTAATCTGGCTCACTTGGTTCACTTAAAGGATCACTTAATTTACTCTTAAGGTCACTTGTAGACACTTTGTATCACTTGTAAGTTCACTTAAGCTCACCTAAAGATCGCTTGAAGGTCTGTTGGAAGCATAGCAGGGTCACTTGGAGATACTTGGTCTAGGCGTAGATACATCATCAGCCTCAACGTTCTTCACGAGCCTTTTCTAGTCGGAGCATTTGGGTTGGAGCCCTTCGATTACGGGGCTCCGGAGATATAAGACTTCTGTATGTGGAATTGCATGTGAGAAGTGTCCTATGATGGTTAGGGGCAAGCGCCCAAACGGCGAGCATGTACGCCGAAAGAAAACCAAATGTGCAAGATAGCTACATGTGCTTTCAACAAGGGTGTTGGGTTATACTTCAAATGTCCTGAGTTTCCCTGCGAGACTACCAGGCTAGGACCAATCAGTTACGATTACTGTAAGTTCATATCGGGCAAGGGTTTTTGAATGACGGCGAATAACTTCCGTCAACTGCTTTGCTGTCATGTTCTGAATCTGCTTTGTACTGAAGTTTATTCTTCTTGCAATAGATTCCTTTCTCTACTGGCTTACTGATCAGTAAGAAGACTGAAATAGGCAAGAAAAAAGTGAGGGTGTTCAGAGCTTTTCTACAGGTTTCTTATCCTTCGATCAGGGTTTCGGTACTCTTGAGTTCTTTGATCGCGTTTATCTTTGATGACAATGAGCTGAGGGCTTCAAAGGTTGGTGCTTCAGCGAAGGCAACTATATCATATCGGCCGAGGACGAAGCAGGCGGTCTTAACTTCAGGGAACTTCTTCACAGCTTCCAGCGCCGCTGCCGCCTTCCCCGGAAGGACTCTAATTAAGATGCAAGCGTTCATGTTCGAATCCTCCTAAAAGCCGACGAGTGTCTCTGTAGCCTTGACACCCGGCAATCCATTGATCTTCAAAGCCATTTCACCAACTGCCTTTATGTCAGCAGCTTCAATCTCTGCCACAGCGTCCCATCTTCCATGAACACCGAAAGCTCTCTTCACTCCCTTGAGTTTCTTAACTTCACCCGCAACGTTCTTGAACTTGCCTGACTCGCAGCAGATCAGTACACAAGCAAACACCATTTCATATCCCATATCCACACTTCAAGAAAACCAATATGTATATATTTCTACGAAACCAGAATGGCCTGTCTCATAGCAAATCGAATTGGTTATGCCTAAATATGTGATTGCACGACTCTGTGCTTGATACAGCCGAACTTTCACGTAGATTGGGCATAAGGCCATCGACTCTATCTGAAATCAGGCAGTCGAATCTGGTTGGTTATGGACCCTGTGTGCGGAATGCAGGTTGACGAAAAACAGCGAAACATAAGACGGTCACTGAAGGAAAGACCTACCATCTCTGCACTTCTTCATGCATAGTGGAGTTTGAGAAAAACTGGAAGAAATACGTCAAGTAGAAGCTACTGGAAAGAGAGCAGTTCAGAAGTCGTGAGCACACCTTTATACAGGAAAACTATTTGGCGGAAGGCAAACTCCTGATCGACATCATTAAGCGCAGCAGTGCAGTCAACAGGAACGACTGCTTCGTATCCTCTCAAAGTAGCTCCTGCCACAGCATGAAGCACACAGATATTTGAAACAGTTCCCGTAACAACCACGGTCTTAACCTTCAACCGTCTCAAAAGCTCTTCAAGCTCTGTCTCGAACCAAGGATCGTAGCTCTTCTTTCTAACGACGAAATCTCCACTGGCCGGCTTAAGTGTTTGGACGACCTGAGCGCCGACTGTTTCCTCAATGCAATGAGCGGGCCAGACCTTAAACTCCGGATCGTCGTTTACATGCCAATCTTGAGTATAGACGACCGGAACGTTCGTCTCCCTCGCTATCGCTACCGTTCTCTGAATATTGGGAATTATCTTCTTGACAGACTCTCCCACATACAGTTTTCCATCCTCGTTGACGAAATCGTTTTGCATATCAACAACCATGACTACCGTGCCTTCTTTCGGCAGGGTAAGCTTCTTCGGTTCAAACGTGACAGACTTGGATTCAGTTGACATTTTGCAACCCTTGAGGCTTCTCAGAAGCTCGCAACAGTATTAAAGTTCTTTCCCTGAAAATAGTTACCATAGAAAATCGGCGCATCACGGAAATGAATGCTCAGTATGGAGA
>Ga0209725_1000908_pt1 | contig 17533 bp, 12 predicted proteins | sample I18A1metaG_FD_184145 | JGI IMG/M metagenome (GOLD analysis project Ga0209725, IMG submission 184145) | Lake sediment bacterial and archeal communities from Gulf of Boni, Indonesia to study Microbial Dark Matter (Phase II) - ​I18A1 metaG... | ecosystem: Environmental > Aquatic > Freshwater > Lake... | reverse complement strand
GATCTGAAGCTCCTGTACCTCGTAATCGCTCTTCATTATGTACTCTTGGCCTTGAAACAACGACCTAAACGTTCCATCATCGTGTTCAACAATTGGAATGATCATCTTGCCGGTTACGTCCCCTCCCAGAATTACTGCGTCAACTTTATAGAATGAGGCTGCGCCAATGAATTTTCTGAAGCACAAATGAGAGCCGTGTATGTCGGTGGCGAAGAAAATCTTCGTGAGCTTAGTTTTTTTGGATGTCGAGAACATTTTCTAGTCTGATTACATTGTCAGTGAATGTGAATATAACGCTTGTGATTCGTGGGGAGTGTGCAGTGAGTCGGGCAGGACTCTTCGTTTCGCGCCCTAGTTTCACCATTCATCGATAGACCGGGTGCCAAAGGCCCGAGGTAGATTTCTTTGGTGGTGCGTTTCAAACAGGTGGGATCGTTTTGTACGCGAGGTCGATGTCAATGCCTTGCCTCGATCTGTACCATCTGGCAGCATAGTACCAGATTATGAACCCTATATACACGCCCATTATGATAGTTAGCGATGGTACGCTGACTATGCCGAAAGCCGGTACAGTTAGGTAAAAGTACATACATGTTAGCTCGAATATCAGCCCCAATATGCCGATGACTGATATGGCCGGCAAGCTACCGAGTTTATACTTGGAGATGGGAGATAACCTGTATATTTCTTTGGTAGCGCTCCTGTAAGGGAATAATATTCCTGCAACAGTCGTAAACAACGGTATTAGTATTGCAACGAAATAAACGCTCAGCATGTAGGTCCATGCAGCGGGAAAGTAATTAAATATTAGAATAGACAGTTCCCCTCCTATCGCGAGCATCAGTGCAGCCATTGTTGGGGAATGAAATCTCATGGATACGTGTGCTAATCCTGATGGTAATAGTCTATCAAAAGTTGTAGCGAAGGTAACTCGAGTGCCACCCAATTGTGCGTTGTATGCTATCTGGAACGAAGCCAACCCAAAGCCTAGCGCAATTAACCCGATTATGATTGGGTTGGACGTAAGAATCATTGAAAGTGAAGGGATATTGAATACCTGTCCTGCTATTGTTAGTACTAAGGTTCCTTCGTATGTTACCTTCGACTGGGCAACCCAGAAATCTTCTGTAGCGGTTCTGAAAAATACGGCTAGCAGTGTACATACCATAAACACGTTCAACCATGAAGCCCCGAGGGTGTAAAATAGGTTCTTCTTGAGATCACTCGCTTCTTTGATCTCACCCAATTGGCATACAGCGAAAGCGGACCACATTTGAAGCAACCAGAATAATGCCATTATCGCTAACGTTGAATGCCAGCTAAAAGCGGGTTTAGGGTAATATCCGACTTTAGCGGCTTCCGAAATAACTTTTTCAGTAAAGTTGGACTCTCCCAGAAATTTGAGGCCGTAGTTGTTAAGACTCGCCATAAATGTTGACTGGCTATTTATTGCAAATAGACCTATCATTAGTATCCACGCAATGAAGTTCGTAGCCATAATTAAGTACTGTAATCTGACGTATGTTCTGAGCCCCATGATGATTACGACAAAAGCAAGGATATTCATTAAGGTACCGGCTAACGCATATCCGTTGACAGTGGTGAACCAGTTTGCAATACTTGTAAGTCCGGGGTTGTTGTAAGTCTGTCCCAGCCAACCGAATAGAGGTGTGAGACATGAACTAGCTAGATACCATGCAGGGGGAACAAACCATACAAACATGAAGAATATGTATCCGGCTCCAACCATGGTGAATCCAAAGGCGGGATGAATTGCCCTACTTTGAAAGATGTAGTCGCCTCCGGTACGTGGCATAGCGGAGGAGAGCATTGAATATACAATAAGTACTGGAATAGCTCCAACCGCAGACAAAGCATAACCGAGAATCATATCTCCGCCTGGCGCTATAACTGGATACCATGTGACCCACATGAAAGTTAATATTGTACCGACTACGAGAGCGTTATAAAACAGCGCATCGATAGGCGCCATAGTCCTGACTAGTCCTGAAGCTTTTCTAACAAATACAACTGGTTCCATTTTTTCCCTTCCACTGGATAGCTCTATGAAGTAGAGCTATCGAACGCAAAGATATAAAAGACTTTGTGAGTTCTGTAATCGATATAAGGTTGTTCGATCAGGTATATACTATGAATATACTTTGGTGCGGCCGCTTAGATTCGGACTGTTAGGCCACAGTAATTTTGTGTGTGTGCGCACCAGAGGATACACACAAAATACTGGGTCCATCGGTGCGGACTAGAATAGTGAGGAGAGTTAGTGAATTCTTTTCTCTCTTTTCTACCGCGATTTTCTCCTCCTCGTCAAGAGAGCGACCACTATTCCTGCAATTATGGTCCAGACGACGAGGTCCACAATCAAATTCAGCACATTGATTCGCCATGGAAAGTATTCAGGTGCAAGCACAAGTCGTACCAACCAATCCAGCGGGTAACCATAGTGCTCAGCACCGAGCAGCACTGTGTTTGTCAAGAAACCTGTCAACAAGGTTACTACTACTCCTCCTATTACCGAGGACACCACAAATTTCGCGTTCATCAGCTTTCGCCTGCCCCAAAGAAGGCGTGTCTAATGATAAAGTGCTTGAGGTTGGAACAGATCTAGTTCTTCTAACCAACAAGCCGCATCTAGTTACGCCTAAGGAAGTGTTGAAGAAAGGGAAGCGACTGGGACAAGAGGAGTCGATACAAAGAAAGGTCAAATTGGACTGGGATGGAAAGAGGGTTCTAATCAACCCAACCATCAACGTCTTCCGCGATTGCTCAACGACGAAGCCCTTAATCGAAGCGCCGACACCTCAGACTGGACGCCCTAGGAAATCTGGAAGACCTAGACAAGTCGATGAGAACACTAGACAGAGAGTTCTAGAGCTATCGAGACAAGGGCCGTCGATAAGGAAAATTGCGAATGAACTAGGCCTAAGCGTCGGATCTGTCTACAAGGCTATTAGAGAAAGCACGTCGCAGTCAGCGTAGGACCGCTTCTATACGCTAAGTCCGCGCGACCGTTCATTAACCATAATACTCAACAGTATACTGCTATTTTTGAACACTCGGTCCGTATGCCCGTTAGACCTTAGAACACTGACTATTCTAACTGAGGGGGTCATCGCGCTCCCGTTCATTTAAAAAGGATCTATCCACAAGCGATGGACGTATGCGACTGATATCGACTGCGCCGTTTCCCATCAAGGATAAATATCCACGAGAATGTGAAACCAATGGAGATATGGGGGTTTGGGCCTCGCAAATCCAAATCAGACCACGCTAGGCTACGCGGAGGCAGCGTCCATATTGGTCTCCATAGTTGCACTAGCGATTTCGATCATATCTGCGTTCTACCAATGGCAAAGAACGAAGATCATGGACAGACAACTGACCTTGCAAACAAGCGAAGCCAAAAAGAAACGAAACCTAGAAGAAGTATCAAAACTTATTCGTCATGCTATCAGAATGATAAGACAACACGTTAATTGGGGTTACTTATTCTACCCGCTAGATCTCGCTACAAAGGAGATCTTGGCCTATATCCATGACAACAGACTAGATACAATCACACTCAACATCGAACCTCGGGAAATGGAAGTCGTCGTGGATATAAATACAGAGCCTCTCAGACGGATCGTAGTGAGGGAGTTGAGTGAACTTGTCGCGGTAGTAGACAGTCCTAACTGTTGGGCGGGTTCTTTCATGGCCGATCTTGAAGTTGATTGTGAGCCGAGAATCTTATACGATAGCAGAATAGATTTAGAAGACGCCTTTTCAGCAGTAGGACAGTTTTATTATGCCTATCACCTTCTAGAATCGAACAAACATTTGATTGATCCCTTTAACGATACCATTCTCGACAGTTTGAAGGGTACAATAGAAATGTTGTTGAAAGTATTGTTCGAATGCTTGACGTCGAAACACAAGATAACCTTCACCTCGAAAGATGGGTCTCACGAAATTTTGCGGGAGTTACGAAGACAGCTCGTTGGTATCGACAGAATCGAGACACACCTCCAAGTGCTTTCTAGCATGTGTGATACGCTAAATGGTATTCAAAAGGAGATGTTTCTAAGATCGTAGGAGTCGGATTATTGTCTGTTAAATGCTCCACCCGTTCACTAAGTATAGCACTCTTCAACGTACTTTTTTTGAGCACCTATCCAAGTGTCAATGCGGGTTCTAGAACCCACCGTCCATTACGCTTCCGCGCTAAGATGGCTTGAGCCTTGAAGACCTTGGACCATTCATCAAAATGTCTTTTCTCCCGCTGATTCAAGTAAACTCTTTTCTTCACTTGGATCGCTAAGATCTCGATGCCATTCGAAGCAAGTAGATCAATACATCCACGGCTCCCAGCGCTGCGAATAATCCACTTGAAACCTTCAGCCTCAAGTTTTCGGATGACCCAGTATTCTGCGTCTCGGCCGATGATATAGGGAGATCTAGGCATCAAAGTATCACCGTGCTATTTGCGTTTTCTAAAGATCTTGACGTCACCCATCTCAGTGACGTATTCGAATCCATCTTCAATGAGTTGCTTCACTTCGTCTAGTTTTTGGGCCACTCTACAGACGTATTCGTCGCTGTGGAAATCTACCACTCTTGTGTATCGAAGGGTGTTGTTGAGACTTCTATGGCCTAGTATCTTCTTGACATATAGAAGATCTTTGGTTCGCTGATACTCTATAGTCGCCTTCCAATGTCTAAAGGTGTGAAATGTTATCTTGAGGAGGCGGGGGTTACCGAATTTCTTTGCTAGATACTTCCTCTTAAGCTCGAAGTTGCGACGGAAGTGATCAAGGTCGCCTTCGAAGATCTTATCGGAGCTATGCGGGAATAGGTTTAACAAAGCGATAGCTCTAGTTGAGAGTTTGACCACTCTAGCTTCTGATCCTTTTTCTGGTCTGATGTAAACCATTGAGTTAGCCAGATCGATGTCGGTCCATCTTACATTCCATAGCTCCCCAGACCTTGCTCCGGTATCCTTTAGGATCTGAAGAAAGGCAGACATCTTCTTGCCAGATCCAGAGATCAAAGCGTTAAGTTCTTCTTCAAGTGGAATGAATGGCAAAGAATCGGCTCGTTTATAGATAGGCTTCTGGAAGTCGAAACCTTTCATCTTAGCGTACAGTCGATATGCGTCGCAAACAAGCGACTTGGTCCCTTCAGACCAACCTCTTTCTGCTATTTGCTGTTTTACCAATTCCGTGTCAAAAAGTCGCGTCTTAGATGATAGGACCCGAATGATCTTGGAGTAACGAATGATAGTGGTTTCTCTATAGCCTTCTTTCTTCAACCAAAGAGCTAGTTCAAGAGCCGGGTTTTCGAGTGTTTGCTCGTGGTGCGGGGAGTGGGATTCGAACCCACGAAGGCCTACGCCACAGGGTCCTAAGCCTGACACCCAACATCTGCAGTCTCAGCTGGGTCCTGCCCCTTAGACCTGGCTCGGGTATCCCCGCAAGTTGCGTTAGAGGATTTCAAGCGCCTCCTGTTTAAGTCTTCTCTGAGAAGCATTGACGATTGTTCGGGTAGCGTGATAGGGGGAAGCTTAAACGATCGAATTGGAGATTGCAGGTGTCAGGTAAGGCCTTTCCACCTATGGCTCGAAATCCATTGCATTATGGACGCACTCGGGTAAGCCAGGTGCTTGTATGCTAAGGTAAAAGTTGCTCTTCACGATCTGCGCCTTCAACATTTTTTCCATTTCCTCTTTGGAACGATAAGTAAAGGGGTTCAGTTGCTTGATCCTTTCAGCAGAAATCCCCTCGACTTTGCTTGGTACATGTACCTTTTCACCCCAGATAGGGTGAGCTTCATATTTTACGGCGCCCCTTGCTGCTTGGAGTAGAAACAGCTCAGTCTCCTCTATTGAAGGCGAGGTTCCTCCGATAGGTTTGGGAATACCATTCACACCGCTTCCCAGCTTCGATCTCGGCATCATGTGGATCGTGCTTCCAAGTTTCTCTTCGACCCATTCGTATTCTGCGCCGATTCTTCCAACAGTATTGATTAAGTAAACATCTATTGGGTCGCCTTTCTCTACTCGTTTCTTCAAGATCTCGTAAAATCTGACCACATGCGCAGCGCTGCTTACACCCATCGTAAATGGTAGACAGTATCTTGTTTCGTATAGCTCCTTACCAATCCCAGAAATTGATATGGCAGGGTGGCCTACGCTTCTTCCATCCGCCAAAGCTTTCGCAGCAAAGCGGGGGTCCTCCAATTTGCACCATGCATAGTCGGAGAGGTTTCCTGGACTTATGAAAACGGCCGTATTCAGCGGCGCTGTTGAGTTTATGTCGCCATCGAATACGCCTGTGTCATCTAGATAGAATACGCTTCTTGCATTGCGATTTGCTAACCCGTGATACTGAAAGAGTTCTCCTTTGAAGCTTGGGTTTCCATCAGGATCAAACTCTGTATTCTCATGCAAGGCTCTGGACGACATCGCAGCACGCCAAATGGGCAATTGAAGCTCGTCAACATCTTCCGTCTTCGTCCATGAGCCTCTCTCCGAACCATACACACGATCTTCAAGCACGGCTAGGATATCATCATTCTTTAACACCTGATCGGACACATACTCGGTAGGGTCAATCCCAAATTTCTCAATGAACTTGTCTCTGTTATGGTCACCGAAAACATACATACTATGTGTTGATTTTCCAGCGCCTGTCAACCCCCAAACGCACATCACGACTCTTTTCAACGAGCCGTTTACGGTCCTCACAGTGAACTCCCTCAAGGATGCGTGTTCGCCGCACCCACCTCTCTTGTAGACATGGTAGATCCAATGCGTTAAGAAACCCTTCTTCACCTCACCTTGATAGGAACTGCAGGTAACTACAGTGTAACCGTGGTTGGGAAAGCGAAGTACACGGAGCATCTGATCTGTTCCAGGGGCATTAGGGTTCCCTAGGTAGTGTGGAATGACTATTAGCATAACATCCGGCTCTTCATCGGGAGGTGCTGGAAAGTTTAATTGCGACCATCTATAGGCTATGTCTGGAAACTGTGGATCACAGTAGAGTCTTGCATGCATCCTAACAGGAGAATCAGGAGACCCGATGTAACAGTCGACCTGGATCAAAGGGCCTTGAGCCAGTATATGCTCGAGGACTCTCATCATCAGAAACTTATGCTCATACTTCAGTTCTTTATCGTCTGAGATAATTACGCTCCCAGCCGCGGATCTATGCCAGATGTTGGACGCCCAACCCCAAGCGCCATTTTTGAAGTGTAAGGCATAGAGTCTTGCTTTGTCAAAGAGGTCTGGGGGATTGTTTAAGACAGCAGTGATTCCGACCTTCTCCTTTAGTTGAATGATTCTTCCAAAGGTTCCCTTGAATCCCTCGATTGTGATGTCTTCCAACTTAATTAGCATGGTTCTCAACTGTCTAACGAAGTCGGTACAAATTGGTGGGAGTCCTCGGAAAACCATTGTAACATCGTTCACAGTTCTGTGACTACGCCTGGGACCCTTGGGAAAGGTTGAACAACGGCAACATTTCTAACTCCCGAGACGTAGCCGACGAACCTCTCGACCCCAAGTCCAGCTCCGGCTGAGGGTTTCAACTTCCCCTCTTTAGCAAGCTTCAGCAAGATCTCGTAGTCGGATTTGTTCAAGCCATCCTTCTCGATCTTCTTGACGATCTTTTCGTATTCGTATTCTCTCTCAGCGCCCGAGATGATTTCACCGTATCCTTCAGGCAAGATTAGGTCGAAGTTTCGCCATAGCCCTGTCTTCTCGTCTTGGTAATCGTAGAACTCTCTCGGCAGGTCTGTCACCCAGATGGGGTTATCCGATTTGTCTGAGACAGGCTCCTCCCAGTTCTCACCGTACTCTTCCACCAGTTCACATCGCTTGTGGACTTTGAATGGCGTTTGTGGGATGCTTACCTTTCTTCCAACAGTTTCAAGCTGGTCATGAAACTTCTCTTTGAGCGTAGTGATGGAGGTTTTGATGAGATCCTCGAAGAGTCGGAACATATCCTCCATCTTTCCGTGGGCCACTTCAATATCTAGCTGGGTAAACTCATATAGGTGCCATCCCGTCTTTGCTCGTTCTCTTATTTCTATCCTGATGTTCGGTGAGAGTACGAAGAATCTTTCCGGTCCGAGAGACGCTAAGACCCTTTTGTGAATTATCATGCTTTGCATGGCTCTAACATTCTCGCCGTAGATTTCGACCTCGACCCTCTTCTCTATGCTTGAGCCAGGATCAGGCCACAGCGGGTCTGTGGATTTAGCAAGAATCACAGGAAGGATCCAGGTGAAGCCTCTGTCCACAAGTTTGTCCGTCATCACCCTCAGGATCTCAGTTCCAATCGTGAAGATCGCTCTTCTCTCTCTGGTCTCCAAACCATCTAACATTGCCGAGGGATCTACGTTGCTAGAGTTTGTCTTCAACGTCATAACCGGCGTCTCTCATCGTCTACTGCCTTAATAGAAATTGCTGATCTTTGTTTGCATCTTTTGCAAAAGGCTCCTCCTCATAGGCTCCTCCATCATATTTTTTGCGAAAAATTTCAAGATATCTGAAGAAACATCCGAATGGAAGGTTCAAACATCGGTACGTTAGCGTAAGGTAAGACGTCATGGCCAGTCCTTGCAGTAAGTGCCGACAGCGAGGTAATGCTTTCATGCCGATTGAAGGCGATCGGAAACTTGGATTTGTCCAAGATGCTCGACAGTCTGCCCTAGGATGTTTCAAAAAAACAATAGGCAAATTAGGCACTTAGCTCAAAGACCGATCGCTTCGATAGGCTCCGGTGGTGTAGCCCGGTCAGCTGAGCGCGGCCGATAGCATAGCGGCCTTTCGAGCCTCAGTGTGGGGAAAACCTCCCTTCAGCCGTTGATCGCGGGTTCAAATCCCGCCCGGAGCACCAAACTCTAAGTCCGAACCTTCACCACATTTTTACTTTAGGGATGAATAGGCCGATATTCGATTTCTATCACTATGAAAGACGTTTCCAGAGCGCCTTCAGGAACCTCAAGGCATCGGAGCGCATACCTAGGGAAAACAGAGACACAATTCTCTATCAGTGGTTAAGAGTCTGACAAAGCAATAAATGACAATTTCGAAGGATACAAGGAACATCATCATTAGTGGAAAACCAATTTAACGATCAAATCAATGGGGTTTGTAGTTAGACTATACATGGAATCCTTGGAATAGTACATGTGAGATATGTTTAAGATATCCAACTAGATATTGGCGGCGATTGGAGGCATTCCAGTATTCATCGTATATTCAATGCTTTCCTCGGTCATGCCTCGAACTGGAGGCGACTATGTCTTTCAAAGTAGGGCGACCCATCCTGCCCTTGGATTTACAATAGTTGGAGGCGGATACATATTCTTCATGTTTGGATGGTTTGTTTATCCTGCGTGGTATCTCGCTAGCTCAAGCCTGACGCCCTTGCTCGGTTGGCTTGGAGAGACATATGGCAACCCCGTATTCATGGGTGTTGCAAGTTGGTTTATGACCGCTGATGGGCTCGTCCTTGCCGGGACTCTAATGAACGTACTGGCATTCATCGTGATCATCATGGGGCTCAGGGCATATGTCAGATTACAGTATTTGATCATGGCTACGAACTTCGTTGCTTGGGTAATCATGATGGCTCTGTTTGCAACAAACACCCCCACAACTTTCACGACGAGCCTTGACAGCTATGCTCTCAAATTCCTAGGAGAGTCTAACTTTGTTGAGAAGGTTATCTCAGAAGCCAGCTCGATCGGGTATTATCCCAAGCCAGCTTTTAGTTGGCACTCAACATTATCAATAATGGCGCTGTTCTGGATGCTCCAAATGTGGAACGCTTACGCCGTATGTCAACTAGGCGAGATTAGAGGCGCTGAGAACTTCAAATTGAACTTGAGATATACGTTAGGGGCGTCGTGGTTAAACGTATTCATAGTATGTACTCTGCTCGCGGTATTTTTCAATACTGTTACGGAGGATTTTTGGACTGCGCTCTGTTCGCTTGGATACGAAGGCATATTGACATTAACGATAGCAGGACAGGCATTTAATATTCCAGCACTTTCGATGATTCTTACGTCTAATCCAATCCTAATCGGGCTAATTACACTAGGTTTTGCTCTACACTCATTCCAGATCGCGTATAACGCGCAGTTGGGAGGCACGAGAGTTACCTTTGCCGCCACGTTCGACAGGTTGTTGCCATCAGGTTTAGCGAGGGTATATGCGAGATTCACTTCTCCAATAGGTGCCGCGCTAATGTTCGCGATAGGAGGAGAACTGGCGATCCTGATATACAATTATGTCCGTGATGCGTGGACCTATATTCTGAGCATTGCATTCACCTCGGTGCTTATTCCACTGTTTACGACCGTCGCTGGAATCGTGTTTCCGTACAGGTCCTCTACCAAAGAGATATACAAGACGTCTCCCATCAGCAAGTATAGGGTCGGTAATGTACCCGCAATATCAGTTGTCGGCGTACTTGGGTTGATATTCCAGTTAATTTGCATGTACTTCTATCTGACGGTGGAGGCGTTCGGAATAATATACTTCCCCTCCGTGGCTGTAATAATCGGCGCATACGTAGCCTTCGCAATTTGGTTCTATGCGGCGAAATGGTACAGATCGAGACAGGGCATCGACGTCGATCTAGCCTACAGACAAATTCCTCCCGCCTAAAACCCGATGACGCGTTTATGCGCGCCTTTTTTCTCCTACGACATCAAAGATGAAGCAAATCTTAAATCAACAATCCGAGCACGGAAGGGACTATGAAGGCGTTGGTTAAAGCCAGACAAGATGCATACGGGTTCGACCTCCTTGAAGTTGACGAACCCAAGTTGACCGTCGATGAAGTATTAATCAAAGTAGAAGCTACAGGAATATGCGGTTCCGATATACCTCTGTACCGGGGAACCTATCCAGTGAAGCTTCCTGTTCCCTACATTCCTGGCCATGAATTTTCGGGTACAATAGTACGTACCGGAAATGATGTTAAAGATCTGGACCCCGGAGACAGGGTTTCCGCTCATATCGTTGTAGGTTGTGGTACCTGTTACTATTGTAGGACAGGGCGTAGCCACATTTGTAAACATTCCAAAGAGCTAGGCTTCGATATGAATGGGTCTTTTGCAGAATACATGGTTTTTCCCGCGACAAACATACATGTGCTACCGCAGAATATGGATTTTGAAGAAGGAGCGATGCTCGACCCGCTCGCGAGCGCTCTACATCCGATTGAAAGGTTGCGTTTGGGAATATCTGATACCTTTGCCGTCTTAGGACCCGGACCTATAGGATTATTGGCACTGCAGTGTGCAAAGACGATAGGCGCTAAGAAGGTGATAATGGTTGGAACCCGGGAGGACCGATTAAGGGTCGCTAAAGAACTAGGTGCTGACGAGACCATCAACATTGAGAATGAAAATCTGGAGGAAAAGATGTTTTCGATAACTGAGAATGGTGTTGACGTAGTTCTGGAGGCGACCGGTAGCACCAAAGCGATCAACTCCGCATTGAGCATCGTAAAGAAGGACGGTCAAATAGTTCTCATAAGCGTGTATCGAGAACCGGCGAACGTGAACGCTTTAGCTGTTGTCTACAAGGAACTGTCTATCTCAGGAACCTACTGTTATACCTGGCTAACGTTCGAAAGAGCTATAGACTTGATCTCTTCGGGCAAAGTCAGGGTCAAGCCAATAATTACCCACAGATTTCCTTTGGAGAATTTCAAACAAGCTTTTGAGCTGGTTCTCGATCGGAAGGCCATGAAAGTTCTGTTGGAGCCATAAAACAAATTTCTTTCTCTCAAGTGGGGTAGAAATATGTTTTCGAGATCTAAGAAAGAGAAGTTTACTAGGATTTTCTATGCGACGGATATACATGGCTCTGACATATGCTTTAGGAAGTTCATCGGGGCGGCCTTGTTTTATGAGGTGGATGTTCTAATTCTGGGCGGAGATATAACAGGAAAGATGATCGTTCCAATCGTCAAGTATGATGATGGAACAGTTAGATCCTCGTTTCAGGGCATAGAACACACGATGAAAAATAAGGATGAAGTTCTTGAGTTTGAGAAAAAGATAACGAATCAGGGATACTACGCCTATCACACTGGCTCCAAAGAGTTTGAGGAGTTGGGGTCCAGCGAAAATAAAATCAACGATTTGTTCATAAGCTTGATGAAGAAGACTCTCATCGATTGGATTCGCTTTGGGGAAGACAAACTAAGGAACACGAGTGTGGTATGTTACATAACCGGAGGGAATGACGATCCGCAGGAAGTCATTGACCTGATAAAAGACAGCGACCATGTAAAGAACCCTGATAATAAGGTCGTGCTCATAGACAACTTTCACCAAATGGTGAGTTTGGGATGGGGAAATCCTACTCCTTGGAAAACTCACAGAGAGTGTAGCGAAGAGGAGCTGAAAAGACGGATAGACGAACTAGTGTCTCCAGTAGAGAGATTCGAAAATTGCATATTCAATTTTCATGTTCCGCCAATAGACTCGACATTGGATACGGCTTCAATGTTAGATGATTCCACTTATCCTCCTAAACCAGTAGTCAAGGCGGGACAACCGGTTCTGATAGGCGCTGGTAGTAAGGCCGTAAGAGATGCCGTAGAAAGATATCAACCTTTGCTAGTTCTTTGTGGGCATATCCATGAGTCTATTGGGACCTCTAATATAGGTAGGACGCTGTGTATGAATCCAGGAAGCGAGTATGGTGAAGGAATATTGAGGGGAGCCATAATCAATCTGGATGATAGAAAAGTAGTTAGTCATCAATTCGTGGCAGGTTAGAAGACTTTTCGTATGGAAGTGACGATACTCGTCGAATTCCTTGGCATCGTCCCCTAACCAGTTCGTACTAGGGTCATGTGCGTTGAGGATGATGTGCAGACCAGGATCGTGCCTCTCTCTTGCGAGAGGCCCTGCCGCAGAGGCATAGGTCCTTATTCTACAAGTCCGCACCATTCAGTGATAGCCAAGGCGAACACTTTTGTTGCATCAATCAACTGATTGATTGAAATGAATTCGTCGATAGCATGTGCTTGGATGATGCTTCCCGGTCCATACGCGATACTGGGGATTCGGGCTCTGTTTACTAGGTGCATAAGATCGCACACCGAGGGGAGCACGCCTACTCCACTTCTGCCTAATACTCTTTCAGTGGCGGCTGTCATTGCTTTCACTATAGGCGCATCTTCACTAATCACGCAGGGATCCCAGTCAAAAGGCCAGCTTATTACTGGGTAATTGTTGCTCAACCATGGGTCATTCTTGAGACCTTCCGTAACTCTCTCCTCAACCTGTTGTCTAACTCTACCACCTCTACCGTCCGGGTCGATCTCGTTTGGGAGATAGTCGACCAGAGCTTCCAAACTGCATTCTTCAGGGACTATGTACACGCTTTCTCCGCCCTTTATGACTCCAACATTGATACCGGGTTTAGGAAAATACTTCATTCCTTTTGTTTTGACCCATTCTTGGTTTATCTCGTTCATGATATTGATTATAGAAGTCATCTTCTCTATGGCGTTTATGCACTCGTATTTCATTGCTTGGTGACCAGACTTTCCCTTAACCTTGATGTTTAAATGCATAGATCCGGGGTGCCCGATATGCACTCCAAGTTCTGTGGGTTCTGCTACTATGGCCGCATCAGCTCTATGTCCCTTTGCAACGCAGGCCAGGGTTCCATTGTTGGTATCCTCTTCACTCACTACGCTCTGAAAAATGACGTCACCCTTCAACTTAGCTCCGGCTTCAAGAATTGCATCAAGGGCCGAGATCATCGCGGTTATGCCCCCTTTCATATCTGCGGTACCCCGTCCATACATTCTTTCGCCCTCGATCTCCCCTCCGAAGGGATCGTGTTTCCAAGCTGACGAAGGCTCCGCAGTCACGACGTCTACATGTCCGTTCAAAATTAGGCTACGGCCTCCTCCCTCTCCCTTCAATGTTCCCACAACGTTGGGTCGGTTTTTGTATTCAAACCCAGGGATGTAGGCTGTTCCGAAGTGTTTGAGCTCCTCGGGATCTGGTTCAAATATTTGCAGGTCAAAGCCCATACCACCGAGCTTGTCCTTAACACAATTTTGCGCTTCCAACTCGTAGCCCGTCTTCTTTTCTAAGTCGATATAGCTAGGTACGCTACAGAGTTCTTTGAGAAAGTGAATGGTCGGGTCTCTTCTCCTCTCGACCAATTGCACTATTCTTTCGTTGAGAGTCCTGCTTCCCATACTTCACTCACCGTTGAGCGTGTTTCTATCTTTTAGCTAATAAATTAACCGAGGCGGCCGAAATCGCTGTTGTGGCGAAACCTATCTTCTTCAATTCTTTTCCTAGTCAAATCCGTGGCTACCGCTCCGCCTTGAACGAACGTCGAAAAATCGGCGTCATTTGCGTTCAAAAGCCTGTAATCGTAACTTCGATGATAGGAAGACTTGCTCGCTATGATGACGCGACTATGTAGGAATATTCTGTTCCGCGTCTTTGATGATTTCATGTAGTCTTTTCCTTATGTCTCTGTCGAGAGGATTTGGTTTGTGGTTTGCGATAATTTCTTTGGCCTTGTTGTTCGCGATTTGCAAAATGGTCTTTCCTCCCCGAACCCTCCATAGGTTATAATCTTCTGTTTGAGTTATGTAAGGCATCCAGCATTGAAGCGCATGATTTAGTGTGGGTTTTTCGGCCATATAGTGTCCTTCATAGCCCACCTTCTTGATAAGATCAAGAGCCATCGTTCCCTCAGAGACTCCTATACCGTTGAGTAGATGTCGTATGATGGAGAATATTTCATGATCAATTATCATTTGCTCGTATGAAAGGGCGGTCCAGTTGTCTAGCAGCCCCGCGCCATTGGAGATGTCCGCACCTGCCAAGTAGCATGTAAGTGCAGATAGTGATTTCTCATAGGATGCCTGTGCGTCAGGAAGCTTTGCCGTGGCACCCCATCCGCTGCTAAATGTCGACACCTTGTAGTTCCGTGCTATCTGTATGGAGGCTGCCGCAACCAGCGTTGCGTCTGGGAAGGCTCCGGCGAAGGCCCCTGTCTTGGGATATATAGCTAGAGGATCTGAGCTGTACATTATTTGGGTTCCAGGTTTGTTTAGTTGTAAGATAGTGGCAAGTGCGAGAAATTGGATATTTGCCAGTAGTAATGCTCCCGCCAGAGTTATCGGAGATGTTATCCCTATCAACGGCATCGGTTGTACTACGACATTTTGGTTGTTTTCGCCAAATAGCAATGCGACCTCTGTATTTTGTTCTCCGAGAATCAGTGGGGAGCTTGGACAAGTGATCGAGGACAACATTGGTGTCTTGAGCAGTTCTTCCCTTCCTCCTAGTATAGTGGCCGCCATCTCCAGTTCGTATCTTGCCTCGTTTGCGTTTGCGGTTGTGGCAGTTACGAAATGCTTTTCCATATTGTTCATGGACGCGTCGAATTCATGTAACGCCCGGACATTAGAAGGAGTATCCGTTGGTGTTACGAGGGGAACGTACAGATCGATGCCATCTAGGTAGTCAGCGAGTATGGCTGTCCTCACGATGTCTTCTTTTGTTGAAACTCTTCTTTCGCCGTTCATTAAATCAAGGGTCTGAGTCCCTGTGCCATCGGTGCAGAGATATGCCCGACTGCCGTCGATTTTCAGGTCATTCGTTGGGTTTCTAGCGCAAAGTCTTATGGATGACGGGCACTCTTTCAAGGTCGGTTCGATTAGGTGATCTGGTATCTTCGCGACTTTTGTTTCATAGTCGATGCATGCTCCAGAGCTCTGCAAGATTTCCAAGGCTCTTCTACTATAGATCTTTATACCGAAGTCGTTTAGGATTTCCAGGGAGTTTTGGTGGATGACTTCTATTTCTTCTCTCGTCAAGATTTCTAACAGTTTCAGTCTGCGTCTTTCATTCATGCGACTCACTGATTTCTAGCTTACCTCTTCTGGACTGTAGCGTATTTAAAAAGAATGGGATACGTGTTAGCGGTAACTAACTCGCAGCACGATGGATGGAACCCTCTTCAACCAGACTCATGAGCAAATAGGATAGCCAAATGAGTAACCCAACCAGAAACCGGAATTTAGACCCGAGGAGAAAAATGCCAGGAGAGACCGTAGGCTATGTCGAAAGTATGATATTCGGGGAACGCCTATCTGTTGTGCACAAGTCTTCGCTTTGGAGAGGAACTAGACTTAGTTTAGATCCCGTCCGGAGCACCATTCTGAACTTGGCTTCTTGAAGAGTCGATTTCTCACCGTCTTTTTCGTTTATAGGAAGCCTTGACTTGATGCCAAATACCAGCAACCTCGGACGCCGGTCAGCGGACTCTTTCTAGATTACGAACCGTTAAATTCTATCACCACCCAATCTAACCAGCATTCATGGATAAACTTGATGGAATCCCGGCAGAATTCAAACCTGAAGAGGTCTTGAAGAGGCTTGGTATGAGCAAGGAGCTAGCCAAGAGACTGGACATTGAAGGACTCTGGAGAACAGCCATGTCTATGATACATCCGAAGGCTCTCTACACGACCGCATACATAACCAATCGCAGAGAAACCGCGCTAGATATTGGAGAGGTAAGGTTAGCAAGCCGCGTCCTAACAAGAAACTTGGAAAAAGTGAAACAGGTCTTCCCGTATATAGTAACTATTGGAAAGACGTTGGAGGACGAGTCTTCTAAATGTGAGTCGACTCTGCAGAGACTATACCTTGAAACAGCAGGTGATCTTGCGCTCACATCTGCTAGGGTGCGTCTAGAGAAATATCTTTCAGAGAGCTACGGGCTTGGAAATATGTCTCATATGGGCCCTGGACAGCTAGATTGGGCCATAACTGAGCAGAAACAGCTCTTCTCCATCTTCGGTGATGTTCAAGCGAGTCTAGGCGTCAGGTTAACCGATAGCTTCCTGATGATTCCTAGGAAATCGATCTCGGGCATCATATTCCCCACGGAGACACCGTTCGTTAGCTGTCAACTCTGTCCACGGAAGGATTGTTCCTCGAGAGAAGTAGCCTATTCTGAAAGCCTAAGAAGAAGCTATGGATTAGACTCAGAATAGACTAGTCTGACAGGGATTCTGATTTTTCAAAGATTGCAGATCACTGTCGTTTCGAGCTTATACTTTTGTTTGGTTCGGCTTCGATCATTTTCTGTTCTTGCCACCCGTAGAGAAAATGTCTTTGAGCGTTAAGGTTCAAATTCAATTCAACATGTTTCAAATCAATAGTTGGCTTGTAATGAGTCGAGACAACTAATATTTTTATTCATGTATATTCATGTGTGGCAGTGAGTCAATACCGGACGAAGAACTCTTGGAACTCTCCAGTCCACTTTCCATAGTCAACCTCCACAGACGTTACTTCTGCTCCTGGTGGACCACGTTTGCAGAACTCGATCATTCTCTCAACATTCTCTTTCTCGCCTTCAAAGACAGCTTCGACGCGGCCGTCGTATAGGTTTCTTACCCATCCATACACGCCGTTCTTTTCAGCGTGTTTCCTTGTGTTATGTCTGAAG
>Ga0209725_1000907_pt1 | contig 17550 bp, 10 predicted proteins | sample I18A1metaG_FD_184145 | JGI IMG/M metagenome (GOLD analysis project Ga0209725, IMG submission 184145) | Lake sediment bacterial and archeal communities from Gulf of Boni, Indonesia to study Microbial Dark Matter (Phase II) - ​I18A1 metaG... | ecosystem: Environmental > Aquatic > Freshwater > Lake... | reverse complement strand
CGCATACGCTTGGGATTGTGTTGAGGAAGTAGAATAGGTACATTATTCTATTCCACAGAAGGGCCATCGGAATGAATGGAAGATAAGTTCCGGCAAACCATGCGACCGTAAGCAGCGAAAGGTCATTCCTTCTTGAGAAGAATAGGTACGCCGCGTAGATCACAGTGGGCAGTGTCAAGTAAATAACGAGTGGGTTCATGGCTCCGTTGAAGTGGATTGACGTGTAAGCTCCCACGACCGCACCGTCAACGATCTTGTTCACGTCAACCTTAAGGTATGGGATCTGGACTTGGTTGAGCAGCCACTGCCATGGGTAGCTTTGGATGCCTGTTGGAAAAGGAGCTACCAGCGCCTTGGTATAGTCTAGGATGAAGGTTATGTGATCTATCGGGTTAGGGTACCCAACCCACAGTCTATCCATCACGAAGAGCAGTCCTACAAAGCTGATGCCATATGCGATGGCGAGTCGCTCAAGATCTCCGAGACTTTGCATCAAGGATCGTTGTTCCGAGTTTCCTTTCTTACCGAAGAGTCCTTTGCCCACATGGAAGATACCAACTACAAGAATTCCATACAGGCCCCCTATCTTGCACAGCGTCGATAGAGCAAATGCAACTCCACTTAACTCCATCTCCTTTCCGAAGTACCAGTAGAACCCTAGGATCATGAAGAAAAGAACGAATATGTCCAAGGTTGCAATCCGACTGTGTACAAATACGAGGTTCTCAAAGCTGAAGAGAAATGCAGCTATCAGCGATAGTAGTTTGTCGCCGCCAACTCTCTTCAGCAGCAAATAGAAGAGTAGTATGGATAATGTCCCAAACAGAACGCTTGGAAGCCTGAAACCATACTCATTGTTTCCAATGAGCCACATGGAAAACGCAATCATGAGTTTCGCAAGTGGAGGGTGTTCTCGATTGGGGTCGAGCCCTTTCGCCGCGTCAGGGTAAGGTGGTCTTCCTTCCCCTCCAAGGCTTTGAGGCAAACCTAGGATGTTTCGGGCAGCGTTCACATAGTACCAATGGCGGGTAGCGTTTGCGGCTACCTCTCGTCGAATATTAGACTGCCCTTCGGCAGATCCAGCCAGATGAGTCTCAATCCAAGGCTGGCTACGAGCAGGTAGACAAGAGCCTTGTCATAAGAGTCCTTCAAGTTAAGGTCTACATGAAAGCTCTTGCCAGCCAAGCCTAGACTGTACTTGATCAATCCTCACCTCCAGCATCCGATCCCATCTTCACTTAGTTGACTCTTCCCTCTTCCTTCTTGCTGATCGGAAAGTTGCAAGCAAGGCCAATCCGACAACCGTGAAGGCGACTAGAAGCGCAAAGTCAACGGTCCAGTCAGCAGGTTGCCCAATGGTCGTCGTTGACGTGACCGTCACGACAACCAGAGGCACAATCTCTAGGCTTTGTGGAGGATAGTAGGCTATTGAGATCTTCGTCCACGCCGTATCGTTTGCCACATAGTAGGTGATTGCTGCGTATGACTTATACGGGCCTACGGTGATGTCCTTCGGAATGCCGAAGGTAATTGTGTAGGTTATGCTTTGGCCGGGGGATATGAGGTTAGTCTTCTCGCTTCCTCCTCCGTAGGCATATGTGTTCTCAGGCATCCAAGCGAAGTGCAATCCAACGAACTCAAGCCTTAGCTGCTTTTTCCCGTCATTGGAAAGAGTGATGCTGACGGATGACATCTCCTTTCCTTGAGGAAGACTGTTCCCGTCATTCCAGACCCACCTAACCGAAAGTCCCGTTTCTTGCGCACGAATAGAGGTGAACAGAAGAGACAGAGAGAGGAGAGCGACTAGAACACGCGTGTGCTTCAAATGATGACGCCTCTCACCCAACGATTGCATATAGTCGGTTCGACCGCATATAAGAGATTTGAAGAGTCACCCAACGGAATAGCTACCTAATTCTCGCGAAGAGATCATCAGTCCAGGCCCTAAGCTTCTCAGGGTAGAGCACTCTCAAGAAGAATAGCAACCATATCAGCTGTCTGATGGCGGAGAACGCCTGTACAGGGCTACTCGCCACCAAAGGATTTCCAAGGTTCAGTTGAGGAGTGAACCACAAGACTATGATCAGCGCATTGAAGATCTCGGCCAAGTAGAACAACCAGAGAGGCGCAAGAGGCATCAAGACGAGAAAGGGCAGAATCATCAACGCCATTTGGGGTGGGCAAACATACGAGCTTATCAGCCACGCCAGACTCATCAAGAAGCATCGTTCAAGGATTCTTGGGGCTTGTGAAGGGTAGTCCCTCTTGCGAGTTTCTGCTAGTCCTTTGTAGACAAGATACAGTAGGACGAGCAGGCTTGCGTAATGCGAGTTCATATTCATCTGATCGAAGAAATAGATCAACCATGAGTTCTCGATTCCCCATGTCATGTGATGTCGCCAAGTCCCAAACCATACGTCGTACTTCAAGAGGACGAAGGGCGCGTTTAGAACCGCGAAGACGCTAGCCGAAAGAGCGAGGAACGTCAGTCTCGCCTTCCAAGTCTTCTCTTCAAGAAGATAGACTGGCCCCAGAACTGCCGGATAGATCTTCGAAGCTATTCCAAGCCCCAAGCTGATTGCAGAATAGTGCTTCTTTCCACGAAAGTAGAAGTAGATAGAGAGAATTGAGAAGAAGACCGCGAAAATGTCCCAGTTGTATATCGTGAACATGATGAATGTCGGTGTCACAAGGAAATACAGGAACATCCTCTTCTTGTCAGCGCCCACCAACTCGCAGAGCTTGTAGAGAACAATCACCGTCCCCAACGCAAACGCAACCAGCACAAGGTTCATCGCCATGGAATAGAATGCCATTGAGATTCCAAAGTCACCAGACATCACCCTGCCGAAGTACGAGCAGAGATACGTGAAGAAGCCCACGATTATCGGGTATTCGAAGACATAATCGTAGTAAGGTATTCCGTGGCGGCCTCTCCCTATACCTTCTCTCCAAAAGATGCTCGATATGTCCGTGTAGTGATTGGGTACTATCATTGGGAAGTGCTCCCAAAAACCGAAGGCGAGGATCACCCCTGAGACAAGCAGAATCTCAGCCAAATCCCTTGGGATTAGTGAGCCCTTATTCTTCTCAGTCAACAAGACTCCCAACCCGACTAGTTCTGGAAACTTATATAAAACACGTGGGCGCCGCGAACTGCTTCAATATCTGGTTCCGACCCACAATCTTTCAAAGATTGTGAAACATGTTCTTGACTCGTGAAGAGGAAAGTCGTCAAGACCCTTCGGTAGTACTGTTTGGTCAGAGCCGGTTATGAAGATCTTCTATGATTTGTCGCAGGGTCTCGAGATTGGAGGGGGTTTGATTCTCTATCTTGCGAAGCAGATCTTCAGGTTGTCTATGTGGAACAGTCCTCTGTTGTATGCGCTGTAGAAGCCGATACCGCCCCAAGTCCCAATTGACCATGTCTGGTCAAAAGCTGAGCAGATCAAGTACCCGTCTCTGTAGCATTCGAATTGCCCGCCGTTGATCACTATCTCGATGTGAGTCCATGCTTGGAGGGGGATCATTCCTTTGGCCGACGGTGTCCCAATGATTTCCCAGCTACCCCATCCGTTCTGTTTCAGGAAATAGCACTCCCAGTCGTTTGTGCTTGTCAGCCTAAGCGCATAGTATTCATTGTCGCTTTGCATTCTGAAAGTGACGAACGCCTTCTGTCCTCCGGGATTGTCAAAGAGTATGTCAAACTTTATGACCCCATTCGTGAAGCACCTTGTGTCCGGCCTGGCAATGTAAGCCGAATATGAGTTTACGTCTGCAAATGGAGCCCCATCGCCGAACTCGCTCGGGTGGTCAAAGAACATCGATGGAGCTGACCGGCCTGACGAAGTGTTTCGGCCAGGAGAGCCTCTATATGTCGTCCATTGGAACCCTTCTGGAATTCTGAAATTGTCGATGTAAAACGAAGAGCCGTAGTAGTTGTTCTGAAGTCCGATTCCACCCCAGCACCCCCTTTGCCAAGTCTCGTCCACGGCCTCACAGATGAGTGCTCCGTCCTTGTAGGCTTGGAACCTTGGGCCGCCGACTGTGACTATGACATGGGACCAAGCTTGTGTTGGAAAGGCACCAAGATCTGATTGTGTGCCTATTGCTCGCCAGTTTCCGCACCCAAAATATCTTGCGAAGTAGCATCTCCAGTTCCCAGTACTTGTAAGTCTAAGGGCATAGTAAGTGTCGTCGCTTTGCATTCGAAAGATAAGCATAGCGCTCGCTCCGCTCTCTCGCATGGTTTCGAAGTAAATGTCAAACTCAATCATTCCGTCGGTGAAACTTGCCGTCACTGGGTTTGACAGGTACAGTCCGGTTGAAGCCTCGTCTTTGAAGGCACCCAACTCTCCTCCTAAGAGCGGATGAGTCATACTGAGAACCGAGCCTCTGCCTCCTCCAGCTCTGATGTCAGGGCTTCCTCGGTAAGTGGTCCAATGGTCGGAGAGCTGGCCTCCAAAATCATCTGAAGCAGTCAATCCGTCGAAGACTTCAAAATACACAGCCGTGAAGGGCTGCGCCTCGACAGTCTTAGTCACCGAAACGTTTGAGACAACAACCAAGCAGAAAAGTGCCACCATTGCGACGAAAAAGTGCTTGTTCATTTCCGATCCCCGGGAAGAATCCTTTGAGCCGTATTTAAAGGATTGTCCATCCGGAAGAAACCTCGACACGCCTTGCCTGCGTTTCCAATGGAACATTGTCGTCGGACGAGCTGTCGAATAGTTAAGTTCTCGAAGCGCCACTTTTTGGCTCGGAAATGGCGAAGTCGAGAGCTTCCCTTGAAAGGGCATGCATGAGGCCTCCGATTCTCCATGCAAAGAGTGGAAGGAAGGATTCTGAGGATGGAGCGGATAGGCCGCCCCTTCCGGTCCACTGATCTTGCCATGATCGTCTGGCCCATAGGACGACGATTGCAAGTTGGCGATTAATCTTCTATAAAGGCGCCATGGAAATTACATTGGACTTGTCGTTAACATTATATAGCCTACCCAAAGGTATAACCTTACTTCTGTGATACGTTTGGAGCCGATTTGGTATTTTCTAGGCTTCAATATATGCTTCCTCGCCGCCTTGATGCCATCCGGTCGATTCTTGAGCCGAATAACCGGAAAACATATGCTCAGACGGCTCCTTGTCATCTTTTCGCTAGTCTTTCTTGTCACAATGCTCATTCCTGAAAGAGTGGTTGCCACAATAATCATAGAGAAGGCCCTCCCAACCGACCCTGTAAGGTCTCCATTCGGAATAGCTGTGGCCAGAAACAGCAGTTTCGTGGTCTTCGCCGAAAAACACTCTGGCAGAATAGGTTTCCTAGGCACGGGGCAATGCCAACTTAACAGCGTATTCAACGAGACATTCATCGAGATCTATTTGCCTCCGCCGGGCAATTCCACGGCCGAACCCAGAGATGTTGCCCTAGGCAACATGACCCTGAAATCAGTCGATCTTTACGACCGAGAAAGATTTGTTTGGTTCACAGAGTTCGTGCGGAACAAGATCGGCAGGGTCAGCTTGGTAACCCGCAGGGTGGTTGAGTTTGCGGTTCCGACTCCGAACAGTGGACCGATGAACCTCGCAATTGACCCATACACGGGAAGCGTTTGGTTCACAGAATATCAGGCGAACAAGATCGGAAGACTGTTTTGGATATCAGGCACCCGTTATGAGTTTATTGAGTATTCCCTGCCCACACCCAACAGTTATCCAACTGACGTCGCAGTAGATCCCAACTACTGGCACAATTCAACTGGTGGGGTGAATACCTACGTTTGGTTCACCATGTCTGGATCCGACAAGATAGGCAGGCTCAACTCAGATACAGGAGAGATAGTGGAATATTCGACTAGGGGAACTCCGTGGGGAATTACCGTGACCCCACAAAGTTTCGTCTGGTTTACGCAGAAGCTAGGCGATAGACTGGCGATGCTTAATCCTTGGACCGGAGTCATAACTGAGGTTCCTCTCCCTGTGCACTCACCGGGTAATGAGCCCTTGTACCTCACGAATGACACTGATGGATGCTTGTGGTTCACTGAGAGTGCGTCAAACAGAATCGGAAGATATGTTCCAGGTTCCAACATCTTTCAGGAGTGGGTTGTACCGACAACAGCCTCAAAGCCGCACGGAATTGCTGTAACGCCTAGACTCTGGCAGGCCCTCTGTGGGAATGGATTGCGGACTTCACCAATCAATCACGAAGGAACAATGAGCGTATTCTTCACCGAAGAGGTCGGAAACAAAATCGGAAAGATCATAATCCCATCAGGCCCGTGGACAACGACCACAACTGTAGGCTGGGTGTCCTCAGCAAGCACCACGACAAGCTCCGCTACCACCCTGACAACGGCCGCAACAACCACAACAACAAACAGCACTGCAACCACAAGTTCAACTACTGCGCTCTTCATCAGCACTTCATACGGCAACTATACAACAACACTGACAGATACCGTCAGCATTTTGCAGACATCCACCACGAGCACTTGGACCAAGACAACAACAACAACAAGTATCACAACCACAACATCGACAAGCACATCAGTTACGACCACGACCTCAACAACTCCAACCACAACGACATTGACTTCAACCTCGACGATAACCTATTCATCAACGACAACCACAACGACAACCACGAGCACGACCTATACCTCCACAAGCTACTCACCGACTATCACCGCCTCCACAACAGTCAGTACGACATCAACTTATCTGACAACGACAACGACAACCACGACCTCAACCACAGCGCTGACATCACAAGTGCTCACGGCTACTACGACCACGACGACAGCGACGGTGACGACTACTCCGGCTGCGAGGGCATGCATAATTGCGTCCGTTGCATATGGTTCGGAGTTGGCTCCTGAGGTTCAATTTCTAAGAGATTTCAGGGACGAAGCAGTCATGTCCTCATTCGCCGGCGCTCAATTCATGCGCGCCTTCAACGCATTCTACTACTCATTCAGCCCGAAAGTTGCAGAGCTGACAGCGGCAAGCCCGGCTCTTCAGGCAATTGCCCGGGCTCTAATCTACCCACTTGTGACATCACTACGCGTTGCGGCTGCTGTGGGTCGACTCTATCCTGAGGCTTCACAATTGATGATTGTGATCGCAGGAGTCGTTGCGAGCGGCTTGGTCGGCGTAATCTACGTTTCACCAGTTGTGATCCTGTTGAAGACGTTTCGCAGAAAGGTGAAAGCTTCAGGAGGTGTTTGAGTTGGAGCCTTTGATCGGATTCGTAGGCTTTAACGTATGTATGTTCCTAGTCTTGTTCATTGCGGGAAGATTGAGGTATACTAGAGCGAAGCTGTGGTTGAGAAGTGTAGGCCTGGTGGCCTCAGCAGCTTTCCTGATTGGCCTGTTGGCCACTCCGGTTAGCGCAGCAGTGATTGCAGAGTATTGGCATGGGTCCAACCCTGCCCGTCCGTGGGAGGTCGCGTGTGATGTTTCGGCGAATAGAGCCTTCTATACTGCGCAGATGAGTAACCGGATCGGGCTTGTCGAATGGGGTGCAGGAAAGTTCACAGAATGGACGATTCCGACCTCAGGTTCATCGCCTTGGGGCATCGCGATTGGCCCTGAAATACTCACTGACCAAGGCACATTCGTTTGGTTCACCGAATCTGTTGGCAGCAAGATAGGAAGACTGAACCCGGTCACAGGAGAGTTTGTCGAATGGTCTGTGACGCAAGGATCTGAGCCACACGACATCACGATTGACAGAGCAAGATTAACGGTCTGGTTCACAGAGTACTTGGGCAACCGCATCGGGAAACTCGTGTATGTGTCTGGAGTCGGCTGGAGGCTGACTGAGTACCCACTTCCAACAGCCCCTGTTGCGGCAACCAATCCGCAGCACATAACCGTAGACAATGACGGCATAGTGTGGTTCACCGCCTCCGGATCAAACCATGTCGGCCGCTTCAATCCCTTCAAGGGAGAGTTCACAATGTATTCAGTCCCATCTTCTCCCAACGGTATAGCGGTTGACAAGGACGGGTTTGTCTGGTTTACGTCCGTTGGAACTTGGTCAATCTGCAGGCTGGACTGGTGGAAGAACCAGACGCTATCTTGGCAGGTGCCCACAAGTGGATGCAGCCCAAGTGAATTGATCGTCGATCAGGACTACAATGTTTGGTTCACAGAGTTTGCAACAGCGAAGATAGGCAAGTTCGTTCCAGGGACCGGCGACTTCTACGAGTATCCGACGCCAACACCGGGAAGCCAACCGTATGGGATCTGCATGCACTCACTCGACACTATAGTGTTTACTGAGGCGCAATCCAACAGACTTGGAAGGTTGTTCCAGCCAGCGTGGATGGCTGGAGGAGTAGACACGAAGACGACGACCGTTGACTGGGTCAGTCATGCTTCCACTTCAACATATGCAGGTGTGACGGTTTGCGCCACGACGACAATAGGTTCGACGCCACTGACATCAACCACTACTGCGTTCACTACGTCAACCCAAACCGCTTGGTCCATTACAAGCTCAACGGTTACTGAGACCAAGTCAGTTCTCTATACTAGCTCAACAACAACGAGCACTCAGACATCAACGAGCACAACCATAACCACAACCACAACCTCAACAACCACTTCAAGAACTTCGACAACAACCGAGACATACACAACTGCTACGACCACATCCACAACAAGCACTTCCACGACTACCGAGACTACCTCGTCGACGACGACCGTAACCTATCCGACGACAACGATCTCACCAACCATCACAAGTATCAGTGTGACATCGTGGACTTCCACATCAACGAGCTTGAGCCTCTCGACGACCCAGACAACTACAACGTCCACCTCGACAGCAGTCGTGACCTACCTCACAACAACGACGACTACGCCAACCATACGTCGATGCATAATCGCATCGGCTGCCTATGGCTCAGAACTAGCTCCAGAAGTAGAGTTCCTCAGAGCATTCAGAGACTATTCAGTGGGAACGACTTTCGCAGGAGGCACCTTCATGAAGGTCTTCAACACCTTCTACTACTCGTTCAGCCCAGCCGTAGCTTCAGTTGTAATGCAATACCCGGTTCTACAGGACACGGTGAGACTCCTTATCTACCCGTTGATAATGGCGCTCCATTCATCATCATCGGTCTTCAATGCACTCGGTCTGGCACCTGAACTCGCCGTGACCGCCTCAGGGCTTGTCGCATCGGCTCTGATCGGAGTAGCCTACCTAACTCCGTTTGTCGCCATTGCAAGCCTATGCTCAAAAAGGCTTAGGAGAAGACACTAGGCGAACTGAAGGATCGCGCGTGTGGTTTGCTTGTGGTCAGCGACTTGGCTGGTGCTCTTCAACGCAGGCGTGATCGCGCTTCTCTTCGCCCACAAGCGCGCTAAGATCACGCACCTTCCAACACGGACACTGCTAGCAATCATTTCTCTGGTAAGCCTAGCATCACTGTTGTTGCCTCCTGCCAAAGGAGTGATCGTGTACGAGTACGGACTAGCTGGGACACCGATCCCTTGGGGAATAACCCTAGACAAGAGCGGGGCCGTTTGGTTCACGGAGCAGAGCGCCAACAGAATCGCCCAGCTAGGCGCCGAATACCAGATACCGACTCCTGGCAGCGTGCCTTGGGGCATAACCGCAAGCAAGGATGAAGAGGACATCTGGTTCACTGAGGAAACAGCGGGTAAGATAGGCCGGTTCGTGCCATCACTAAAGATGTTCTACGAATGGTACCTGCCGAACCCCGCTGAATCTCCGAGGCCCCGAGGAATAACTATGAACATAACAAGACTATCCACAGGGAAGACGCCAAGGTATGATGTCTGGTTTACTGAGTACGGCAGAAACCGGATAGGCCACTTTTTCGGAGAAAACGCAACCCATGTCAGATTCTCATTCTACACGATACCCGGCGTGACTCACCCGTCAGGAAATTCTCAACCCATGTGCATCGCCATGAGCCCCATCGACTACTCCATCTGGTTTACAGAATATCAGAACAATAGAATCAGCTCCATCAAGCTGTTAGAGAACGGATCAGCCGTGTTCAGACATTACAAGATAGGCGAGCCGAGCGACAACATAAATCCATGGGGAATTGGAGTAGATCCAAATGGATTCGTTTGGGTCACAGAAAGCAAGAGGAATTGCATAGGACGACTAAACCCCGTCTCCGGCGAATACGTAACCTTCACTATTCCTACCCCGAACTCCGAACCTCACGAACTAGTCGTAGAGGCAACGACGACTCCGCCGTACATAGTCCTCAATGTATGGTTCACTGAGCATAATGGAGACAAGATAGGCAGATACGATCCGGGATTGAATGTGTTCTTCGAGTATCCTATCATTTCCACGGGAGGAAAGCCACATGGCATCGTGGTCTCAGGGCCTTCTGGAACAGTGCTCTTTACCGAGCCCTTTGCTCAGAAGATCGGAGCAATATACGCTTGGTATGCCCCACCTTTGGTCACTACCACAACAGTGGGAACGATAACCTCAGCTGTCACTACAAGTCAGACGCTCGCATCGAGTCGCGCTGGCACGACTTCCGGCACAGCCTCCCGCGTCGCGGCCACGAATACAACAACTGCCGTCGGAGCGCCAATAACCTCGGTAACGAGAACATATACTTTTACGAGTAGCATGTACCAAGTGACAACCACAAGCATCTTCAGTTATACGATGACATCATGGACAACCTCCTCAACCACTACGACCACAACCACTACCGCAACGCAGACAATCATCAGCGTCTCAACTCTTCCAACAACCACCTCCACAACCGCCACTCACACATCGGTTATTGTCCAGACGAGCAGCATGACAACTTCAAGCACGAGCACCATCGTCATCGCTTCAACTTCCCTCACAACAACAACGCTCACTGCGACATCGACCTCAATTTACCCGACTGTCATCGTCACGCTGGCGAACACATCGTTCATAACCACAACAACGTTCTCTCCCACAGTCACCACAACCTCACTCCGGACCTCCATAATCCCCACGACTTCAACCGCAACTTCGGTCCTAACGACAACGACCATGACGACAACTACTGTTGCAATCACAAGGCCCTGCATCGTCGCGTCCGCGGCACACGGTTCCGAGCTTGCTCCTGAGGTTCAATTCCTCAGAGAGTTCAGAGACCGCACAGTCATGGCCACATTTGCAGGCGCCCAATTCATGCGCATCTTCAACAACTTCTACTACTCATTCAGTCCCGCCATCGCGCATTACGTCAAGGCAAGCCCATACATCGCAGCCGCAGCCAGATCTATAATGTGCCCGCTCCTGCTTTCATTACACGCTGCAGCTTCAGCTCTTCCCGCGTTATCCGCGAATCCTGAGATAGCTCTTCCATTCATAGGCATCTTAGCTAGTTGCATCATCGGAATCATGTATTTGGCGCCAGCGATTGTTGCGGTGAGTATACTCAGGAAGAGCTTGAGGCGCAGTCAGAGGTGATTGAAGTGGAACCAGCCTTATGTCTAACCGGATTCACGATATGTACGCTTATCGCATCGCTCTGGGGCCCCAGACTGCCGAGAAACTGTTTGGCTAAGCGCGCGGTTCGGAAGGCTGCAACTGTCGCCACGATCTTGCTCCTTGCAGGGTTAGTGTTTATCCCAACTCAAGCCACAACAGTCACTGAGTACGTGGTCCCCGGGAACCCGGGGCTCTGGGACCTTAGTGTCAACGGCACTGTTGTCGCCTTCACGGAGAGTGCCAGCAACAATGTCGGCTACCTATTCACATCAAACAGCTCGCTACGGCAAATTCCAGTGCCGACTCCGAACAGCTTCCCCATGGGAATCACGCTTGTTCCCAATCGTTGGGCGACAAACGGCACGATAAGTGTAAGCGCAGTCTTTACCGAAAGTTACGGAAACAAAATCGGAGTTATGGCGAGTAACTCGACTCGGAAGATTGCAGAATACACGGTGCCAACTGCTGGAAGTGGTCTCAGAAAAATCGTTTATGATCGCGTTCGTGATGTCGTGTGGTTCACGGAATACGCTGCAGGTAAGCTTGGAAACTTCTGCTTCACAGTGTCGTTGGCGAATAAATACGGTGGAAGGTTCGGTGAGCTTGTACTACCGGGCGCAGGAGCAGATTCGAATCCCATAGGGATTGCCATAGGCACAAATCTGACGGCGCCGGAAGGTGGGCGGCCGTACATCTGGGTTGCGGACTTTGGGAGAAAGAGCATCGTGAGGGTTCAACCCGAAGCAGGCGTGTGCAGAGAATACTCTGTCGCCCCGTTCAGCCCTTGGGATGTCGCAGTAGACGCAGATGGATTCGTATGGTTTACTGGTCAAAAACTTGGAACGGACGTGAACATCATTGGTCGACTGGACCCCGTCGCTTATGAGCAGAACAAGTGGGCACTCGTAACATTCTCGGTTCCTACTCCAAACAGCGAAGTTCGAGACATTGAAGTAGATGCGAAAGGCAACGTGTGGTTTACCGAGTTTTCCGACTATGCCAGTAAAATCGGAAGATACTGCCCTCTGACCAACACGTTCTCGGAGTATCAGATCATTACGCCGACCGCGAAGCCGCAGGGGTTGGCCGTCTATACTGAGGCTGGTGGAACCGTAAACGTGTGGTTCACGGAGTATGCTGGAAGGAGAATAGGGCGAATAAGACAGCCTGAAGGCCCGTCAGTCTCTACAACCGTGTATTCAATCACATCTGCGGTGACAACATCTTCGACCGCGACCACAACTTTCAATGGATCCCGACCTAGGACTACAGGCGTTTCCACGGTCTACCATTCAACCGCAACGGCGACAAACACTACCGCCTCAACCACAAGCTCCACTATAGTCGACACATTGAGCGTCGTAGTAACCTCGCCGACGTACTGGAGCACGACATACACTTACACTACAAGCACATCCTTCACTACAACGACCACAACATACACCGTGACCTTGGTCCCTGTACAAACGACATCTACAACAACATCCATAACATATACATACGTGTCAACCTCTTGGGAAAGCGTCACTACGCTCACAAGCACCACTTGGCTCTCCGTATCATGGTTCTCAGAGACCACATCAACGACTACGACCTCCACACAGATCTCAACGATCTTCTCGCCGACAGTAACAGTGCCGACAACGACAACCGCCGGGACGCTCACAACCGTATACTCTCCAACCATAACCCTCACATCCACGAGCCTGACGGAAACCACGACAACAACAACATCAACCATTCCAACGACAACAACATCCTACTCGCCAACGGTAACCCTAACATCGACGGCTACAACCCTCACGACCTTCCTGCCAATACGCCCATGCATAGTGGCCTCAGCAGCCTACGGGTCAGAGCTCGCACCGGAAGTTCAGTCACTTAGGCTGTTCCGAGACGGAGAAGTCTTATCGACTTTCGCTGGAGCACAATTCATGAAGGTCTTTAACGAGTTCTACTACTCCTTCAGTCCGACAGTTGCATCAATCGTAGCTTCGTCACCTGCTCTAGCAGCGGCAGTCCGCGTCTTACTTTACCCGTTGGTGTACATCCTTCAGATGTCATCATTCGTCTTCCGTGCGTTGGGCTTATCTCCAGAACTCGGAATGGTCGCGGCAGGAGTGTTTGCCAGCGCTTTGCTAGGGATGTTCTCAATTGCCGTACCGGTCAAGGGAATTGAATGCGCGGCCAAGAAGAAAGGTGACATCAAAAGGCTGGTGAAACAAGCCCTGTCCTGGCGACGGATAGGGCACGGATAGATTCGGTTGGTCTCGCCCGGAGCTGTCTCAATGAGAAGAAGTTCGCTACTTATCCTTGCAGTTGTGGGAATTATCGTTTCGTCACTCGTCATCGGACAGGTAAGAGTAGTCCAAGGAACAGACGTGAATCCGGCGGACGGGATTGTAAGAGGGGTATGGAGAATCGTTGACAGCCCGTTTCACGTAAAGAGAGACATCACTGTGCCAACTGATGAGAGCCTGACCATAGAGCCAGGTGTGATCGTCTACTTTGATGGCTACTACAACCTCACGGTGCGAGGCAAGCTAGTTGCCTCCGGAACATACGGCAATCGCATTACGTTCTCTTGGAAAGACGGAGGAACCGATCGCGATAGGTGGGTGGGGATTTACCTATACAGCGCCACAAGAGCGAGCACCATCACATACTGTGATATCATGAATGCGAAGAGAGCGATCAGCGCATATGGCTCTTTCAACAATGTACTGACCTTTAACACGATTCGATACAATTCAGCAGGTGTACTCATAAGTGCCGCCGAGGGAAACACGATCGCAGACAACGAGATCTACGAAGACTCGGACTATGGAATATGCATTCGCCAAGGATCCCAAAGAAATGAGATCTCTCGAAACACCATATACAAAATCGGTCCACCTTCCGCTCCATACAATAAGGGCAGCGGCATAATCTTCAACGGTTCGCTCGGCGGCCCGATGAACATAGACAACAAGATCAGAGATAACACGATATACAACTGTCACTGGTCCGCAATAAGAATAGACCATGTCCAGAACCTAGAGATCACTGGAAACCTAATGTACTCGAACTATCAGAGAGCCACGAATGGAACAGGGGGAAACATATATCTCAGAAGGTCTAATGACACGAGTCTCGATTACGAGAACAAGGACATCGTAATTCACAACAATAAGATACACAGCGCTGCATCGAACGGCACGGGGATTTTCATCCAGAGCGCCAGAAACGTGCGGATCACGTACAACGATATTTACCTCAATGATTTCGCAGGAATAGTTGTCGGCTCAAAGCTTGGTAATGTGACAGTTCTTTGTCAGATCAACCGGAACGACATAAGAAACAACCGGGTTTACCAAGCATGGGACAACGGCACAACGATGTCATGGGATGACGGATCAAGAGGTAACTATTGGTCAGCCTACACTGGCTTCGACGCCAACAACGACGGAATCGGAGACACCCCCTACACAATTCCGGGGCCGAAGAACAGCAAAGACTACTTCCCGCTGATGAGCCCACTTCTCTTCCTTGTGACAACCGCCACTACGACGACAACGAGAACCGGGACCTCGGTGCTTTACACAACAACAACGACGTCTACACTATCTACATGGACCACGACTGTTACGTGGATACCCGTGACTAGCACGTCTTACATATACACAGCCATGGCGACAACCACAACCACGAATAAGACGGAAACAGTTAGTATTACATATACAATATCGGTGTTCACGTTCTACGCCACCTCGACGAGCTATATCTGGACAGTGTCAATGAGCACAACCACAACGCTCTACAGCACATCCTACACAAGCACAACAACAACGATGACGACAACCTCAACATCTGTTTCCGCCACAACTTCAACCACCTCAACGACCACTACTGCAACCGTGACCACGACACGCGCAGTAACGCCCGGTAGATGCATCATAGCCTCTGCTGCATACGGGTCGGAGCTTTCGCCTTACGTGCAATTCCTAAGAGAATTCAGAGATTGCCATGTAGCGAACAGCTTTGCAGGGTCACAATTCATGAAATCCTTCAATACGTTCTATTACTCGTTCAGCCCGCTTCTGGCGGAGTTCATATCAGGAAGCGACACTGCCAGAGCTGCCACGAGAGCTCTACTGGCCCCTCTGCTTGGATCGCTCCGCATAGGACAGGCAGTATTCCATATCTTTCAGCCAAATTCTGAGCTCGGGGTACTCGCGGCGGGTCTGATTTCAAGCTCGCTCATCGGCCTACTATATGCGTCGCCTGTCATTGCGGTTAGCGCAGTGGCATCCAAGAACGAACGAAAAAGGCATGGAGTATCATTGAGACCGCTGGGCTTGGTGTGGATTGGTTCACTCTTGGCACTCGGAGTGGCAGAAATAGGCTATTTCTACTTGGGCGAAACAGCTGTCGTCAGTTTCATCGCCATGACCTCAACCGGAACGCTGGTATTGTCCACGATGATCCTTGCTCCTCTCCTGCTGTTGAGACTGATCCGGAGACTAATAGCTTGAACTTCGGTTGGTCTGAAGGATCGGGTCAATCGAAGTGACGCCCTTTCGAGTTGCTCATTGCATCTGACAAGAGGATCCATGTCCATCCGAAGACTTCTATGCAATGGACCCAAAGATCGATGAGGGGCCAAGGTTCCTTTGACGACGTGTAAGTCTCGAGAGAGTAGGTCCTCAGCGATGTGGGCGCAGCAATGATTTTCGTGCAGGTACGTCAGTCTTCCTTCTCAGCCTGAATCAGCTCTCACAAAGAAGTATCTTGCCCAAGAAGGCCACTTCTCTGACTGGAGCACCTCGAAGGCGGTCTTCACCTTCAACCCAATCTTGAGGTCACCGGGGTCGACTCGAATCATGCCTGGTAGCCTAACGCCTTCGTCAAGCAAGGCTATGCCGACCGTGTAGGGTGCGAATGACCGGAATGCCTCGGGGGCGATATGGACCACGGAGTATGTCAATAGTTTTCCAGTCCCTTTCAGTTCTGTCCATTGCACATCCGTTGAACGGCATTTGGGGCAAAGAGCCCTCGGGGGAAGCAGAATCGCTCCGCATGATTTGCATCTTGTCGCCATTAACTTCTTCTGGGCACAGAACTGGTAGAAGCTTTCGAGAGCTGGAGGAGGTCCTGAATCCATGTCAATCTCGCCTCTGATAGATGTGGACAACGCCGGTTGCTCCTGAGCCTCCGATATTATGGGTCAAGCCTGTGCTCGCATCCTTGACTTGTCGCCGTTCCGCCTGGCCTGTAAGTTGGAGGTAGATCTCGTAGGCTTGTGCCGTTCCTGTCGCTCCCACAGGATGTCCTTTGGCCTTGAGGCCGCCACTCGTGTTTACGGGGATCTTCCCGCCGAGCTGGGTTTCGCCCTTCTCAACCAGTCTTCCTCCTTTGCCTGCTGCACAGAAGCCCAAATCTTCGTATGCGACAATCTCCGCTATTGTGAAACAATCGTGCACCTCCGCCACATCGATGTCGCTAGGCGTCTTGTCGGCCATATCATAAGCTTGCTTGGCAGCCAGCCGAGCGACTTGCATGAAAGTTATGTCGTCTCTTTCGTAGAGCCCTATAGTCTCGGTAGCCTGCCCCGTACCGACAATGTCCACTGGCGTGTCAGTGAAACGTCTAGCCAGATCAGGCCTAGTGATGACAAGGCAACTTGCTCCATCGCTGATCAAAGAGCAGTCAAACAGCTTCAGAGGCCACGCTACTGGCCTCGATTCCATGACCTGCTTTACCGTGATCTCACTCTGCATCTGAGCCTTGGGGTTAAGGCACCCGTGATGATGATTCTTCACCGCAACCATCGCCATCTGCTCCTCAGTCGTTCCATATTTGTGCATATGAGCAGTGGCCATCAACCCGAAAATCGCAGGAAACGTTACGCCATGCCATTGTTCCATTGGAAAATCGGAAGCCATAGCCAAGTACTCAGTCACATCAGAGGTGGCCCTGTGAGTCATCTTCTCCACCCCGCCCACTAACACGACATCATACATTCCCGAGGCGATTGCCAAGATGCCACATCTCAAGGCCACACCCGAGGAAGCACACGCAGCTTCGATTCT
>Ga0209725_1000906_pt1 | contig 17552 bp, 14 predicted proteins | sample I18A1metaG_FD_184145 | JGI IMG/M metagenome (GOLD analysis project Ga0209725, IMG submission 184145) | Lake sediment bacterial and archeal communities from Gulf of Boni, Indonesia to study Microbial Dark Matter (Phase II) - ​I18A1 metaG... | ecosystem: Environmental > Aquatic > Freshwater > Lake... | reverse complement strand
ATATAGACCCGTCGCTTTGTATCCGATAGGAGCGGTTACGAAGATGTCGACCAGTCGCGTGGACCGTCGGGATCGACTGTTGGAAGGCTTTGGGTCAGAGAGCGAGATTAGAAGACTCCAGGAGACCGGGAGGGCGTCGTACATAGTCTCAGTCCCCAAGCAGTGGGTCCAAGACCTGAATCTGCGCAAAGGGTCTCTTGTTCGTGTTGCGAGACAGCAGGACGGTTCTTTGCTCCTGACGCCAGGCGAGGCAGCGCCGAGGCAGAGGCCAACAGAAGTCGTGGTTCTAGTTGGCTCGGATCAAGACCCGCAGTCATTGGCGCGTAGGTTGATCGCTCTGTATCTGATAGGTTTGAACACAATAGTTCTGAAGTCGAAGGAGTCTAGAATGTCGCCCGGCATAAGAGACACTGTGAGAGAGCTTGTGAGAACGAAGCTAGTTGGCACCGAGATTGTCTCAGAATCCTCCACGGAGACCGTTCTGCAGGTCCTACTGAGCTACCCAGAACTGTCGGTCGAGAATGCCCTGCGCAGGATGGTCATAATTGCCGATCAGATGCACAGAGATTCGGTTACAGCACTGTGTGAGGGAAAACGCGATCTTGCAGCACAGGTCCTGAAGAGCGATGATGAAGTCGATCGTTTCGGCTTCTACATTGTGCGCTTGTTGAAGGCGGCAGTTGAAGATCCTCGGTTGCTGAAAGAGATAGGGCTCAGCTCGCCGCGTCATTGCCTCGGTTATAGGCTGATAGCGAAGAGCGTCGAGAGGATCGCTGACCACTCAGCATTGATAGCGGAACATTCCGCCCAGCTTAGCGAAGCCGTGACTGCTAGACTTGCTGCTCGGATTAAGGAACTCAGTGGGTTCTGCAGCGATCTCTTCCAGGACGCCTCGCAAGCACTTTTCAGAAATGACTACATGATGGCGGACGGTGTGTTGGCTAGGCAAGAGCGCGCTCACATACTTGAAGGTGAGATTGAGAAACAGATCTACAGACAGAAGCTCTCGCCTGAGGATACTTCTGAGCTCAGATTAATCCTGGAAAGTCTGAGACGAATAGGTGAGTACGGCACAGACATCGCGGAGATAGTATTGAACCTGACAGTAGGCGAGGAGAGCATGTCATAGAGGCAGTCATGTTCTGGCCAAGTCCTTTCCAGTTCAACCGGGAGAACGCGGACGGGGCGCAAAACCTCAGGCGAGGGCTCATCCATTTCGTGTTCGGTCAGGGGTTCAGGATTTCCATCATTCGCTTGATGCATCTGTGGGAACTTGGCAACGCTCTCTGGCACCAGTCGCACCGTTTCCTTGGCCGTCATCTCTGTTGCATTCCGATGGCGTTTCGCGCTTTCTCGGGCCACGGATCGGACAACGCGCATTCACATGTTTACGAATCTTTCCTAGGGACTAGATGGTTCCAGGTGATCAGCGCGATACAGTCAGAGTCCCATCCGAAACACATCAGAGCCCTCGAGCCCGGCCCACTTGACCACTTTCGTTGGTGTCTGGCCTTCCTGCTCTTCCCTTATCATTTATCAAGACCCATCTGGGCACCCGCGGGGCATGGGCGCACAAATCGTTCGTTACGTAGGTGAGGCCGACGGTCGGATCGAAGTTCTCATCCGTTACAAGTTCTACCGAGAGGTATTGCGGTTCATGCGTGGCCATCATCTTCCGTGGTTAGCAAGAGAGAGCACGGCTCTTAACTGAAGGTTCAGGCGCCGGGGGTTGAACCCTCGGTTTTTCCGTCTGAATGGTTCTTGCTCGCAGACGTGACAAAGACAAGGACAGCCGTACTGGCTTGTATTGATCCTCTGAGAGTGTCAGAAATCGAAGCGGGTTCAGATCTTCACGTCCACACCCCATCACCTGAAAGGTGACTTGCGGAATCGAAACCTCACGTTCAGGCAGAGAGCACAGAACAGAACTCTGCCAACCGCTGGCTACACAATGGGTTTGGGGCGGACCACAAGCCGCGACCGCTCTTAAGCGCGCGTTTCAGTTCTGATGGTGGTGGATTGGTGAAGAGAGAGATAGTGGATCGTCTTCCGCTCTGGATTCGGGTACTTGAGGAGCTAGCTGAACAATCAGGCCTCAAGGAGTCTTCAGCTTCTCGGCGAGGCCGAGTTCGACGAGTTTCCTCTTGAGTAGCTTCTGAACCTCAGCATCCTGGATGAGCATATTCATGGCTTCATCCGCTGCTTCGCGGTGTCTCTCAAGCTCGAAGGCGGTTCTCGCGTCTAGGGGAGCCGCGCATACCGTGCAGAAGTGCCCTTCAGGCGGGTTCTCTGTCCCGCAGCGTTGACATTTCCGCCTTTCGAGCGTCCTCTTCTCAACTTGGCTCTCCTTTATGACTCCATGGATTCGCAGGATCTTCTGGTCGACATCCCGTCCGCTCAGGTGCACGTAGACCCGGGGCATTCGGCTTCCCTGAGTCCACCCGAATATCTCACACATCTCCGCCTCCGTCAGTTCGGTGGCGAGAGCGGTTATCGTCGAATGACGAAACTGGTATGGGTTCACATGTTTCTTGACTCCTGCCTTGTCAGCGAGTTGCTGTATCAGCTTTCTTGCTCGATCGTAGCCCAAGGCTTCACCTGCATGTTCGCCTTCTAAGCAGACCCACAACGGAGCGTCGGAGGTCTCTCTACAGGGATGTAGCTCCAGCCATTGACGCAGCGATACGGTGGCAAGAACGAGCCTGACTCTGCGGGTCCCATTCTTTCCTCTCACTCTCACAATCGCGGAGTACTCGTCGAACTCGATGTCTTTGAGACGCATCGTGAACCACTCGTTGGGTCGCCCGGCGAGGTCGTGTCCAACTATCAACATCGCTTTATGCATCGGATGCTCCGCTACGCGCAGCATCCTCAGCACATCATCTTTTGTCAGCAGATCCTCCGGGAGCGTCTTGACATCCTTCGTTCTCTTGATCTTGATCCAGGCGGTCTCGGAAGGATCTTCGCCCTCCTGACATCCTTTCAGCCATCGCCAGAAGACTCGGGCGGCTATCTTGTAGCCGCGCTTCGTCCAAGCTCCGAGCGACTGGCCGCTTCGGCCACGTCTACTACTGATCTCGGACAGTATTCGCTCCAAGTCTGCACGGTCCGCATCCCGCAGGGACGTCTTGCCAAGCGTGGCTGCGATGATTGTTAGGCGTTGAAGATAGAACAGCCTCCTTGCAAGGCTCAGGTCTTGAGCCTGACAGTGCTCGAGAAACTGGAGTATCTTCTCTTTGCTCGCTTGAGGGATTCTCTCATGGTCGAGGAGGTTGCGTACCGCGTTCCCGTACCTTCTCTCCATGTTATGGATGTCCATCTCGAAGACGGTCTGGGTCATGTCACCTTTCCTTGGGACGCCCTTAAAGCGGCGCGGACCTCAGAATCGTAGGGGCTTCAGACTGAGAGTATGGAGCCTCGGGCGGGCTTCGAACCCGCGACCTTCCGCTTGCCTGACATGCCTTACAAGGCGGATGCTTTCCAGCTCAGCGGGCTGAGCCTACCAGGCTGAGCCACCGAGGCTTGCACACACTAGAGTCGGAGGCTTAAAGTGGCTTCTCTCGCCGACAAAGTCTCGACCGTCCGGGCTCACAGACTAGCTGCGCCAGCCGGTTCATTCGCAGCTAAGACGCATCCGTTTGCCAGTTGAGGAAATTGTGGCCTCGCGCACTTCAGTGCACGTGTTCCCTCACGATAGTGTTGATGTTGGTTTCAGTTGTTGCGTCGAGCGGTTCCGGCTGATATTCAGTCAAGATACTTTGCTTCTTCTCCCGTGCGATCGAAAGGAGATCCATGCCGTTCTTCTCGATCCAGCTGTTCCGTTGCAGGTATTCCTCGTTGGAAGTTGTCACTTGGAATGGGAATCAGACTCGTCTTAGTATATAGCTCAGGATACTTAACCGGAGACTCGAGGGGAAGGAGAGCCGACGTGAGCGGATTCGATCTCGTAGCCTTGGGGGAAGTCGCAGTTGACTTGATACTCGCCGGTGTGGACAAGATTCCGCGCCGTTGGTCGGAACTGGGAAGAGTGAGAGATGCAGGAATCTTCGCGGCCGGGTCAGCAGGCTATGTGGCGCAATGCTTCGCAAAACTCGGCGGACGAGCCGCGATAGTAGGTAGGATAAGCGACGACAACGCAGGTAGAATTGTGATCGAGGGGTTTCATCAGTGCGGCGTTTCCACGGGCAACCTAGCTGTTGACAAGACCGTCCAGACCGAAGTGTCGACCGTCATAGTGTACAACGATGGCAACAAGGCGTCGGTTGTCTCGCAGATCCCTCCTCTGAGGCTTGCAAAGCTCGAGATGAGCTGCCTGGAGGGAGCAAGAGCGTTCCACATTGGGGGATACCTAGTACTCCCTGACCTATGGGGGAAAAGCATGCTACGTTGGATCAGACGCGCCAAACGCGAGGGCGCATTGGTGTCGCTCGATCCGCAGATGAGCGCCACTGGGGCCTGGAGTGAAGCGTTTGAGGGTGTGCTTGAGAATCTTGACGTGCTTCTTCTGGATGAGGTAGAAGCAAAGAAGATCTCCCGAAGGAAACGCGTCCTAGACGCTGTGGAGACCCTGTTGCGGGCTGGCTGTCTTGTGGTGGCGGTGAAGGCTGGCAAGAAGGGATGCATTGTCGGAGAACGCGGGCGAATCCTATCAATACCACCGTTCAAAACTAAACCGACCTCGACCATCGGCGCAGGTGATGCTTTTGACGCCGCTTTTATCCATGGGTGCCTTCAGAATTGGTCCGTTGAGAAGATCGCTAGGTTCTCGAACGTTGTAGCTGCGTTGAGTACGACAAAGCTTGGTTGCATGACAGCTATTCCCCGGGCAGAAATTGCCGAAGAAACAACGGAAGCATACTATCGCGACCGCTAATACTGGCGAAGGCTTATACACTGACGAGTTCTCGAATTCCAAGTTGTGTCGTCTCATGCGGCTTGATGTTCACGTTCATCCTCTTCTCCTCAAAGAATTGACTGACAACCGACCTGAACTGCTGAGAGGAGTAGACGAGGTCTTTGATCTGCGGACCTCGCCCCAACCGCTCTCGACGCTGCTGGGAGAGATGGATCTCTGCGAGATCGAGCGATCCATACTGATTCCGATCAACTGCGAGAAGTCGCGTGGTTGGAAGCTGCCGTCTAATGAAGAGGTTGCCGAAATCGTGAAACAGCAGAGCGGGAGGTTTGTGGGCTTCGCGAGCGTCGACCCCAGCGCGGGACGGGACGCCCTACAAGAGCTGCGGCGATCACATGATCAACTCGGGCTGAGGGGATTGAAGCTGAATCCCGCGCTTCAGGAATTCGACCCGGTAGGTTCGATGGCGTTGGAGATTTACGCGGAAGCCGAACGCTTAGAGATGCCGATCATAATCCACACGGGTATTACGTTCTCCAACCGTTTCTCGATCACGCACAATCTGCCACTACCAATAGATGACGTTGCCAGGAAGTATCGCAAGCTTAGAATCTGTCTCGCTCACATCGGTTGGCCTTGGGTCTGGGACGCAGTGGCAGTGGCGATTAGAAATCCGAATGTCTATATTGACACCGCAGGCACCTTTGCGGGAACGCCGCTGGAAAGCGTTCGTCAAATCACATCGCTGGTTCCAGTTCGCGTAATTGAGAACGCGTTGGCGAACAAGCTGATGTTCGGCTCCGACTATCCTAGGATAGAGATCAACAAGATGTTTGCAGCAATCTCGGGACTTCCCCTGCGGAAGGATGCGCTCGAAGCTATTCTGGGAGAGAATGCTCTCATGTTCCTTGGAGAAGCGTAGGAGGTAGCCCGCACTTGAGGTGCGTTGTCGAGAAGATCTCTGTGAAGTCACAGCGGTCCACTGAACTCATTCGCATAACGGGCGAAGTGCGACGGGCAGTAGAGATGAGCGGTCTGAAGAACGGCATCGTCAACGTCTTCACGCTGCACACGACTACTGCTATCACGATCAACGAGAATGATACGGGTTTGGAAGAGGATATTGCAAGGTTCATCGTCAAAGCTGTCGCTGAAGACGAGTCCTACGCACATCATCGTTTTTACGAAAAGGACGGAAGGATGGCAGTCAACGCGTATTCCCACATCCGAGCGAGCCTGCTCGGCGCAAACGTGACAATCCCCCTGCAGGATCGAGAGATGGTCTTGGGTCCGCGCCAGAATATCTATCTGGTTGAGCTCGACGGCCCACAGCTCAGAAGCGTAGCGGTTCAAGTTGTGGGCGAGTGATTCTGCACGCTAATGCTTGGATTCGAACCACTTGGCAACTTTTGTGAGAGCTGAAGCAACGTCGCTTAGGTCACGGCCTCGAAGGGAATGATAGCATGGGATCGTAAGATCTTGCTTGCACAGTTTCTCAGCTTCGGGGCAGTCCCCTGCCTTGTACTGGACCTTCTTACCGTACACAGGACAATCGAAGGGGCAGTGTGTCCTTCCGTAGCCGACCTGTTTGGTGAATACTTCCTGAAGGTGCACTGGGATCGGTGCGTATCCCTCCGCTTTCACACCTTCAGCTGACACCGCGGACGCAAACTCGTCTCTGCTGATCTTCGACTTCTCGTCTATCCGGAAACCCTGCATCCAGTACACATGCTTCACATCCTTGATCACTTTCTGTGGCCTTAGCCATTCGAATTCCTCGACGTGGCGCCTGATGTACTCAGCATTCTGAATCCTCCGTCCATTCCACTCGTCTAGCCATTTCAGCTGTACCCTTCCGATTACCGCTTGGAGGGAAGTCATCCTGAGGTTCCAGCCAATCCCAGTGAAGACGTTGTAGGCGGGAACATTTGGGACATGCGAAACCTCGGGGCGACAATGGTTCCTCACCCATGCTGCTCTCTTCGCTATCTCATCGTCGTTGGTGACGATCATTCCTCCCTCAGCGGTGGTCATATTCTTGTTCAGGTAGAAACTGAAACAGCCAACGTCGCCCATCGAGCCTGCCTTCTTTCCCTTGTACTCTGCCCCGGCGGCCTGAGCCGCATCTTCCACCACAACCAGGTCATGCCTCTCAGCGATTTCCAAGATGGGATCCATGTCGCACGGTTGGCCAAGTATGTGAACAGGCATTATCGCCCGTGTCTTCTGTGATATCTTCGACTCCAACTTCCTCGGGTCTAGGTTGAAGGTCTCCGGATCGACGTCGCTGAAGATAGGAATCGCGTTCTGCTGCAGTATGCCATTTGCACTTGCCACGAAAGTGTAGGGCGGAAGTACTACTTCGTCTCCTGTTCCGATCTGAGCCGCTGCGATCGCGAGGCTCAGGGCTGATGTGCCCGAATTGACTGCAATTGCGTATTTTGTTCCGAGATACCTCGCAAACTCGATCTCGAAATCCTTCACGTAAGATCCAGCGAGTTGTGAGAGTTGTCTATTCCTCATCACCTCGACTACGGCGTCGACCTCCTCGTCCCTTATTTCAGGCTCCAGTGGGAGGCTTTCCGTTCGTATCGGGATTCCTCCCTCAATAGCTAGTTTCTCGGTCTTGACCTCGAAGCCGATAGACATCTTCGTCAGCTCTCCTTATCCGGAAAGTGCAATCGTATTTATCGGTGTTGGGGATTGGATGACATTGAAGATACTACGGCGACATTTCCGTTGTTATGTACCTGGCCAGATTGCGGGGTCGGTCCGGGTTCAGGCCCTTCTTGAGCGCGTAGTAGTATGCGAACATCTGCATCGGAATCATGAAGAGTAGCGGCGCGAACTCGGAGGAAATCATGTCGGGCATTCGAATCGAATCCGGGTATGACGCGATAATCTCTGGCACATTTGATACCGGGATTACAGTCGCGCCCGTTGATGCGATCTCTTTGAGCAGTGCAGCTTCTTGGCGAACAGTCTTCCCCTTGGGAACTATCCCGAATACTTGAATTCCTTTCTCGAGTTCAGCGAATGGTCCGTGTCTGAATTCCATTGAGTGGTAGGCTTCTGAGGCCGAGTAAGAAGTTTCTCGCAGCTTCAGCGCCCCTTCAAGGCATGTCGGAAAGTTTGCGCCGGTTCCAAGATATATGAAGCGAGCGATCTTACTGCTCCTGTCCGCGATCTCTCTCGCCTGGTCTTCTACGGTGCGAACAACGTTTTCGGCGTCCTTGGGAAGCTGGCTCAATTCGACCTCGAAGTTCTTGGGGACAGTAGCGCCGCAAAGTTTCGCGAATTCGACGCCGACAAGAAGCGAACACAAGGCGCTTGCAGTGAACGTCTTCGTCATTATCGTACTCTGCTCGTTTGGTATCTTGGTGTCGAGACAATAATCGCATTCCTGACCCATAGTACTGCTTGGATCCGACGTAACGGCAATCGTCGGAATCTTGATCCTCATTGCCTTGCGTGTTGCCTCCACCGTCTCTGATGTTCTACCGGATCGCGCCAAAGCTATCAGAATGGGAGCCGATGCGCTCGACCTTGGAGCAAACCAAAAGAATTCTGATGATGGAAGTGCTCGGCTGTCGAGACCCAGGATGTATTCATGGTAGAACGCCCCAACCATCGCAGCGTAGTATGATGATCCACAACCGATGATATAGTGGGTCTCCGGACGCGCTCGGGTCCGTGCTTCGCGAGTAATCTCTTGGATTCGTGGACGAGTTTCAGCCAGGATCCTTTCGAAGGCCTCTGGTTGCTCGCGAATCTCTCGAATCATGTGATAGCTATTCAAATCTGAGTTCCCAACCATACGCTCTAGACGAGAAGTCTAGTCCCCTTCGATCGTCTCCCACGAGCCGCTCTTGGCGGATCGGTATGCTGCATCGATTGTCTTGTTTACCAGGTAGCCCTCTTCGAATGTTTCTAGCGACTTCTCGCCTGTTAGGACCGCTGACAGGAAATGCCTCATCTCTTCAACGAAGCCTAGGGTTCTATGTTCGCTCAATGCCGGAAAAACTCTGCCCTTCTTGGTTTCTGCTGCCTCCATGACAGTTTCACCCATGCCCGTAACTCTTGTGGCTCCCTCAGCGGTGAACAGACTGATCCCTGCTTCACGTGAGATAGTTGCGAACAGAGCTCCGTTGCCGCCGTAGATTTCAAAGCGAAGGTCGAGCCCTCCGCGTGTCACCCAACTGTTCTCTGCCTGCGACAGTTCTGAGTCTTTGTACTTTACCAGAATGAGGCCGTTGTCTTCTGCCATGGTCGAGAGTGCAAGCTTCGAAGCCCAACCCAGAACGGATAGCGGTTCCTTCCCGATGAGGTAGCGAGCAACTTCGACGGCATGTGCGCCTAGATCGAGCAGTGCGCCTCCTCCGGCTGCTGCAGGATCATAGAACCAAGCCGAATGTTGACCAAACTGCACTTCCCTGCACCTCACCCAGAAGACGTGGCCTAGAACTCCGCGTTCAATGAGATCTTTCGCTCTAGCAATCTGCGGAATGAATACTTGGTTTTCTGCGTAGAAGTGCAAAACACCATATCTTCTGGCGATATCTAGCATCTGTTTTGCCTCGTGCTCATTCCGAGCGAGCGGCTTCTCGCAGACAACATTCTTGTGATTTTCAGCCGCTGCTGATGTTGCTGCTAGGTGCAGATTGTTCGGGAGGGCGATGTCAACAAGCTCTACCTCGGGATCTGAGCAAAGCCCTGCAATTCCGTCATCTCCATGGAAAGTCTTGGGAACGTTCCATCTCTTGACGAAATCCTCCACAATGTCTTTCCGGTAGGAGAAGGCGGCAACCACTTGAGCTCCTTCGATTTCCTGGAAAGAGGGCATGTGAAAGGTATTTACAACAAAGCCTGCACCCAACACGCCTATCTTTACAGTCCTCATCTTCCTCGATTCCTTGCACGTAAGCCCGTCGTGTATATGCCGACCTAGCTACTATGATTTTTCGTAGCAGGCTCCCGCACACATCAGCAGTATGCTTGGAAGTGCGCCGATCACGTACATTGTCCAGAGCGCAGGAGTTCCCCAACGGCATGCGATGTAGATGTCGAGCAATAAGAGCCCTATCGCTGGTACTGTGAAGACACTCGCCGCGAAGGCTCGACCGTGACCGGCTAAGACGCCCATCGCAACTGTTAGTGTTGCGAATACTTGTAGCCCGACAAGCGCCCACCAGACCCAGCCGGCCGGGTGAAATGAGAAAGTCTGGAGGAGAGTGTACTGTCCGTATAGGACGCCGGGTCGTCCGCGCAGGCCATAGAAATAGAAGGGAAGCGTGACCCACACAAAGTTCGCAAGGATCGAGGAGGCGGAAAGGATCAGTGCACTGGACTTCCGTTTCGTATGATCAGAGATACTAGCTGCGAACAGTCTCAGTAGTTCATCCGCCCGTGAAATGCTATGCCTGATGCCCCTTAATCACCGTGCACTTCTTCATGGACAGGAATACTTCCTTGCCCTTCACGTTGAGGTAGGAGAATCGTTCCGGGCCTCTGAGGTCAACCTTGAGTACGGTTCCATGGGCGTCAACATGAAGTCGTGTAGCGTTGCCCATGAAGATGCTTTCGATGATCGTTCCTTTCGTTGCTTCCTCCGGTTTCGGTTGTGTTTCCGGGATGATCTCGATGTCCTCAGGTCTTACGCAAGCAGTGACCTTGTCGCCGCTAGCAAATCCGTCGGGTATCTGCGTGCGTATTTCTATTCCGTCGGTAAGTATCGTTCCAACTCCGGACGCGGAGTCTATTTTCTCGAGCTTACCCGTTATGAAGTTGTTTTGACCGATGAAGCTGGCAACGAACGGAGTTGAGGGATCCAGGTATAGCTCTGTTGGTGTTCCCACCTGCTCTACGATTCCTTGGCTCATGACATAGATCCTATCTGATATCGCGAATGCTTCGCCTTGGTCATGAGTGACGTATATCATGGTCTTGCCTGTCTCTCTCTGAATCTTCCTTATCTCGAACTTCAGTTCGTCCCGTAGTTTGGCGTCGATGTTGCTTAACGGCTCGTCGAAGAGCAGCACATCCGGGTTCGTGGCCAACACGCGTGCGATTTCGATTCTTTGCGCTTGCCCCCCGCTCAGTTGGGAGGGAGACCGGTTCTCGAAGCCTTCCATGTGTACAATTGCAAGGACCTCCTTGATCCTCCTGTCAATTTCCCGCCCGGGGACATGACGTGCCTTGAGACCGAATACAATGTTTCTTCGAACGTTCATGTGCGGAAAAAGGGCAACTCGTTGGAATACAAATCCTATGTTGCGTCTGTTTGGAGGTAGATGGGTTACATCCTTGTCGTCAAAGTACACTCTGCCTTCGTCCGCTCTGATGAGTCCGGCGATGATTCGAAGCGTCGTGGATTTTCCGCACCCGCTAGGTCCCAATATGGTGACGAACTCTGAGTCTTTCGCCTCTAGGTGCGCACGGTACACAGCCTTTGTCTCACCATAGAACTTGCTTACGTCTTTGGCAACAATTCTAGTCATGGTTCTCTGATCTCAGACCAGTATGACCCCACGTAAGTACTTGGTTCCCACAAGCTTGAGGTAGACTATCACGACCGCTAGTGATATTAGTTGCAGTATGACGGCCTCAGCGGCAATAAACTCGCGTACTCCATAATTCCTGATGTCTGCATAGACCCTTACGGGAGCCGTCATCAGTCTAGTGGGTGGGTTCAGAAGAAGGGCAGTTATGAATTCATTGAACGCCAACACAAAGATGAGCAGTATCCCGGCACTCACGCCGGGCCCTATCAACGGTAGCGTGACTTTGAAGAATGTAGTCAACCTCCCTGCGCCGAGGCATGATGCCGACTCCTCATAGCACGGATCAAGGTATCTGAACGCCACTATGCAGGTCATTATCATCAACAACAGGAAACCTGCAGTGTATGCGGCGATGAAGCCCCAATACCCCAAGAACCACTTGTATAGGAAATAATACGCAAGGATCAGTGACAGTGCATAGCATATACCGGGCACGTACCAGACCCCGTTCAGCAGCGTGTACAGTGTCTTCTTACCCCGGAAATTGTAGCGTACCAGAGCGTAGGCTGCAGGAATTCCAATGGCGGTATCAATGAGAATGGTTGTGATGGAAATTGACAGACTCAAGTACACCTTTGGCCAAAATGCTCCGATGATGTCGAGGTACGGTCTGAAGCCCAACGTTGTTCTGCCGTCGGGCAGAGTAACAGTCAACGACCTGAGCAAGGTCACTATGAACGGTAGCAGCAAAAGGCCTGAGATCACCATCACGTACCCGTAAAAGGCGAATTGCTTGGCCGTTTCGGCACGAGCTGCCTTCACTAGATTAGCGCTCCTCTCGATGCTCTGAGCGAGAAGTAGAAGATGATAACTGCAACCAGCGCCAAGATCACACCTATTGCGGAGGCCATGCCCAAGTCAAGTTGCAGCAGGGCAATCGAGTACATCTCCACCGATAGCATTCTTTGGGCGACCATTGCACCACCCATAAGTACAGGTATCGCGAATGCTCCCAATCCCCATCCGATGCTCACAAGCCACGCGCCGAGTATTCCAGGGAGGCTCATCGGCAACGTCACCCTGAAGAACGTTTCCAGCGACCCTGCACCCAAGCATCTGGCAGATTCCTCGATCGACCGGTCTATTCCTTGTAATGAGATGCCTATGTTGTAGACCGCAAACGGGAACGTGTAGATTGCGAGAGCAATCATTGCGGTCTGTATCGAGTATAGAGCCTTGAAGACTGGGATGCCTAGCGCAGAGAATATGAACGATAGAGGGCCTCCGGGAAGGAATAGGTAGTAGAAGCCATAGGCGATGTATAGTTCGCCGAAGAGAGGTACCAGCATAATCGCCCTGAAGACATCTGTGAATCGCCTGATTTTCCTCGTCATGATGTACGCAAATGGAAACCCGAGTATCAGATCAAGAAATGCAGCTGAGATTATGAGTGTGAAAGTGATCTGAAAGTCGAACGAATAAGTGGTGAAAACCTTGAAGTAGTTCGACGTCGTCCATTCTGGCGTAAAAAAGAAGGAATCCCCCGAGGTGAGGCTGACTACGGCAAGCATCACCAGGGGGATGAGGAACAGGCAGACCTCAAGCGCTATGGCCGGTGTGAGCAGCGCAAGAGGCTTCAACCTGTCTCTGATTGTCAAGGCTCATGCTTGGTTCCGTGTTGACTCAAACCTAGATCTACGCGGTCAGCTCTTTCCAGTAAGCTTGCCACTGGTCCACGACCTTGTTGATGTGTAACCAGTCCAGCTTCAGGAGGTTCTTCGCCTTCTCAATTGTTGGGTATAGCTCGAAAATCCCGTTCGGGCCGAGTTGGTTCACCCAGTCGGGGACGAACTGAAGGTAGTCCTGACCCAGTGGACCTTCGAGTGCCATTGCCCAAAGCTCTTGTGACTGTTTCTCGTCAGCGCCGAGTGGCCACTGCTTGATATCAGTCATCTGGAGACCTGCGCTTAGTTCCCAGTCTGCTGCTATCTGCGCAAGGACTGGGTGCTCAACCTTCTTGGGGATCCAGTACACTCCTGGCAGGTTATTACTTTGCCCTTTGAAGTATGGCAGTACCTGACACCCTTTCAGCCAAGGTTTGGTGATCGAGTAGCCTTCCCCGGTGCAACACCAGTATGCTATGATCCATGCCAGCTCTTTTTCAATCAGGTCTTTCAATTCGCCCTCGTCGCTGGTGTATTTGAGGACATTAGGGTGTATGTTATCTGCGATCCACTTGAGGGCTTTCTTCATGTCGTCCAGATTGTGGTAGTCGTATCCGAGTTCGTTGGCCATGACAGCCCACCAGCCCCAGAGTCCGTTGTCGGTTGGGACCCACAGAGTCAGCTTGCCCTTCAACCTTGGGTCGGCCAGAGCCTGGTTATTGGTAAACCAATCTCCGACATACTTGGTGTTCACCGTCAAGTTGGCAAGCGCGTGCTGTTGGAACTGGACGCCATAGGGGTATCTCAGGAACCATGAGTCGACGAACTGTGCCCACGGAACCAACGGGGATGGCAGGAATGGCTCCGCAAGCCCCTTAGTTACAGCCTCTTCAAAGAAGTTGACTTCGAGGTGCACTAGGTCGAAGGGGGCAGCCATTCCCGCTGCGAGTGCGCTCTCCACGGCAACAATCCATCCACCCTTTGCGGCCTGTGTTCCGACGAATTCGACTTCGATGTCGACACCGTACAGGTCTTTGACGTATTTCTTCAGAGATGGAGTGAAATAGCTATCAATCAAGCCCCAGTAGGTCCAGTTGGCGATGCTGACCTTCTTCTCCTTCTCGATCTGTGCGGCGACCTCATCGTAGGACATAAACTTGTTCAGGATTGGTATCCAGACCTTGTTCTGGCCGGCGGCCCAGACGCGTGCGGCCGGAGCAGTGACAGTCTGCGTCACAGTCTGCGTTGCGCCCCCAGCACCAACAGTCTGCGTTACAGTCTCTGTCACACCGGGCCCTGCGGGAGGCATGGTAGCATATACACCTGCGCCAGCAACAATAGCACCTGCAACGAACGAGCCAGCCATTTTCATGAAGTCTCTTCGCGATGAACCAGTCTTCTCTTGAGACAATTTTCATCGGGTTCACTCTGCGACAGAGGATGCTTTTTAAACTTCGCACGAGCGCTGTTCGCCGATTCTCGACTTTATTACTGAGTGGGGGTTCCCTCTCTCTTGCTGCAATAGATCTAGAAGAACCCGATAGGGCCCCATGCTTCGAACTTGGCGTGAACCTTGCGACAATAGAGAACTCATCGGCCGACCAACGGTTTCAGGTGCCCCAGGATGCAGATGAGTCGCACCGATTAGGTAGTCATTGCCAATGCAAAGATGACTGATCTAGGAGTATCTCCTATAGTTCTCCGCGGCCTTGAGGCCTTGGCATAGTCAAATAACCTGAAATCTGCATACATGACTGCGAAAGTTATGATAAGGGGAACGACAGGCACTCTATCTGATTTCTGAAGGGCGAGCGCATTCAAGACTCGTTCTCTGGAAGCCATGACACTGACCCGTTCCCCGAATGAATCAGTCGGCATGTTGACAGTTCGGGGGGCGTGTCATGCTTCATAGTATTTTCGTTTCTTGGATTTGGCTCGAAATCCATCCATGTGGCAAGCCTTAAGATATCATCATTAGTAGAAGCAATCTTCTGAGAGTTCTGAGTATGGCGTCGTTCAAGTTAGGTCTCGTTCACACCGGGATCGCCGCCTTAGACATGAAGTATGCGGATGATTCGAGGGACTCCCTTCTCAGAGAGCTCAGTCACTTGGGTCATGAGATCGTTACGCATGATCGGGCAGTTGTGGAATCTAGCGAAGGTCTTTCGGCCGCCGAAAGAATGAGAAGAGGAGATATCGACCTTCTCGTGGTTGTCGTTGGGACTTTCACGCAAGACCCTGTTATGACAAATCTCGTTCAGAATGTGGAGGTTCCTGTTGTGTTCTGGGCTGTTCCGGAGGTAGCCCTCAAAGGCCCGCCAGGCGGCCCGTCAAGAAGCGGCGGACTAGTTGGAGTCATAATGAACGCAAGCGCATTGTCGAAGATGGGGATGCGATTCAAAGTCATCTTCGGGGAACCCACAGACCAGAAAGCGTTCGCTAGGCTGAAGAACACTATCGAAGCGGTCAGGGTATTGAAAGCACTTCGAACCTCTAGAGTCGGAATCGTGGGACATCATTCGCCAGGATTCTACGATGGATCCGTTGACGAGGTTGCATTGAAGCAGTGCATTGGGACTGAGCTTGTCCACATTGACCTAAGCGAACTGAATTCGGTGATGCAAAGAATAGCCGATAGCGATGCGGTGAAGGCACACCAGGAAGTATCAAGCAGAATTGTAGACTTGACGCACGAAGAGAGAGTCAGGGACGGTAAGATCTTCCTCGGTCTGAAACAACTTGTGCAAAGCAACAAACTCGATGCGATAGCAGTGAAATGCTGGCCAGAATTGGAGTTCTCCTCATGCTTTGCACTGTCAAGGCTCTCCGATGCTGGGATTCCGGGAGGATGCGAGGGAGACATCAACGCGACCGTCACGATGTTGACGCTTCAGCGCCTAACGGGACACCCGGTATTCCTCTGCGATGTTTTTCATCTAGACGAGAACAGAAACACCATTCTGACATATCATTGCGGCGCCGCCGGCGCATCTTTGGCATCAAAGAAGAGCGAGGTCACCGTCAGAAAACACCCTCTCGGCTGTGGCGCGACCGTGGAATTCCCCGTAAGACCTGGCCGCGTGACCATTGCACGTTTGGGAAATCATGCCGGGAAGTACCGCATGTTCATTGCCTCAGGAGAGGCAATTCGGACCAAACAGATTGTCAGGGGAAACCCCTTGGAAGTCAAACTTGATGTAAAGGTTGATGATTTCCTGAGGACCGTCACGACCCGAGGAGTCGAGCACCACTTCCTCATGGTCCATGGAGACTGGTCAGACATCCTCAAGGAAATGTGCGATGTCGCGGGCTTCGAGAAGATCTTGGTCTAGGCTCGGCTGAAGGCTCGAATGCAATGCCATGATCTCTCGTTCGGCTTCTGGGAAGTGGGACAACACAGAGACATGACGAGCCTTTCTATGCTGCTCTTTGTCGACGAGCAGCGTCCACCAGCGCCTTGATCCCAGGAAGCGTTTCGCCAGCCAAAAATGCAAGCATCGCGCCCCCTGCTGTACTCACATGAGAGAGACGTTTGTCGATTCCGAGCATGCTTGCGTAGCTTCCCATGTGTCCACCGCCAACAACCGTGAAGCCCCCTTGCTCCGCCATCGCTTCAAGTGCGGTTTTGCTTCCGAGTTCGAAGCCCTTCTCCTCAAATACTCCGAGTGGGCCGCTCGAGACTGCGGTCTTAGATTGCTTGATGATGTTAGCATATCCTAGCGATGTTTCCTTCCCAATGTCTCGAACTGGGTCTCCGCGAGTCCCTTGCTTGATCGGAACATCGAAACGCTTGCCATCTTGCAGCACTGCGAGGTCTTTCGGCAGGAGAAGCTTGTCCCTGTACTTCGAGAGGATCACTCGTGCTTTGTCCATGAGCGCGGGGGACTTCTCCAATCTCCGGTTTTCCACTTCCCCGAAATCGACCCCTGTTGCTCGCAGGAAGACGTTTGCCACCACCCCTCCCACAAGAATTTTATCGGCTCTGCTGGTTGTGAGGATATTTTCGATTATCGGAAGCTTGTCTTCCGCCTTTGCTCCTCCGATGATGTAAACGCTCGGTCGTTGCGGAGCATAGTAGGCCTTCTTCAGCGCTTCCAGTTCCTTAGCCATCAGCTTCCCCGCGACTGCCTGCACCACTTGTGGCAGGCCGACTATGGATGCCTGAGCACGATGTGCCGTCGCGAAAGCGTCGTTCACAAACACATCAAGCAGTTTCGAGAGCCGCTGAACCATGACCGTCTTTGCAAGAAGCTCAGGTGTGCCGGAAATTGTTTCTTCGGAACAGAGGCGGAGGTTATCGAGGACAAGTATCTCTCCGACTTTCAGATTCTTGATCTGATTCCTTGCCTCAGGTCCGATCGTGTCCTCGACGAACTTGACCTGTTGCGGCACGTACTTCTGGAGAAGCTTCGCATGTGCCTCCAATGAAGTGAAGTCTTCGTCTCCCGGTCGACCCTGATGCGATCCGAGGACCACCTTCGCCTCTCTTAGTGATTCGAGGGTCTGTCGTGTCATCTGATGCGTGTGTCGTCA